>Ga0196970_1000797_pt1 | contig 29487 bp, 20 predicted proteins | sample S1v_513CmetaG_FD_148672 | JGI IMG/M metagenome (GOLD analysis project Ga0196970, IMG submission 148672) | Soil microbial communities from Anza Borrego desert, Southern California, United States - S1+v_5-13C | ecosystem: Environmental > Terrestrial > Soil > Desert | place: USA: California... | reverse complement strand
CCTTTGACGTGGGCCTCGTCGCCCTGCTGATTCTTCAGAATGGTCCCGGCCCCCAGAAAGCCGATCCCGGCGATCACGCCTTGCAACACCCGACTCATGGCATCGGATTCCGCGCCTGAGGTTTGCGGCACCAGCACAAACAACGCGGCGCCCAGCGCCACCAGCATGTGCGTACGCACGCCAGCGGCCTTGCCCTTGTGCTCGCGCTCGAAGCCAAGAATGCCGCCGAGCACCGCTGCCATCACCAGGCGTACGGTGATGCGGGTGATTTGCGATGCATCGGCGACGTCGGCAAATTCCGCTTGCAGGGTTTGCCACACCTCGTCCCACCAGTCGTCCATCGTTCAGTCTCTTGTTATGGCTTGATAAACGATGGACAACGGCGACCATTAATCGGTTGCGCAGAACCAACCGCAACGCTTGCGCCCTAATCCACAAGACCCTCATGGAAAAAGGACAGCGCTCATGCCCGTTCGAATCGAGAACCAGACGTGCTTCTTCACCACCGAAAACGGCGAGGAAATTCGCCTGTGCAGCGACCTGACGGTGGTCACCGACACCGACAAAGCCATGTCGGCCGTCGATATCGAAGGTCAGCGCATCTACCTGACCGAAGCTGAAGTCGATGCACTGACCGTCGCCGGCGCCAAAGACGGCCGCGAACACGTGAAAGCCGACACGGGTGATTCGGTGATTTGACTGACCGTGATCAACACCGCGCGCAAGCGCCTGCGATAGGCGCTTGCGCCTTTATCGGCGTGCTGCTTCAAGTTGACGCAGGCGCTGCGCCAAAGCTCATCTGATCCGCTTTTTATTCAAATACCTGAGTCTGTTCTGCAAACAGATCGACGCTCATAGTGCTCCGGCCTGATGGAGGCTGATGAGCGAACGACCATGAGCGAACGAATCCCCGTCCGAACCGTTGAAGCGTCCCCCACCCAAGCGCCTCATATAAAGAAGGTGCCCGCACGCCCGCTGAAGGCGACATTCAAGTCCAGCGACACCCAGATTCACACCCGCAGCTTCACCGGTCTGTTCCGCAACTTGCGCCTGAGTGGCGCGGGGTTTCTGTTTGCACTGTTCTTCGGCACCGTGTGGCTGAATTGGGGTGGTCGCCAGGCGGTGCTCTGGGATCTGGCTGAAAGCAAATTCCATATCTTTGGCGCAACCTTCTGGCCACAGGATTTCATTCTGCTGTCGGCGCTGCTGATCATTGCCGCGTTCGGCCTGTTCGCCATCACCGTGTTCGCCGGCCGCGTCTGGTGCGGCTATACCTGCCCGCAAAGTTCGTGGACATGGATGTTCATGTGGTGCGAGAAAATCACCGAAGGCGAGCGCAACCAGCGGATCAAACTGCAAGCCGCGCCGTGGAACCTGAACAAACTGGCACGGCGCGCGGCCAAGCACACCTTGTGGCTGGCGATCAGCGTGCTCACCGGCCTGACCTTCGTCGGCTACTTCACCCCGATCCGGCCACTCGCGGAAGAGCTGCTGACCTTGCAGATCGGCGGTGTCAGTTTGTTCTGGGTGCTGTTCTTCACCGCAGCCACCTACATCAATGCCGGTTGGCTGCGCGAGGCGGTGTGCATGCACATGTGCCCCTATGCCCGGTTCCAGAGCGTGATGTTCGATAAGGACACCCTGACCATCGCCTACGACGCCGCCCGCGGCGAAAACCGTGGGCCGCGCAAACGCGAAATCAAACCGGTTGAAGCGGGGCTTGGCGATTGCATCGATTGTCAGCTGTGCGTGCAGGTCTGCCCGACCGGCATCGACATCCGCGACGGCTTGCAAATGGAATGCATCGGCTGCGCCGCGTGCATCGATGCCTGCGATTCGATCATGGACAAGATGAACTACCCGCGCGGTCTGATCCGCTATAGTTCCGAGCGCGAATTGCAGGGCGGCAAAACGCATTTGCTGCGGCCTCGTTTGATCGGCTACACGCTGGTGCTGCTGGTGATGATCGGCGCGCTGGCACTGGCGTTGGTGGAGCGGCCGATGGTCTCGCTGGACGTGACCAAGGACCGCGGGCTGTTTCGCGAAAATGCTCAGGGGCGAATCGAGAACATCTACAGCCTCAAAGTCATCAACAAGACTCAACAGCGACAGAACTACAACCTGAGCCTGGTCGACGCGGATGGCTTCCAGTTGCAAGGCCAGACCCAACTGAGTCTGGCGCCCGGCGAGATTGTAGATGTGCCCGTGTCCGTGGCGATGACCAGCGAACGGCCGAGCAGCAGCTCGCAAACGTTGAGTTTCAAGATCGCCGACAGCGACGAGCCACAGGTGTACAGCGTGGCCAAGAGCAGGTTTGTCGCGCCGATGAATCGTTGAGCCGTTAGAATCGCCCCCCTCACCCCAGCCCTCTCCCGAGGGAGAGGGAGCCGACCAATGTGTATGACTTTCTGCATCAATCTGCAAAACCGAGTTGATTATGAATTCAACACAGCCAGCTCAGGTCAGCGTACTTCTCGAATTCAACACGGTCAGTTCCCTCTCCCCCCGGGAGAGGGCCAGGGTGAGGGGCCTTCCCCCTGACACACCACAAAAATCAAGAACACCAAGGCTCCCAATGAAACGCTACGAAAAATTCGCTGACGACATCGCTGAACTGATCCGCTCCGGCGTCCTCGGTCCCGGCCAGCGCGTGCCGTCGGTGCGTTACGCCAGCCAGACATACGGCGTCAGCCCGTCCACGGTATTCCAGGCCTACTACCTGCTCGAACGCCGCGGCCTGATCCGTGCGCGTCCGCGTTCCGGCTATTTCGTCAACACTCATGCACCGAGCCCGTTTTCCGAGCCGGTGATCAGCCATCAGGTCAATGAGTCCACCGAAGTCGACGTCAGCGAACTGGTGTTCTCGGTGCTCGATTCGATCAAGGACCCGAACACCGTACCCTTCGGCTCGGCCTTCCCCAGTCCGACCCTGTTCCCGCTGCAACGCCTGTCGCGCTCGCTCGCCAGCGCCGCGCGCGAGATGGACCCGCGCATGGTGGTCACCGACATGTCGCCGGGCAATCCGCAATTGCGTCGTCAGATCGCCCTGCGCTACATGGTCGGCGGGCTGATGCTGCCGATGGAAGAACTGCTGATCACCAACGGCGCGCTCGAAGCGCTGAACCTGTGCCTGCAAGCCGTGACCGAGCCCGGCGATCTGGTGGCCATCGAAGCCCCGGCGTTCTATGCCAGCCTGCAAGTGCTCGAGCGGCTCAAGCTCAAGGCCGTGGAAATTCCTGTGCATCCGCGTGACGGCATCGACCTCGGCGTGCTCGCGCAGACGCTCGAACGCCATCCGATCAAGGCCTGCTGGTGCATGACCAGTTTTCAGAACCCGATGGGCGCGACCATGCCCGAGGCGAAGAAACAGGAACTGGTCGAATTGCTGCGCGAGCACCAGGTCCCGCTGATCGAAGACGATGTCTACGCTGAACTCTATTACGGCCAGCACGCGCCGAAGCCGGCCAAGGCGTTCGACACCGAAGGGCTGGTCATGCACTGCGGCTCGTTCGCCAAAAGCCTCGCCCCCGGCTATCGCATCGGCTGGGTCGCTGCCGGGCGTTATGCGCAGAAAATCGAACGACTGAAACTGATGACCTCGCTGTGCGCGTCGATGCCGGCGCAAGCAGCGATTGCCGATTACCTGCAACACGGCGGCTACGACCGCCACTTGCGCAAATTGCGCTATGCGCTGGAGGAACAGCAAAGCGCCATGCTCGCGGCCATCGCTCGTTACTTCCCGGCGCAGACGCGGGTCAGCCAGCCGGCAGGCGGGTACTTTTTGTGGCTGGAATTGCCACCGCAGATGGATTCGCTGAAGTTGTTTCAGATGGCGCTGGCCCAAGGCATCAGCATAGCGCCGGGGCCGATTTTCTCACCGACCCAACGCTTTCGAAATTGCATTCGCCTGAATTATGGCAGCCCGTGGACCGAGGATTCGGAAAAAGCCATGGAGACGTTGGGGCGGATTGTCCGGTCGTTCTGACAGACAGATATTGCCTGATCGATCGCCATCGCCAGCAGGCTGGCTCCCACAGTAGATTTGTGAATACAGAACCGATGTGGGAGCCAGCCTGCTGGCGATAGCGCCCGACCAGCCACCGCAGAACTAGCGCCCGCCCCCCAGATCCACAAACGTCCCCGTCGCATACGACGCCTTGTCCGACAACAACCAGACAATCGCCTCTGCCACTTCATCCGGGCGACCACCACGGGCCATGGGGATGGCCGATTCCAGTTTGCTGACCCGCTCGGGGTCGCCGCTCAACGCGTGGAAATCGGTATAGATGTAACCCGGACGCACCGCATTGACCCGAATGCCTTCGCCCGCCACCTCCTTCGACAGGCCAATGGTGAAGGTATCGAGTGCGCCTTTGGAGGCGGCGTAATCGACGTACTCGTTGGGCGAACCGAGCCGTGCGGCGACGGAGGACACGTTGACGATGCTGCCACCCTGCCCGCCGTGCTTGGGCGACATGCGCAAGATCGCGTGTTTGGCGCAGAGGATCGGCGCCAGCACGTTGGTTTTCATGATTTTCAGAATACGGAATTCGGACATCTCATCGACCCGCGACTTTTGCCCGACGGTGCCGGCGTTGTTCACTAGAGCGGTGACCCGGCCCAGCTCGCTGTCGACGCGATGGAACAGCGCGATCACTTCGTCTTCGATACTGACGTCGGCGCGCACCGCAATGGCCTGGGCGCCCAAGGCACGGACTTGCTCCAGCACGCTGTGCGCGGCCTGTTCATCCGACTGATAGTTGATGCAGATCCGATAGCCCTGCTCGGCCGCCAACAGCGCCGTAGCGGCGCCGATGCCGCGCCCGCCGCCGGTGATCACGATGACTTTATCCATGCTGGCCTTTCCCCCAAATGCACACGTGACAGTCGGGGCCAAGAATAACCGTCATTGCCGGGTTTTGCATAAGGTCTGTGGCGCCCGGCCGGCCGCCATCGCCAGCAGGCTAGATCCCACAGGGCTCGGCGTCATGAGCAGATCCAGTGTGGGAGCCAGCCTGCTGGCGATGGCAGGCGACGCGGTCAGTCAGGCCAGCGCCAATGCCTCACCGCGCACAATGTCCTGCATGAAACGCTCGGCCGGCATCGGATGCCCGAGCAGATAGCCCTGCAGGGAATCACAGCCCAACTGGGTCAGAAACTTCTGCTGCACCCCGGTTTCAACCCCTTCAGCAACAATCCGCAGACCCAGCGCCTGCCCCAGCGCCACGATCGCCGAGACAATCGCCGCGTCGTCGCTGTCGTGTTCCAGATCGCGGACAAAACCCCGATCGATCTTCAGCTCGTTGGCCGGCAGGCGCTTGAGGTACATCAGGCTGGAATATCCGGTGCCGAAGTCATCGATCGACAGGTCGACGCCCATGTCCGACAACTCCTGCAACACCGTCATGCTCGCATCGGCATCGCTCATCGCCGTGGTTTCGGTGATTTCCAGGGTCAGGCTGTTCGCGGGCAAGTGATGCGTGGCCAACGCTTTGGCGACGCTGCGCACCAGCCCGGTGTGGCAGAACTGCAAGGCCGAGAGGTTCACGGCAATCCGCCAGTCGGTGTAACCGAGCACGAACCACTCGCGCATCTGCCGGCAGGCCTCGTTGAGCACCCACTCGCCAATCGGAATGATCAGGCCGCTTTTCTCCGCCAGTTCGATGAACTTGTCCGGCATCAACAGGCCGTGCACCGGGTGCTGCCAGCGCAGCAACGCCTCGGCCCCGACCGCCCGACCATTGCCGGCGTCGAACTTGGGCTGGTAATGCAGGCTGAACTGACTGTGCTCCAGCGCCGCGCGCAGGTCCTGCAGCAACTGCAACTGCTTGCGCGCGTTGTTGTTCATCGAGGCGTCGAAAAAGCTGTAGCCGTTTTTTCCGCCACCCTTGGCGTGGTACATCGCCGCGTCCGCGTTCATCAGCAGTTCCTGGGCGTTCTGGCCGTTGCCCGGGTACAGGGCGATGCCGACGCTGGCGGAAATCTGCAGATCATGGCCCGCGACGCGGAACGCCTGGGCGACCAAACCCACCTGGCGCGCAGCCAGGCCGAGCGCATCATTGGGTTCACTCAAACGCACCAGCAGAACGAACTCGTCACCGCCGATCCGCGCCAGCGTGTCCTGGCCGCGCAGATCCTCGCGCAGACGCACACCGACCTCGCGCAGCAACTCGTCGCCCATGTGGTGGCCGAACGCATCGTTGACCGGCTTGAAACCGTCCAGATCGATAAACATCAGCGCGAAACAGCCGCCGTGTTCATGGACTTTTTTCATCGCCTGATTGATGCGGTCGTCGAGCAGCATGCGATTCGGCAGACCGGTCAGGGTGTCGTGCAGCGCTAATTGGGTGAGTTCGCGGTTGGCCACGGTCAGCGAGTGCGCGAGGTCGGCAGTACGTGCTTCGAGGCGGGCGTCGAGGATCGAGGTGAGCAAGGCAATCGATAGCACCGCCAGCGTGGTGATCAGGACCAGACCGTCGAGGCCGTTGCCTTTCAAGCCGTTGAGCGTGGCGCCGCAGAAACTGCCGGCCGGAAATTGCGCAGCGGCCATGCCGGTGTAATGCATGCCGACGATGGCAACCCCCATGATCACCGCTGCACCGGCGCGAATCAGCCGCACATGAGGCGAATGCTGGCGCAGACGGAAAGCGATCCACAGCGCTGCGGCCGAAGCGCCGACGGCGATCAGCAACGAGGCGCCAAACAGCGCCGGATCGTAATCGATGCCTGGTGTCATGCGCATCGCCGCCATGCCGGTGTAATGCATGGCACTGATGCCGGCGCCCATGATCAGCGCGCCGAAGCCCAGTTGCAGGATCGGCAGCTTCGGCTGGCTGACCAGCCATAGGGCAAAGCCGCAGGACAGCACGGCAATCAGCAGCGACAGCGCGGTGAGGACAATGTCGTAGCCCAGATCGATCGGCAGTTTGAAGGCGAGCATGCCGATGAAGTGCATCGACCACACGCCGACACCCATGGCGAACGCCCCGCCGGCCGTCCAGAAATGCACGGCGCGGCCCTTGGCGGTGGCGATGCGGCCGGTGAGGTCGAGTGCGGTGTAGGAAGCGAGAATCGCCACGCACAACGAAATGAAAACCAGAGTGGAAGAGTAACTACCGATGAGCATGGGGATTCTCGTGGCCACCCAACGCACACTCGCGTCCATTCTCGGTCGGGCAAATGCGGCGATTGTACTGATTGCGCAGAAGAACGCACTGACAAAGTTATCAAATGGCCATCAAGCCGATGAAGCGGTGTCTGATCGTCCTACAATCGGCCGGTTCGCAGATTGATCGTTCCCACGCTCCGCGTGGGAATGCAGCCCGGGACGCTCCGCGTCCCATCCAAAGCCGAACGCAGAGCTTCCGTTGAGGCGTTCCCACGCAGAGCGTGGGAACGATCGCTTGGCCAGGTTATTGCGTGTCGCTGACTTCCAGCTGGCCATCCCAGCCACCGCCCAGTGCGGCAATCAATTGCACGCTGGCGATCAAACGGCTTTGCAGAATATTCAGCACACTGCGCTCGTTGCTCAGTGCCGTGGCTTGCACCACGACCACGTCGATATAGGCAATCAACCCGGCCTTGTACTGGTTTTCGGTCAGGCGCAAGGAATCGCGCGCCGCGTCGAGCGCTTCCTGGCGCACCGCGGCTTCTTCTTCATACACCTTGAGCTGCACCAGATAGTTTTCCACTTCGCGGAAACCATCGAGAACGGTCTGCCGGTATTGGGCCACGGTCTGGTCGTATACCGCTTCGGTGCGGTCGACTTCCGCCGAGCGCTGGCCGCCGTCGAACAACGGCAACGCCAGTTTCGGTCCCACCGACCAGAAACGGTTCGGCAGGCTGATCAGGTTCTGCGAAGTACTGCTGCTATAGCCGCCACTCAAACTCAGGGTCAGGTCCGGGTAGTACGCGGCTTTCGCCACGCCGATATTGGCGTTGGCGGCAATCACCGAACGCTCCGCCGAAGCAATGTCCGGACGCCGTTCCAGCAATTGCGACGGCAGACTCACCGGCACCTGCGGCAGTTTCGGGATGGTCTGCACTTCAGCAATGCTGAAGTCCGCCGGCGCTTGCCCGGTGAGCACGGCAATGGCGTTCTCGAATTGCGCACGCTGCCAGATCAGGTCGACCAGATCGGCCTGGGTGCTTTTCAGCTGGGTCTGCGCCTGTGCGACCGCATCACGCCCGGAAACCCCGGCGCGGTACTGGTTCTGGGTCATCTGCAACGATCGCTGATAAGCCGCAACGGTCGCTTCGAGCAAACGTTTCTGCTGATCGATGACCCGCAATTGCAGGTAATTCTGCACCAGTTCCGACTGCTGGCTCAGACGCATCGCCGCCAGATCGGCAAAACTGGCCTGGGCGCTGGCCTCGTCGGCTTCGAGGCCGCGGCGCAGTTTGCCCCAGACGTCAGCTTCCCAACTAACGCCCAGCTCAGCATTGTAAGTATCGCGAATGCCACTGGAAGAACTGCTCAGGCTCGAACTGCTGCTGCCGGTGCCCTGGCTGGAACGGGTCTTGCCCAGGCTCAGATCGACGCTGGGGTAAAACGCCCCGCGCGCGCTGCGCACCAAGGCCTGGGCCTGGCGATACTGGGCTTCTGACTGGGCGACGGTCTGGTTGGAGCTGTTGAGTTTCTCGATCAGCCCGTTGAGCTGCTGATCGCCATACAACTCCCACCAGGCGCCCCGGGCCAGCGCATCGCTCGGGTTAGCCTGGGTCCAGCCTTCGGCTTCCTTGTACTGAGCGATTTCAGCCGTCTGCGGGCGTTGATAATCCGGGCCGACAGCGCAGGCACTGAGCAGCGCCACGCACAGCGACAGGCTCAGCAAGCGCGAACCCCGTGCGGTGGCGAAATTGAAAAGCGAACGGTCAGTCATAGCGGAGTTTCCAGAGCGGCGTCAGTACGCACGCCACGCCATTTGTTGAAACGATGGCGCAGCTTGTCGAGATAGAGGTAAACCACCGGGGTGGTGTAAAGCGTGAGGATCTGGCTGAAGACCAGCCCGCCGATGATGGTCAGGCCCAGCGGCTGGCGCATTTCCGCACCTTCGGCACGGCCGAGCAGCAGCGGCAAGGCACCGAGAATCGCCGCCAGCGTGGTCATCAGAATCGGTCGCAGCCGTTGCAGGCAGGCGCTGCGGATCGACTCAAGCGGCGACAGGCCCTGATGGCGTTCAAGTTGCAAGGCCAGGTCGATCATCAGAATGGCGTTTTTCTTCACCACGCCGATCAGCAGGAACAGGCCCAGCAAGGAGATCAGGCTGAACTCGCTACCCAACACATAGATCGACAGCAACGCGCCGACACCCGCCGACGGCAGCGTGGAAAGAATCGTCAGCGGATGAATGTAACTTTCATACAACACGCCGAGCACCAGATACACCGCCAGCAGTGCGCCGAGAATCATGAACGGCTGGCTTTTTTGCGTCGCGGCAAAGGCGTCGGCGGTACCAGCCATTTTCGCGATCACGTCTTCCGGCAGACCGACTTTGGCGATCGCCCGCTCGATGGCTGCGCTACCCTGCTCCACCGTCACGCCTTCGGCCATATCGAATGCGATGCTCTCGGAGGCGAACTGGCCTTCGTGGCTGACGCGATCGTCTTCGAGGCTGTTTTCGTAATGGGCGAAGGTCGATAGCGGCACGCGAGCGCCATCGGCGGTAATCACCTGGACCTGCTTGAGCGTCACCGGGTCCTGGGCGTATTTGGGATTGACCTCCATCACCACCTGATATTGGTTGAGGCTGTCATAGATCGTTGATATCTGCCGCTGGCTGTAGGCGTTGTTGAGCACGGCGGTGACCATGTCCATGTCGACGCCGAGGCGTTTGGCCTGATCACGGTCGACGATCAGCGTGACTTGCTGCGCGCCCGCGCCTTCTCGGGCATCGATCGCGGTCAGTTCGGGCAACGCGCGCAACGCGGTGACTACTTTCGGGTACCACTTGCGCAGCTCGCCCAGATCACCGCTTTGCAGGATGTAGCTGTATTGCGAAGTGGTCTGCTCGCGGCCGCCGCCGAATTGCAGGTCCTGGTCGGCCATCAGCATCAGTTGTGCGCCAGGGACCTTGGGCATTTCCTTGCGCAGGCGTTCGATGACCTTCTGTGCGTTGAGCTGGCGGTCCTTGATCGGCTTCAGGCGCACCAGCATGAAGGCGTTGTTGGTGCCGTTGCTGCCACCGATGAAGCCGGCGACGCTCTCTACCGCAGCGTCCTTGAGCACGGCGCGGCGGAAGATCTCCATTTTTGGCTGCATCACACTGAACGACAGACCGTCGTCGCCGCGCACGAAACCGATCAACTGACCGGTGTCCTGTTGAGGCATGAAGGTCTTCGGCACCACCACGTACAAGGCGACGTTGACCGCGACGGTGATCAACAGGCTGAGCAGGGTTAAACGGCGGTGGCGCAGCACCCAGTCGAGACTGCTGGCGTACTTGTCGACCATCCAGTCGTTGGTCCGCTGGCTCCAGCGTTGCAGACGGTTTTCCTGCCCCGGCGTGTGCGGCTTGAGCCAGCGTGCGCAGAGCATCGGCGTCAAGGTCAGGGAGACCACCAGCGAGACGATGATCGCCGCCGCGAGGGTGATGGAAAACTCGCGGAACAGGCTTTCGACAATCCCGCCCATGAACAGAATCGACAGGAACACGGCCACCAGCGAGACGTTCATCGACAGCAAGGTGAAACCGACTTCCTTGGCCCCGAGGTAAGCCGCCTGCATCGGTTTGACGCCTTCGTCGATGTGCCGGGAAATGTTCTCCAGCACCACGATGGCGTCGTCCACTACCAGACCGGTGGCGAGAATCAGCGCCATCAGCGACAGGTTGTTCAGAGAGAATCCATACAGGTACATCACCGCAAAGGTGCCGACCAGCGACACCGGTACCGCCAGGGACGGAATCAGCGACGCGCGGAAATTCCCGAGAAACAGGAACACCACCACAATCACCAGGGCCACGGCGATCAACAGGGTCATTTCCGCTTCGTGCAGAGTCGCCTTGATCACCGGCGAGCGGTCCATCGCCAGGTTCAGCTTGACGCTGGCCGGCAATACCGCTTGCAAGGCCGGCAGCTGCGCCTTGATCTCGTTGACGGTCTCGATGATGTTGGCGCCGGCCTGCCGGTTGATCACCAACAGCACCGCCGCGTCATCGTTGAAGAAACCGCTGTTGTAACGGTCTTCGACGCCATCACTGACCTTGGCCACGTCCTTGAGGCGCAGCGCAGCGCCGTCGGCGTAGTGGATGATCAGCGACTCGTAGTCCTTGGCCTTCTCCAACTGGTCATTGGCCTGGATCTGCCACAGGCGCTGACCGTCCTCGACCGAACCTTTGGGCCGGCGCACGTTGGCTTCGGCGATGGTTTTGCGCACATCGTCGAGCGCCACGCCGTACTGGTTCAGCGCCTGCGGCTCAAGTTCGATGCGCACCGCCGGCAGCGAACTGCCGCCGATCTGCACTTCGCCGACGCCCTGCACCTGCGACAGGCTCTGCGAGAGGATGGTCGAGGCGAGGTCGTAGAGCTGACCTTTTTCCAGCACGTCCGATGTCAGCGACAGGACCATGATCGGCGCCTGCGACGGGTTGACCTTTTTATAGGTCGGCATGCTGCGCATCCCGCTTGGCAGCAGATTGCGCGACGCGTTGATCGCCGCCTGCACTTCCCGCGCAGCGCCATTGATGTCGCGGTCGAGGTCAAACTGCAGAATGACCCGGGTCGAGCCCTGACTGGAGCGACTGCTCATGGTATTGACGCCAGCAATCGCACCGAACGAACGCTCCAGCGGCGTCGCCACCGTCGACGCCATCACTTCCGGGCTGGCACCGGGCAGGCTCGCCTGCACGACAATTACCGGGAAATCCATCTGCGGCAGCGGCGATACCGGCAGCAGACCGAAACTGACGCCACCGAGCAGCATGATTGCCAACGAAAGCAGCATGGTTGCCACGGGGCGCTTGATGAACGGACCGGAGAGATTCATCGAGCGCTATTCCCAATTTCACACCGACCCCTTGTAGGAGTGAGCCTGCTCGCGATAGCGGTGTGTCTGTACAGATTGATAATGAGTGTGCCGACGCCATCGCGAGCAGGCTCACTCCTACAGAGGTTGCGTGCCATTATGCGGAGACCTCTTCAGCTTCAACCTTGCGCTTGCCAAAGCGTCGGCCGAGGCGGTCGAAGTACAGGTAGATCACCGGTGTGGTGAACAGGGTGAGCACCTGGCTTACCAGCAATCCGCCAACCATCACCAGACCCAGCGGTTGACGCAGCTCGGCGCCGGAACCGGTCGCAAGCATCAACGGAACCGCGCCAAACAATGCCGCCAGCGTGGTCATCAGGATCGGTCGGAAGCGCAGCAGCGCTGCCTGATAGATCGCCTGTTCCGGGGCCATGCCCTGGGTGCGTTCGGCATCGAGGGCGAAGTCGATCATCATGATCGCGTTCTTTTTCACGATACCGATCAGCAGAATGATGCCGATGATCGCGATCATCCCCAGATCGTTGCCGCTGAGCAGCAGCGCGAGCAACGCACCGACTGCCGCCGAAGGCAGCGTCGAAAGGATCGTGATCGGGTGGATATAGCTTTCGTACAGCACGCCGAGCACGATGTACATGGTCACCACCGCGGCCAGAATCAGCAGCAAGGTGCTCGACAGCGACGCCTGGAAGGCTTCGGCCGCACCCTGGAACTGGGTCTGCACGCCGACCGGCATGCCGATCTCCTGCTGCACCTGTTCGATCACGTCGACCGCGTGCCCCAGCGCCACGCCAGGAGCGAGGTTGAAGGACATCATCACCGCCGGGAACTGGCCGATATGGGTAATTGCCAACTGCGCCTGCCGCTCTTCGACATGGGCCAGACTCGACAGCCGCACCTGCGCGTCATCGGTGGTCTTGACGTAGATCTGGTCCAGCGCCTGCGGGCCGATGCGTTCGCCGGCCTGGGCCTGCAACACCACGCGGTACTGGCTGGCCTGGGTGTAGATGGTCGAGATCTGCCGCTGGCCAAAAGCGTCGTACAACGCATCGGTGATGTTCGACACCGAAACGCCAAGGCGTGAAGCGGCATCGCGGTCGATCACCAGGTAGACCTGCAAGCCCTTGTCCTGCAAGTCACTGGCGACGTCGGTCAGTTCCGGACGCTGAGCCAGTGCCTCGACCAGCCTTCCGCTCCATTGGCTGAGCAGTTCGGCATCCGGCGAGGACATGCTGAACTGGTACTGCGTGCGGCTGACGCGGTCTTCGATGGTCAGGTCCTGCACCGGCTGCATGAACAGGCGGATACCAACAAGCTTGTCGAGCCTGGGTTGCAGACGCGCGATCACTTCACTGGCGCTCAGATCACGTTCGCCGTGGGGCTTGAGGTTGATCAGCAAGCGACCGCTGTTGAGGGTGGCGTTATCGCCGTCAACACCGATATACGACGACAGGCTTTGCACCGCGGGGTCTTCGAGGATGACCCGGGCCAGTTCCTGCTGGCGCTCGCCCATGGCGGCAAAGGAAATCGACTGCGGCGCCTCGGAAATCCCCTGGATCACGCCGGTGTCCTGGACCGGGAAGAAGCCCTTGGGCACGACCATGTACAGGAACACCGTCAGCGCCAGTGTGCCGATGGCCACCAGCAAGGTCAGCGGCTGATGCTTGAGCACCCACTGCAACATGCGCCCGTAGCCGGCGATCATCCAGTCGATGAAGGCACCACTGGCCCGATAGAAACGGCCCTGCTCGTGTTCTTGCGGTTCACGTTTGAGCAAGCGTGCGCACATCATTGGCGTCAGGGTCAGCGACACCACCAGCGAAATCAGGATCGCCACCGCCAGGGTAATGGCGAATTCGCGGAACAGCCGCCCGACCACGTCCGCCATAAACAGCAGCGGGATCAATACGGCGATCAGCGACAGGGTCAGGGAAATCAGGGTGAAGCCGATCTGTCTGGCGCCCTTGAGCGCGGCCTGCATCGGGCTGTCGCCCTCCTCGATGAAGCGCGAAATGTTTTCGAGCATGACGATCGCGTCGTCGACCACGAAACCGGTGGCAATGGTCAGCGCCATCAGGGTCAGGTTGTTGACCGAGAACCCGGCCAGATACATCACGCCGAACGTGCCGATCAACGACAGTGGCACGGCCACCGACGGGATGATCGTCGCGCTGAAACGACGCAGGAACAGGAACGTCACCATCACCACCAAAGCGATGGCGATGAGCAGTTCATGCTGCACGTCGGTGACCGAAGCGCGGATGGTCTGGGTACGATCAGTGAGTACCGTCACGTCGAGGCCGGCCGGCAGATTGTCGGTGATGCTTGGCAGCAACGCCTTGATGCGATCGACCACCTCGATCACGTTGGCCCCGGGCTGGCGCTGAATGTTCAGCAATACCGCCTGATTCTGGTTGGCCCACGCCGCCAGACGCTCGTTCTCGGCGCCATCGACGATCTCGGCGACGTCCTTGAGCCGCAGCGGCGCGCCGTTCTTGTAGGCAAGGATCAGGTTGGCGTAATCCTCGGGCGAGGTCAACTGGTCGTTGGCATCAAGCATCGAGACCCGCGTCGGGCCGTCGAAGTTGCCTTTCGGCTGGTTGACGTTGGAGGCGCTGATCAAGGTGCGCACGTCCGACAGGTTCAGGCTGTTCGCCGCCAACGCTTCCGGGTTGACCTTGATCCGCACCGCCTGACGCTGGCCGCCGGCAATGCTGACCATGCCGACCCCGCTGATCTGGGCAATCTTCTGCGCCATGCGCGTATCGACCAGATCGTTGAGCTTGGGCAGCAGCATGGTTTTCGAGGTGATCGCCAGCGTCAGCACCGGCGTATCAGCGGGGTTGACCTTGTTGTATACCGGCGGTGCCGGCAAGTCGGTCGGCAGCAGATTGGTCGCCGCGTTGATCGCCGCCTGCACCTGCTGTTCGGCGACATCCATATTGATGTCGAGGCTGAAACGCAGGGTCAGCACCGAAGCGCCGCCGGAGCTGGTCGAGGCCATCTGCGTCAGACCGGGCATCTGCCCGAACTGGCGCTCGAGCGGCGCCGTCACTGCGCTGGTCATTACATCCGGGCTGGCGCCGGGATACAGGGTCATGACGCGGATGGTCGGGTAATCAACCTGCGGCAGCGCCGACACCGGCAACAGGCGATAAGCGATCAGACCGGCCAGGACAATGGCCAGCATGCTCAGGGTGGTGGCTACCGGTCGGAGGATGAACAGCCGCGAAATGTTCATGCGCCCTTCTTGGCCTTGTCAGTCACGGCGGCGTCCGGCGCGTTGGCGGCGGATTTGCCTTGCAGGTGTTCGGTCGGCGTGGTCGGCACCTGATTGCTGTCGTTGACCACTTCGACTTCACTGCCTTCCTTGAGGCGGTCGGTGCCTTCCAGCACCACCCGGTCGCCGGCCGCCAGGCCTTCGGTGACAACGGTGTTCTCGCCATCACTGGCACCGATCTTCAACTGGCGGATGGTGACTTTCTTGTCGCCGTCCAGCGCATAAACGAAGGTGCCATTGGTGCCGAACTGAATCGCAGCCGACGGTGCCAGCACCACGCCCTTCAGCGTGTCCGCGAGCAAATGGATATTGACGAACTGATTGGGGAACAGCGCCTGATCGCGGTTATCGTAACGGGCCTTGAATTTCAGGGTGCCGGTGGCGACGTCGATCTGGTTGTCGAGGCTTTGCAGTACGCCGGTGGCCTGCAGTTTGCTGTCGCCGCGATCCCACGCCTCAGCCGACAGTTTCGCGCCGCTGCGATAGCGCGCGAGTACGGTGTCGAGGCTGTTTTCCGGCAAGGTGAAAGCCACGCTGATTGGCTGCGTCTGGGTAATGACTGCCAGCGCCGTGGTGTCGTTGGCGGTGACGAGGTTACCGACGTCAACCTGACGCAAGCCGACGCGCCCGGCAATCGGTGCGCGGATCCTGGTGAATTCGAGGTTGAGCTTGGCGTCGTTGACCGCGGCCTGATTGGTCTTGACCGTGCCCAGATACTGGCCGACCAGTGCTTCGGCGGTATCGAGTGTCTGTTTGGCGATGCTGTCTTCTTTATACAGGCCGCGATAACGCTCGACGTCGACCTGCGCGTTTTTCAACTGCGCCTGGTTCTGCAGCAAGGTGCCCTCGGCCTGGAGCAAGGCGTTCTGGTACGGACGCGGATCGATCTCGGCCAGGACATCGCCAGCCTTGACCATTTGCCCTTCTTCGAAATTGATCTTCATCAGCTCGCCGCCAACCCGGCTGCGCACGTTGATGGTATTGAGCGCGGTCACGGTGCCCAGCGCCTTGTAATACAGCGGGAAGTCCCCGGTGACCGCCGGCGCCACGCGCACCGGAATCGGCCCGGTGCCGCCGCCGAAGCCCGGCCGCATCATTCCCGAACGCCCGGCGTGCCCGGCCGCAGCCTTGTCCGCGCCCTCCTTGTGGGCGGAACCCGCGGGCCAGAATTTCCAGCACAGGACGGCGATCACCAACAGGACAAGCAGGCTGATCAGCCAGCGACGGGATTTGCGGGAGGACGATTGCATGGAGTGATTAACCATTGGGCGCGTGGGCTTCTATTACGGGAGGCTGAACGATAAGCACTGACTGGATTTAAGCAAAGCAGCTTTACCGGCAATTTACCTTGCACTTACGTTTCAAGGTGTGAGGCAAAACCCTGATACACAAATGAAAACGGCCTGGACAGGGCCAGGCCGTTAACAATTGTAAAAGCCTTACTTGAGAACGGACAGTGCCGCTTCGTAGTTTGGCTCTTCAGCGATTTCCTTGACCAGTTCGCTGTGCAGAACGTTGTCGTTCTCGTCCAGCACGACCACGGCACGGGCGGTCAGGCCTTTCAGCGGGCCGTCAGCGATGGCAACGCCGTAGTTTTCGATGAACTCGGCACCGCGCAGGGTCGACAGGTTCTTCACGTTCTCCAACCCTTCGGCACCGCAGAAACGCGCCTGGGCGAATGGCAGGTCAGCGGAAATGCACAGGACCACGGTGTTGGCGAGTTCGTTGGCCTGAGCGTTGAACTTGCGCACGGAGGTGGCGCAGGTCGGGGTGTCGACGCTTGGGAAGATATTGAGGATTTTGCGCTTGCCGGCAAAGTCTTTCAGGGTGACGTCAGACAGATCGCCGGCAACCAGAGAAAAGGCTGGCGCCTTGGAACCGGCTTGTGGCAACTGGCCGTTGACTTGAACCGGATTGCCTTTAAGGGTGACTTGAGCCATGACTGGAGTCCTTCTGATGTTTTGATTGGAAAGCATGCAAGAGGCGGAAGTTAACCATGAAATGACCCAGCGAGCTAAACCCTTCGTTGAATTGTTGGGGGTGAGCGCGAGAAATTGTATACAAAGCGGCAACCTTATTAATGGGTATTGGGCAATACCTCAAGTCTTGTTGCGCCCCGGCCCCTCACCCCAGCCCTCTCCCCAGGGAGAGGGAGCCGAACTATGTTGAATGCTGAATCTGCGTTTGGCTGGGCTGAAATGTTGAACCGGCTACTTCGATCTGGCCCGCTTCGGCCAATGGATTCGGTGAAAGATCAACAGGTCGCCAGAACGTTTCAGCATCCCCCAATCAGTCCCCTCTCCCTTTGGGAGAGGGCTAGGGTGAGGGGCTTTCGAGCGAACATCCGACCTTCATTCCAGCGATGTAGCTTGAGTCTGCAAACAAAACGCTCTGGTAGACCGACAGGATCATCATCGCCAGTATCTTTTTCACAACCCATTGTCGATTCACGTCCCGCCCATTCGACTACACAGCGAATCCCCGACAATCCACGGAGTCACCACCATGCGTTTCATGATTCTTGTCAAAGCCAGCGCCGATTCGGAGGCCGGTGTCATGCCCAGCGAAGAACTGCTGACCGCCATGGGCAATTTCAACGAAGAACTGGCCCAGGCCGGCGTTCTGGTCAGCGCCGATGGGCTGCATCCGAGCAGCAAGGGCGCACGGGTCATATTTTCCGGGGACCAGCGCAGCGTGATCGACGGCCCGTTCATCGAGACCAAGGAGCTGATCGCCGGCTACTGGGTCTGGGAAGTCAAATCGAAGGAAGAAGCCATCGAGTGGGTCAAGCGCTGCCCCAATCCGATGCCTGGGACCGAGGCCGAAATCGAGATCCGCCAGATATTTACCGCGGAAGACTTCGGCGCCGAGTTCACTCCCGAGGCGCGAGCGCAGGAAGAAAGGATCCGTGAACAAATGATGAAACCAAAGAATTAATCCATTCGACTGGCTAACCCCCGATTAGCTGCTAGCGTCAGACAGACGTGTCCTACAGGCTTGATTAAACAAGGGATTACGCCGTAACGGCCAGCAAGTGCCGAGTATCCGTAGCCAACAGGGAATCGGGGATATGTCGAATCGAACACAGCGGGCGACAGCCTGCGGCATTATCGAGTGCGCTCGTCGGCGTGCAGCAATAACACTGAGGACCATTTTTTACGGCGTGATGGCGCTGTCTGCCAGTTGCGGCGTCGGTGCGCAGGACTTTACGGCCGATCCGCAGGAGGCACGGGCCATCGCCAGGGAAGCGTACCTGTACGGTTTCCCGGTCGTGGAAATGTACAAGACCCTGTACACCCAGGCGATCGACAGCAAAAGCCCGAACTACAAGGCGCCGCTCAACCGCATTGGCAACACGGCCAAAGCCTTTACCGCCAAGGACACAGCGTTTGTTACGCCGAATGCCGACACGCCCTACTCCTTCGTCTGGATGGATCTGCGCGCCGAGCCGCTGGTCCTGACGCTGCCACCGATCGAGGAACACCGCTATTACTCGGTGCAACTGATCGACGCCTACACACAAAATTTCGCTTACCTGGGCACCCGCAGCACCGGCAACAAGGGTGGCCATTTCATGATCGCCGGACCCGACTGGCAAGGTCAGCAACCGGTCAATATCGACCGCATGGTGCGCAGCGAAAGCAACATCGCCTATGCGCTGTATCGCACACAATTGTTCGATGACAAGGACCTGGCCAAGGTCAAGCAGATCCAGCAAGGTTACAAGGTCGAAACCCTCAGCCAGTACGTCAAACAGAAAGCCCCGGCACCAGCACCGAAGGTCGCTTGGCCGAAACCGACGGCCACCATGAGTGAAACACCGGAGCTGTTCGGTTACCTGAACTTCATGCTCGCCTTTACCTCACCGCAGGACATCGAAAAGGATCTGCTCGCGCGCTTCGCCAGAATCGGCATCAGCGCCGGCCAGCCTTTCGAGCTGAAGAAACTCAGCGCCGAGCAGCGCAAGGCGCTGGAAGACGGCATCAGCGACGCGATAGCCGAGTTTGCCGACTTCAAGAAAAGCAAGGTCGACACCCATCAGGTCACCAGCGGTGATTTCTTTGGCACCCGTGATCACCTCAAGGGCAACTATCTGTATCGCTATGCCGGGGCCAACATGGGCATCTTCGGCAACTCCGCCGAGGAAGCGAATTACATCGGCTATTTCGTCGACAAGGACGGCCAACCCGCCGATGCCTCGAAACACGATTACACCCTGCATTTCGCCAAAGGCGCCCTGCCCCCCGCAGACGCGTTCTGGTCGCTGACAATGTATGACGGCAAGAGCAAGTTACTGGTGGCCAATCCGCTCAATCGCTACCTGATCAACTCGCGCATGCTCCCTGACCTCAAGCTCGACGCCGACGGCGGCCTCACCCTCTATGTGCAGCACAGCAACCCCGGCAAGGACAAACAGGCCAATTGGCTGCCAGCACCGAACGGGCCGTTCTACGGGATTCTTCGCTTGTATCTGCCAAGACCCGAGGTGGCCAGTGGTGAATGGCAAATGCCGCTGCTCACCCCGGTCAACGCGAAACCGTAAGCGGAGTCTTTGATGATCAAGCCCACTGTCGTGCGCCCGCTGCTGGCGCTGTGCATGATTGGCAGCCCTGTGCTGTATGCCGCTGAGGGCGGCGTCGGCCGGCCGATCACCGGCCAGCAGGTGTTTGCCAACGCCGGGATCGTCCCGCCCGAACCGGGCTGGATCATGTCGCTGACCAGCATCTGGTATGACGGCTCGCTCAAGGGCAGCAAGGGCGCGCCGATTTCCGGTGCGGTCAGCGGCGGGCTCGACATGAAAGTCTCCTACACCATGGGCAATTTCACCCATGTCTGGGACACCGGCCCGGGCCGCTGGAATTACGCCTCGGCAATTGGCGTGCCGGTGCAATACACCGACATCAAGGCCAGCGTCACCGGCCCGCGCGGGCGTACCCTCGGCAACAGTGATTCGGCGACGCAATTTGCTGACGCGCTGATCACCCCTATCGCCGCCGGCTACCACTTCGATGAACGCAATCACCTGTCCTTCTCGCTGCCGATCTACGTGCCCACCGGTGCCTACAACAAGGACCGCCTGGCTAACGCAGGACAGAACACCTACACGTTCATGCCGACCGTCGCGTTCACCCACGTGGACGGCAAGGGTGGCGAGTTCAGCCTGATGAGCGCCTTCGAGCGCTACAGCGAAAACGACGCCACCGACTATCGCAACGGCAATATCTTTCGCCTCGACGCACTGTGGACCCACGGTTTTGGCAACGGCTGGAACGCCGGTATCGCCGCCGGCTACATACAGCAATTGACCGACGACAAGGGCCAGACCGCCGATGCCTTTAGCGGCTACCGCGGGCGCGCAGTCGGCGCCGGGCCGGTGCTCGGCTGGGCCGGCAAGTTTGCCGACGCGCAGGCCAACATCAGCGCGCGCTGGGTGCCTGAGTTCGACACCAAAAACCGCCCCGAAGGCAATGGCTTCAGCGTCAACCTGACCCTGGCATTTTTCTAGACCCCGGCCACAAAGGACTGTCCTCATGACCGCGCTCAGCGACCTCAACGCCCTGCAAGCCAGCATCGCCGAAGCGGTGCTCGGTCAGGATCAAGTCATCCGGCAGATTCTGCTCGGCCTCCTGGCCAACGGCCATTTGCTGCTGGAAAGCCTGCCGGGGCTGGCCAAGACCCGTACGGTCAAAGCCCTGGCCAAACACCTCGACGCGAAAATGAGCCGCATCCAGTTCACCCCGGACCTGTTGCCCTCGGACATCACCGGTGCCGAGGTGCTGCATCAGGTCGAGGGCAAAAACGAAATCCGTTTTCAGCCCGGCCCGCTGTTCGGCAACCTGATTCTCGCCGACGAAATCAACCGCGCTCCGGCCAAGGTCCAGGCAGCGTTGCTCGAAGCCATGGAGGAACGCCAGATCACCGTGGCCGGCAACAGCCATGCGCTGCCGGAGTTGTTCATCGTCGTGGCGACGCAAAACCCGATCGAGCAGGAAGGCACCTACCCGCTGCCGGAAGCGCAGATGGACCGTTTTCTGATGAAGGTGCTGCTCGATTATCCAAGCGCCGAAAACGAAAGTCAGGTGCTGCGTCTGTTGCGTAACGAAGAATTCGCCCAAGGCGCAAGTACCGCGCCGGCGAAGGGCTTCAACCTCGCTCAGGAGGTGATTTTCGCGGCGCGCAAGGAAGTCAGCGCCGTGCACGTCTCGCCGGCCATCGACAGCTACCTGATCGACCTGATCAACGCCACACGCTACCCCGCCGATTACGACGAAGATCTGGCACGCTGGATCGCCATCGGCGCCAGCCCGCGCGGTGGTATCGGTCTGGACCGCTGTGCGCGCGCCGATGCGTGGTTGCAGGGGCAGGATTTCGTTTCCCCGGACAATGTCCGCGCGGTGGTGCATCCGGTGCTGCGTCATCGTCTGCAACTGAGTTACGACGCAGTCGCCGACGGCGTCAGTGCCGATCAGGTGCTCGATCGCATCCTTGATAAAGTCGCGATTCCGGCATGAACACCGACGGGCTGGTTTACGTGTCTCTGGCGCAATTGATGGCGCTGGAGTTCAAGGCCCGTGATCTGAGCTTTCTTGCCCGCCAGCCACGCGGCAGCATTCTTGCCGGCAACCATGCCTCGCGGCTGCGCGGGCGCGGTTTGAACTTCGATGAGCTGCGCCGCTATCAGCCCGGCGATGACTTGCGTCACCTCGATTGGCGCGCGTCCTTGCGCACCGGCAAACCGGTGGTGCGTACCTTCACCGAGGAACGCGACCGCCCGGCGCTGATCGTCGTCGACCAGCGCATGTCGATGTTTTTCGGCTCGCAGCGCAGCTTCAAATCCGCCCTCGCCGCCGAACTGGCGGCACTGGCAGCGTGGATGGTGTTCAATGCCGGCGATCGGGTCGGCGGGTTGGTGTTCAACGATCAGCGCATCGACTGTGTCGCGCCGTTGCGCAGCCGCAAACGCGTGGAGGCGTTGCTCAGCCGTGTCGCCGAGCACAATCAGGCGCTGAACGCGAGCAACCCCGACGCTGAAGACGAAGCACAGCTGGACACCGCCCTGCAACGCTGCCTGGCACTGGCCGGGCATGATCATCTGATTTGCATTGTCAGCGACTTTGCCGGAGCCGGCCCGCGCACCTTGCAGTTGCTGCGGCAACTGGCGGCGCACAACGATGTGATCGCCTTGCAGGTCTACGATCCGTTGGCGCTGAAGTTGCCAAACAATGGCCGCCTGTTGGTCACTCAGGGCGAGTTACAGGTCGAACTGGCGGTCGACAAGCGCAACGTACGCCAGCCGTTGGGAGATTTTCTCAGCGGTCGCCTGCAAGACGTCGCCAGCCTGCTGCGCCGCAGTCAGGTGCCGCTGATGATGTTCAGCAGCGCTGAAACCGCTCACGAGCAGCTACGTGCCGAACTGGGCAAAAGCGCCGGAGCGCGGCGGTGAACCCGAACATCCCCAGTATCGATCAGCTCAAGGAGCTGAGCCTGCCGGCACCGGTCAGCTACGCGCCACAAACGTGGGGTTGGTGGGTACTGCTGGCGATTTTGATGCTGGCTGCATTGCTGATCGGGCTGAGGCGTTATTGGCAATGGCGCAGAGACGCTTACCGACGCGAAGGCCTGGCGCGACTGGCGCAGTTGCGCGGGCGCAGTGATGATTTGAATGCCTTGCGCGAACTGCCGGAACTGCTCAAGCGCGTGGCGCTGTCCATGCACACACAATCGCTGCGCTGGAATCCGATCAATGTAGGAGTGAGCCTGCTCGCGATGGCGTCATCGCATTCGACATCTGTGTCGACTGACCGGGCGCCATCGCGAGCAGGCTCACTCCTACATGAGGTTTCGGCGCTTGGGAGGGATGATTGGCAAGCCTTCCTGCAACGCCACAGCAAAAAACCGCTCCCCGCCGATTTCAGCACTCAACTCGCGCAACTCGCCTACGCCCCCGACGACACCCTGCGCGCCCTGCCCGCGCCGCAACGTCAGGCGCTGTTCGACATCTGCCAATACTGGGTGGAGCATCACCATGTGGCAGCTTGATTACCCGTGGCTGTTGCTGCTGATGCCGCTGCCGTGGCTGGCTTATCGCTACCTCCCCGCCTACAACGAAGCGCGCAGTGCCGTGCGCGTGCCGTTCTTTGCTGCGATGAGCCGCGCGGTCGGCGAAGCGCCGGGCGTCGTCGCCAGCCGCCGCAATCACTGGCAACTGCCGCTCAACCTGCTGGTCTGGGCGCTGATCCTGCTCGCCTCCGCGCGTCCGGTATTCATCGAAAAACCGCTGGAAAGGCAGCAGCCGGTGCGCGACCTGATGCTCGCGATCGACCTCTCGCAGTCGATGGAAACCGAAGATTTCACCAATGCGAACGGCGAGAAAATCAATCGCCTCGCAGCGGTCAAAGACGTCGTGCAAGGCTTCATCGACAAGCGCAAGGATGATCGCCTCGGCCTGATCGTGTTCGGCAGCGGCGCCTATCCGCAGGCGCCGCTGACCCTCGATCACGCCAGTCTGTCATTGCTGCTCGCCGACACTGGCATCGGCATGGCCGGCCCCAACACGGCGATTGGCGACGCCATCGGCTTAAGTCTCAAGCTGCTGGATCAGGCCCACGAGCAGGAGAAAGTGCTGATCCTGCTCACCGACGGCAATGACACCAGCAGCGCGATCACCCCGGACCACGCGGCACAAATGGCAGCGAGCAAAGGCGTGATCATCCACACCATCGGCATCGGCGACCCGACCGCGTCCGGCGAGGCCAAGGTCAACCTGCCGGCGCTGGAACAGATCGCCCGCAGCACGGGCGGTCAGTTTTTCCGCGCCGAAGACCGCAACGCGCTGAATCAGGTCTACGACACCCTCGATCTCCTCACGCCGCACCAAGTCAAAACCCTCAGCCATCAACCGCAGCGCGAACTGTTTTATTGGCCGTTGGCGGCCGCACTGCTGATTCTGGCGCTGTATCACCTTGGCGCCCTGTTGCGGGTTCGCCTGGTTTTCGCTCGCCAGCGCGAGGAGGCCTGAGATGGAGATCAACCTCAGCGATCTGCACTTTCTACGCCCAGCATGGTTGCTGCTAGCGCTGTTCGCGGCGTTTTTACCGCTGCTCTGGCGCCGCGGCCGCGATTTGCAACGACAGCTGCGCGGGCAGATCGCCGAACACCTGCTGGCACATTTGTTGGTCACGCCTGAAGATCACCAACGCCTGCGCCCGGTGCATGGACTCTGCGCGTTGCTGATGCTTGGCGCGATCGCCGCTGCCGGTCCGACCTGGGAACAGGACCGCCCGGACTTTCTCGAAAACCGCGCACCGCTGATCGTCGCGGTGGATCTGTCGCCGTCGATGGACGCCAGCGATGTGCAGCCAACCCGGCTGGAGGCGGTTAAACACAAGCTGCACGATCTGATCCAGCGTCGTGCCGGCGCGCGCACCGCACTGATTGCCTACGCCGGCAGTGCGCATCTGGTGTTGCCGGCGACCGATGATCCGGCGCTGCTCGATACCTTTATCCAAGCGTTGAACACGGGGCTGATCGATAAACCGGGCAAGAACGTTAGCGCCGTGATCGATCAGGCGAAACGCTTGCTCGACGCGGAAAAGACACCCGGCACCCTGCTGCTGCTCACCGACGGCGCCGACACCGCGCAGCTCGGCGACCTCGATCAGCGTTTGCACGGTAGCGCCTTGCAAATGCTGGTCCTGGCAGTGGGCAACGTCGACGGCGGCGTCATTCAGGGTGCCAACGGCCAACCGCGCAGCGATGACAACGGGCGCCCGGTGCTGGGCAGCTTCGATCAGGCCGCGCTCAAGCAACTGGCGTCTGCGGTTGACGCACCGCTGGGCAGCCCGACCCTCAACAACGACGATCTGGACTGGATCGAATTGCACGCGCAACGGCACTTTCAGGCCAGCAGCGCCGAGCAGCGCGAATTGCACTGGAAGGACGCCGGCTACTGGCTGTGCTGGCCGCTGTTGTTGCTGGCGCTGTTCAACGTGCACAAGGGCTGGAGCGTCAATTGGCTGCCCGCGCTGTTGCTGGCTGCGGGGCTGGGATGGCCAGCTGCGCCGGCGCAGGCCAACGCGCTGACCGACGCTTTTTTCACCCGCGATCAGCAGGGCCGCTGGGCCTTTGAACATGATCATTTGCCGCAGGCGGCGGCGCTGTTTATCGACCCGTACTGGAAAGGCATTGCGGCGTATCACGCGGCCGATTACGACCTCGCACTGGCGACCTTTGCGCGGCTGGACACACCGCAGGCGTATTTCTATCTGGGCAATATTTACGTGCGCCGTTTCAAGTTCGATCAGGCCATCGCTGCGTATACCCAGGCCTTGCAACTGCAACCGCAGTTCCCCGAAGCCACGGCCAATCTGGCCCTCGCGCAGGCGCTGCTGCAAGACACCGAAAGCGCCGAGCAGAACGCCCCTGAAACCAAACCCGACGAGGTGAAATTCGACAAGGCACCGGGCAAGGGCCAGAGCAAAGCGATCAAGACTGAACAAGCGGCGTCCGATGCGCTGTGGTTGCAGAACCTGACCACCTCGCCGGCGAAGTTTTTGCGGCAGAAGTTCAGGTTGCAGGATCAACAGGAGGCAGCCAGTCGATGATTTTTTTCAGACCTGCTGCCGCCATCGCTGGCAAGCCAGCTCCCACAGGGTATTGCAGAGTAGTCAAATCTCGCCTTAACACAGTGAGCCCCTGTGGGAGCTGGCTTGCCAGCGATGGGGCCCGATCATTGATCACAAAAATCAGCTTGCTAATGAGCTGCGTGTTCACACTTCAGGTCTTCGCCGCCGAACCCCAACTCAAGGTCCAGGCCCATCTGCAACCGGCCGAAGGCGCGATGGTCGGCGGTCTGGTCGAGCTGCAACTCGACGTTCTCACCGACACCTGGTTCACCAGCGCCGCCACCCTGCCCGATCTCAAGCTCGACGGTGCCTTGGTCACACCGCCGGACGGTCAGGCGCAGCACCTCAATCAGTCCTTCGACGGCGTGGCCTTCAGTGGGCTGCGCTACCGCTATCTGATCACGCCGAACGTCGCGCAAACCTTCGCTATTCCGGCCCTGACCGTGCGCGCCACGCCCGGCCAGGCCAGTGCTGAACTCAGCGCCCAAAGCCAGCCGCTACAGTTCGGCGCTACCCGGCCGCCAGGTTTTGCCGCCAGTGAAACGCCGCTGGTAGCGACCGCGCTGCGCTTTACGCAAGAAATCGTCAAGTCGGCCACGCTGCTGAAAGTCGGCGACAGCATCAGCCGGCAGTTGACCCTGCAAGCGGACGGCGCGTTGGCGATGGCCCTGCCAATACCGTCACTCGGCGATGTCGGTGGCCTGAGTCGCTATGTGCAAAACCCGCAAGTCAGCGCCATGGACGACGGTCGCGGCAATATTCTCGGCGGGCAGCGCATCGACAGCGTCAGCTATCGCGTCGATCAGCCAGGTTCATACACGCTGCCGGCGCTCGAGATGAAATGGTGGGACGCTACCGCGAAACAACTGCGCAGCGCACAAGTCCCGGCGGTCACCTTCGAGGCAGTGGCGAACAGCGCTTATCAGCCGGTGTTTTCGATCACTGAAGACCTCACGCAACTGGGTCGCGATCAACTGCGTTTTTCCACCCGCTGGTTGCTCTGGCTGAGCGTATTGGTCGCGTTGATCAGCGCCGTTTATCTGCTGCGCCCTGCGTTCACTCGCGCCCGGCAGCGCTGGCTGGCACGCAGGCACGCCAGGCAGATGGCGTGGCTGCAATCCCCCGCGTTCGCCTGGCAACAAATCGATGGCCAGTTGCAAGCCCGCCCGGCGCAATTGAGCGCCCTGTATCTGTGGCTGCGGCGCAGTCGCCTGGGGCTGAAACTGGTCGAGGCCTGGCCGCGTTTACAAGGACTGTTACGCGGGCTTTACGGACGTCAACCGACCACTGAGCAAACACTTGTTCAACTGCGCCAATCCTTGACTACGCTTCAAAGTCAGGCCGAACAGCAGCAGGTAAAAACGGCCTCGGCGCTGCGTCCGCTCAACCCTGTTCACGAGAAGGATTTCCCATGACGAACCCGATGCTGTACCGCCAACGTTTCGGACTCGCCTTGCTGTTTGCACTGGCCCTGCCGTTGCTCGCCCAGGCCAGCGAGCCGCTACCGTCGTGGCAGGAAGGCCCGGCGAAAAAAAGCATCATCGAATTTGTCCAGGCTGTGACCGACCAGAGCAGCAAGGACTTCGTCAAACCGGCCGACCGGATCGCCGTGTTCGACAACGACGGCACGTTGTGGAGTGAGCAGCCCGCCTACTTCGAATTGCTCTTCGCCTTTGACGAGATCAAGCGCACCGCGGCGCAGCATCCGGAATGGAAAACCACGCAACCCTTCAAAGCGGTACTGGAAAGCGATCACAAAGCCCTGGCCGCGACCGGCATGGAGGGCGTGCTGAAAATCGTCGGTGCCACCCACACTGGCATGACCACCGAAGCCTTCGATGACTACGCGAAAACCTGGCTGAGCCAGGCGCGCCATCCGAAAACCGGCAAGCCGTACACCGAAATGATTTTCCAGCCGATGCTGGAAATGCTCGACTACCTGCGCAGCCAGGACTTCAAGACCTACATCGTTTCCGGCGGCGATACTGGCTTCATGCGTGCGTTTGCCGAGAAGGTCTACGGCATTCCCCCCGAGCAAGTGATCGGCACCACGTTCATCACTTCCTTCCAATACAAGGACGGCAAGGCCTCGATACTGCGCACGCCGAAACTGGCGCACAACGACGACGGCCCCGGCAAACCGGAAAGCATCGACGCGGTCATCGGCAAACGCCCGATCCTCGCCTTTGGCAATTCCGACGGCGACCTGCAGATGCTGCAGTGGACGGCCGCCGGGCCAGGCAAACGATTCATGGGGCTGGTGCATCACACCGACGCCAAACGCGAGTGGGCCTATGACCGCCAGTCCAGTATTGGCCGGCTCGACCTGGCCCTCGACGAAGCGAAATCCCGCGGCTGGACCGTGGTCGACATGGCTGCCGAATGGCGGCGTATCTACCCGTTCGAACCGCTGGCCACCGAGCAGGTGCAATAAAAGAAAGCGTGCTGCAGGACTGCAATAAACGTTTGTCGCAAAAACAACCACCCCCGCGAAAGGAGCAAGTCATATGACTCGCATACGCAAGTGGCTACCGAAGCTCGCCCTCGTGGCGACGTCGGTGATGGCGTTGTCGGCAACCGCCACAGCGGCTGAAAAACCCAACATTCTGGTGATCTTCGGCGATGACGTTGGCCAGACCAATATCAGCGCCTATTCGATGGGCGTGGTCGGCTACAAGACCCCCAACATCGACCGTATCGCCAAAGAAGGCATGATCTTCACCGACTACTATGCGGAGAACAGCTGCACGGCCGGGCGCTCCTCGTTCATCACCGGGCAGACGCCGTTGCGTACAGGGCTGTCGAAAGTCGGCATTCCGGGCGCACCCGTAGGCTTGCAAAAACGTGACATCACCATTGCCCAGGCGCTCAAGGCGCAGGGTTATGCGACCGGTCAGTTCGGCAAGAACCACCTCGGCGACAAGGATGAGTACCTGCCGACCAACCACGGCTTCGATGAGTTTTTCGGCAACCTGTATCACCTCAACGCCGAGGAAGAACCGGAACGCCCGTATTGGCCCAAGGATGATGCCGAGTTCGTCAAAACAACCTCCCCGCGTGGCGTCATCCACAGCTTCGCCGACGGCAAGATCGAAGACACCGGCGCGTTGAACAAAAAACGCATGGAGACCATCGACGACGAAACCACGGCCGCTGCACAGGCCTTCATCGAGAAACAGGCCAAGGCTGATAAACCCTTCTTCGTCTGGATGAACACCACCCGCATGCACGCTTTTACCCACGTACGCGATTCAATGAAGGGCCAGAGCGGCATGCCCGGCAATGACTACGCCGACGGTATGCTCGAACATGATGGTGACGTGGGCAAACTGTTGAAAACGCTCGATGACCTGAAAATCACCGACAACACCATTGTGGTCTACACCACCGACAACGGTCCTAACCAATGGTCGTGGCCAGACGCTGCCACCACGCCGTTCCGCAACGAGAAAAACTCCAACTGGGAAGGTGCGTATCGGGTGCCGGCAATGGTGCGCTGGCCGGGCAAAATCAAACCGGGCGAAGTGTCCAACGAGCTGTTCTCGGGTCTGGACTGGTTCCCGACCTTGCTCGCGGCGGCCGGTGAAACCGATGTGACC
>Ga0196970_1000796_pt1 | contig 29487 bp, 27 predicted proteins | sample S1v_513CmetaG_FD_148672 | JGI IMG/M metagenome (GOLD analysis project Ga0196970, IMG submission 148672) | Soil microbial communities from Anza Borrego desert, Southern California, United States - S1+v_5-13C | ecosystem: Environmental > Terrestrial > Soil > Desert | place: USA: California... | reverse complement strand
ACGCTACTTCGACCGCTTGCCGGGCAACCCCCGGCACGAGTTCGTTCAGGTCGAAGGCGACCACGTCGGGACCCTTGCCCTGGCCGCAAGCCAAGTCGGGACCTTCTTCAAGCGGTTGGTTTAACGGAACACCCTTTGTAGAGCATAACGGCCCGTTCGGCGCGGACCACTAGCCCGTCTGATGGGGAACCTGGGTGGACATGATCTGCCGTCGCTGCTCGACGCCTTCGCCGAGGCGCGGACGCACGACCGACCAGTCTGCTTTATCTGCTACACCATCAAGGGCGCCGGCTTGCCGCTGGCCGGGCACAAGGACAACCACGCCGGCCTGATGACCCAAGCGCAGATGGAGGCGTTCCGCGCCGCCAACATTGTGCGCCCGGGGCACGAGTGGGACCGGTTCGAGGGTACGGCGCTGCCGGCCGAAACGCTGGAGTCCTTTCTGAAGCGGGTTCCCTTCGCCGCCAAGGGGAGGCGGCGCTACGCCGCGTCCGCAGTGGCCGTACCCGCTACCCTGCCGGTGCCGACACAAAAGACTTTGTCCACCCAGACGGCCTTCGGCCTGATCCTGAACGAGCTGGGCCGCGAGCGCTCGGACCTCGCGGACCGGATCGTGACGACGGCGCCGGACGTCACTGTGTCCACCAACCTCGGCCCCTGGGTGAACCGGCGCGGGCTGTTTGCCAAGAGCGAGATGGCCGACCTGTTCAAGAAGGAACGCATCCCCTCCACCTACAGCTGGGACTTCTCGCCCCGAGGTCAGCACCTGGAGCTCGGCATCGCTGAGTCCAACCTGTTCATCCTGCTGTCGGCATTGGGGCTGTCGCATTCGCTGTTCGGGGAGCGGCTGCTGCCCATCGGCACCGTCTACGATCCCTTCATCATGCGGGGTGCGGACCAGCTCAACTACGCCTGCTATCAGGATGCGCGTTTCCTTCTGGTGGCGACGCCCTCGGGCGTGACGTTGGCGCCGGAAGGCGGCGCGCACCAATCCATCGCCACCCCCCTGGTCGGTATGGCGCAGGACGGGCTCGCGTATTTCGAGCCGGCTTACGCCGACGAGCTGGCGGTCGTCATGCGCTGGGCCTTCGATTACATGCAGCGCAACGGCGAGAGGGCGCCCAACGAGCAGACCTGGCTGCGTGACGAGACGGGCGGCTCGGTCTATTTGCGCCTGTCCTCCCGCACGCTAGAGCAACCGACCCGCGCCATGGACCCGGAGCTGGAACGCGGGATCGTGCTCGGCGCCTACTGGCTGCGCCGGCCGGGACCGAACGCCCAGGTGGTCGTCGCCTACACCGGCGCCGTGGCGCCGGAAGCCATCGAAGCCGTAGGCCTGTTGGGCGAGGACCGCCGCGACGTCGGGCTGCTGGCCGTGACCTCCGCCGACCGCCTGCAGGCGGCCTGGAGCGCCGCGCAGCGGGCACGCGAGCGCGGCACCGTCCATGCGCATTCGCACATCGAGCGGCTTCTAGACGGGGTGCCGACGCACTGCGCGCTGGTGACGGTAACCGACGGCCATCCGACGACGCTGGGCTGGCTTGGGTCGGTCGCGGGGCACCGAACGCGGGCTCTGGGTGTCGAGCATTTTGGCCAGACCGGAACCATCGCCGACCGTTATCGCCATTACGGCCTTGACGCCCAGGGGATCGTGCGGGCCGCGGCGGCGCTGTCGCCCGGGCGGCCGGTCCGGCACCTGCGGGCGGTTTAGCGGGATACCAAAGGGAGTGTCAGGAATTCCATTTGCGGGCCGGTTGTGATCAGGCAAGTGTAAACCGGCCCTCGAAGAGGATGGCGAGCTGGCTGCGGGCCATCAGCGGCTCCGGAGCCGGCGTCCCACTTTGCAACATTGGCGACGCATCCGTCCATTTTGCCACACGGGAGTGGCCGCCAGTGATACGGCCGGCGCCTGGACGCTTCCAGGATCGGCCGGCCGTATGACCCTCCCGCACATTGCTGTGCAATGTGCTGCCGGGTTTGAACCAAAGGCGCTTGATGGAATCCATCAAGCGCCTTTGGTATGAGACCTGCTCGGTGACAGCAGCAGAGTAAAAGCTTGCTGCACCTGACGGGCCGGTCGCCTCGCTATCCGGCTACGGCCGCCTTCACCAGTACCCATGCGCTGTCTACGGCGTCCCTGCGGTCCAACTTCTTCGCAATGGCTTCCATATCGGCCACCGTAAGAACGGCGCGCACCTTCTGGGCGGCGCGGACGAGGTTGCGCTCCGTAAGGCGCATCTTCGCTCCAAGTTCGGTGAGAGCTTGATAGGCGTCTCGGCGGGCCGCTGTGTCCTTCCCAGTGGTGGCCTGGGATGCCCGTTCTGAAGCGTCTGCCAGAGCTTTGGTGACGCTGAGGTATTCGGTGATGGCTGCGGTGAGGAGGCGGGTGGCTTGGATGGTTGGATCAATACGGAGGGACACGTCGGCAACTCGCGCTGAGCAAGGAATGCTGTAGCACAGGCATACCCCCACAGATGCCCGTTCCAAGCTCGAACCGCCCACGCGCAGTGACCTAAGGCCGGGAGACTCCTCCAGCGTTAGGGGGAGTCCCGTTTTGCAACACGGCAGTGAGCCGCTGCAGCCCCTTACCGGACGGTGAGATCGTCCGCTTAGCGCCGATAGTGTTGGAAAAACTCCTCAGCGAACACTTCAGAGCCGATTCCCCGCAACAAGGCAGCCATTAGCTTCGCCGACAAGGAGTGATCTTGCGTTGCGCCGCGCAGCGGAGATCGAAGGTTTCTCTCGTTGCCGGGCCGGAGAGTTTTTCAACAGAATCGGCGCAAAGCCGACCATCACCGGCTCCGGCCCAATAGATCGGCTTTGCGCTTGTGGCGGTTGTCGGTGGTGATCAGTGGGAAGATCGATCTGCCGCGCGTCCATGGGCTCACCCCGGACGTGGGAGCGGGGGGCGTTGACATCGACTCCAGGGTTTGCCCTTGCTACCCGGCTTTGCCGTGTCGGCGCCTGTCAGCGAATAGGAGCAAAGCGAGAAGGGTCTCCGGTGAGCGGATCGAGGCATTGGTATGTTGTTCCAGCGAGCCGGATGATCGTATCGGCCTGCGCGCCCTCGGTTCCTGGCAACGCGCAGGCCATGTGGGCTGCGATACAGTACCATGCAGGCGGTTTGGCGGCGATTGACGGCCCGGGCGCGCAAATACGGGACCTGCATCGTGCGTTGGCTTCTTCGCGACTGTCTGGCCGTTCGGGTGCACATTCCGCTCCGTTGGGCAGTTCAGTCTCGGTTGCCGCAGCAGAGAGTACGAGCAGAGCTGCAATCACCAACGGCATGGCAAAATGCGAAGCGCTAGACATGCTAACCTCCGCGCTTATCGGAGCCTGTTGGAAAGAAGGCCTCTGCTTGCTCTTCCAATCAGAGAGGGCCGAATCCACAAAGTCCTGAAATCGGGGCGCGAGGTGGAGACTGCGCGGCTCCGGACGGCCAAGCGCCTCGTGAAGCTGATCGCCGCCCGTGGACGCCGTTACTACGCAAGAATAATGACCAATACGCCCCACGAACTTAGGGCCGCAGCGGCCAATCGATCCACCCACCCACCCTGCGGAGCGATTTTCTCGACCGCTACATAGGCTGTGATCAGCGCGATCCAGAGTAGGTTCATCACGCCCCCAACGAACAGCAGGAGCATCAGCATCCAGCAGCAGCCAACGCAGTATGCCCCATGTTCGAGCCCCATGCGGAAGGCGCCGGTATTGCCGGGTTTCCAATGATGCAGGACGAAGTCCAGGGGAGACCGGCATTGCCGCAGACAAGCGGCGCGGAGCGGGGTGAGATGGTAGAAGCCGGCGGCGATCAGCACGAAGCCGCTCAGGGCCACGCTGGTACTCGCCATCGTCGGCGAGAGCAGGGCTGCGGACTGGAGCAGGGCTTGAAGCAAGGTGGCGCCGGCGCTGAAGCCGAACCAGACAGCCAGGTAGCCTCCGACGAAGAGCGCGATCCTCGTCCCGGCGCGTGTCACGTCCCGCGGCCGCCCCACGGCCTTCTTCCTCTGCATGCCGGCAAACATCAGGATCATGGGGGCGGCGCTCGGCAGCATCATGGCCACCATCATGACGGCCCACATCACGAACAGGCCGGCCAGTTCAGGGATAGACCAAACGGTACGCTCCACGCCGATGGCGGCCATCGCCATACCCGGTTCCATCCTCATCCCGACATGGGCCAGGAGATAGAGCCAGGACAGCAGCGTGACCGTAAGGAGCCCGATGACCACAAGGCTCTTCTCGTGCATGAGCACCCGTCGCAGAACGGTCATGACTTCCTCCCCGTTCGCCGCGCCGTGTCAGCCCCTCAGAACGGCCGGGTGGCTGGGATCAGGCCGCAGCACGCCCGCGCTCATACTCCCGAACTCCAGCCGGCGTTTGCTGGATGAGGGCCAGCGAACTGTGCCCCTCGGGAACCTCGAAGCGGATACCGCCGGTGCTGGAGATGCGGGCGCTGGCGACCTCGGCCATGATGTGCTCGAAGCCTTCGGGCATGGTGACCTGAATACGATGCGGTTGCCCGGTGACGGGATTGCGGATCGGCTGGGTTTCGGTTTCCAGCACTCCGGGGATGGACAGCCGGGCGGTTCGGGCGTCGCGGTCGAAACTGAAGGAAATCGGGGCGAAGATCGGTTCCAGGAAGGTCTCGGTGATCAGGCTGACGATGTGGAAGAGCGTGCCCTCCTGTGAATGCTTGCCCGACATGATCTGGAAGAGAGCGTCCCGCTGCTCGGGGCTGGCGCGTTCGTCCAGGATGGGCTGCACCGTGCCGTGACCTTCATGCAGCGGCCCCGGGAAATGCACGACCGCGAAGAAGCTCAGGTCGTTCAGAGCAGTGGCGCCGAAGTGCCCCTTCTCGATGCGCATGCCGAGAAAGCCGCGGCATTCGCCCTGTGTGGGGCGCGCGTTGAAGTCGCAGGGACATCCGAAGGCGCAGCTGCAGCTCTTTAGCCATTCGCCCTGCAGGGACCACTCGGTCTGGGTCATGGTGTCCTCCTCTGGCGGAGATTGTCTGGTGCGAGCGCGCGGACATCACCTCCCGGCGGCGCTGTTGCCCCTTCCGTCGGCGAATGGCATTCCTGGAGCGATGGACTCCATCCGCTGGGGAGCGGCGCCAGTGTCGATGTGGGCTCGGACCACGACCATGATGGATAATTTCTCTCAAGGCGCCAATCGAGCAATGGTATTGCCGGATACCCCTTGGGTGCCTCCGCAGACGACGGGGAGCGCCCGGCAGCAGGTGCCCTCCTTCAGAACGCTGGCATAGGGCCACTTCAGCCCACCGTGGAGCGCACAAGGGCATCCTTGTTCCACAGCACGCCGAACCCTGACCTGCGCAACCGATGTCATGCCTTTGGCCGGGCGCACCGGCGCGGCCGGCGTGGAGGTTCGGTGGTGATGCACCGCACCTCACCCACTTCCGCTTCTGGCGCGAAGCTGCCGTGCGGGAGCGGCAGCTCCTGACCCATGCCGGACGTCTGGATCCCGCTCAGTCCTTCAAGGCGCGGACGCAGAACGGATCCACCGAAGATCTGTTGGAAGGACCACGCTGAATCTGGGAGGGGAACATGGAGCAGTGGAAGGAGCTTCCGTCGGGTGCCGGACATCTCGCGCGTACATTCCCTGAGGTCTGGAGCGCCTACGCCAAGCTGGGCGAAGCCTGCGCCGAATCCGGGCCGTTGGATGAGCGCACACGGCGCTTGGTGAAGCTGGCGCTGTCCATCGGCGTCGCCTCGGAGGGTGCCGTCCATTCCCACGCGCGTCGCGCCCGCGAGGAGGGGATCACGCCTGAGGAACTGCTGCACGTCGTTCTCCTGGCGATCCCGACGACCGGCCTGCCCACAGCGGTGAAGGCACTGACCTGGGTCGAGGATATTCTTCGGAACGGCCCCCCACGGGCCGAATAGCCGGGCCTCGGCCAACCTTCGGCACGGTCGGCCTCAGGCGCCACCATCCGCCGGAAGAACCGGGAGGGTGACGCGGACCGTGGTGCCCTGACCAGGCGCGGAGTCCACCCGTACCTCGCCGCCGTGCTGGCGGACAATGCGCTTCACGATGGCGAGGCCGAGCCCGGTCCCTTTGGTCCGGGTCGTGAAGAACGGCTCGAAGATGCGCTCCATCGTGTCAGGAGGAATGCCCTCGCCGCCGTCGGTAACGGTCAGTTCGACAACCGGCCCGGCAGTCTGCTCGACCGTCGTCGCGTCCACCATCAGGCGACCGCCGGGCGGCGATGCCTGGATCGCGTTGTCGAACAGGTTCTCGATGGCGCGGATGAGCTTGGTGCGGTCGCCATAAACGCGCGGCAGCGTCTCCAGACCGCTGAGCAGGACGTTCACCTGCTTGGCGTCCACCGCTGGGAGCACGGAGAGGAGCGCCGCGCGCACCACATCCTCGATCTCCACCCAGTCGGCGTCCAGCCGGTCGGGCCGGGCGAAGATCAGCATGTCCGTCAGGATGTGCTCCATGTACTGGATCTGATCGAGCGCGATTCGGCTGTGCGGCTGGTCGGGCCGGTCCCGCGCCTCCTGCCGCCCCAGGATCTGGAGGTTCATCTTCACGGCCGACAGGGCGTTGCGCAGATCGTGGGCGATCATGCTGGCCATGCGCCCCATGGCCGCCAACTCCTCCTGTTTGGCGGCGCTCCGCAGCGCCTCCAGCATGCCGGCGAGGGCCTGGGCCAGCACGCCCGTCTCGTCCTGGCGCCGCACCTCGAGATCCACGTCGGCCTCACCGGCGGCAATGCGGTCCGCAGCGACCGTGAGGTCCCGGATCGGCCGGGTGAGCCGGGAGGTCGCCGCGGCCAACGCAACGGCCAGGATGGCTCCGACGAGCAGCGCGATGACGATCAGGTGATTTCGGAAGGCCGTCGCCTCGCTTTCCAGAGCGGCAAGCGGGCTGATCGCCGCCAGCACGAGGGCGCGCCCCTTGGCATTGTCGGCAATGGATCCCAGCTCGATCCGGTCCAGCGCGACGGTGGTGGACTGGGTCTGGTCGTAATGACGCAGCGGCTCGGCCCGCCGCGCCAACCAGTCCGCCCAGACGGCGCCCATCGTGTAGTCGTCGGGCAGCTTGGCCTTGCGGCCGAACTCGAAAGGAAAGCGCTTGGCCTCGTCGGGATGGGCCAGGTAGTCCCCGCGCTCATTGGCGAGGGCGAGGAACAAGCCCTCGCCGGGCGGCTCCAGCGCCTCGACGAAGACGTCGAAATCCACGTTGACGATGACCGCGCCGACAATGGCGCCATTCGGACCGGCCACGGGCGTGCCGATCCGGAAGACGGGTTGGTGCGGTTCGACGATACGGCCATGCTCGCGGTTCAGGTCCACCCGCGACATGTAGACCTGCCCGGGCGCGAGGCTGGCGACCTCGGGCAGGTAATAGCGGTCGCCCTTCGCCTGAAGTCCGGTATCCGGGACGAGGACGGGCTGGCCGTTCTCGCGGTTGACGCGCACCACCTCGCGCCCCTCGTTCCCCAGCCCGACGAGCCGGATCTGGGTGTAGGCGGGACGCTGGCGCATGACGATGTCGAACACGCGCGCGAGACGTTGCTCCGCGGCCTGCACTTCGGCCGCCGGCAGTTCCGTGACGCCCTCGCTGCCCATGGCCCGGGCCAGCGTGTCCATCACGTCCGACGCGGCGAGGAACAGGACGTCGCCCCTGAGCAGCGTCAGATTGTTGCGCAGCAACCGCGCCTCGCGGTCAACGCTGTCGGCGAGCCGTTGCAGGGAGACGTCGCGCAGGATTTGCGTCGCACGCGCGAAGCCGAGCACGGTCAGACCGGTCAAGGCCACGCCGGCGATCAGGAAGGTGATGGCGAAGATGCGCTTGGCCAGCGTCATGGGATGGGGGTCATGGAAGTGAGACAGGTCAATTCCTTAGCGGTCGAACGTTATTAGTATCGCGCAGCATCAGGGAAACGCCATGCCGACCATTCTCATCGTCGATGACGAGTCCGCAATCCGCACTACGCTCGACCTGCATTTCCGCGAGCGTAGCTTCGCCGTACGCACGGCCGCCACTGCGGAGGAGGGGCTGGAGGCAGCGCGTCCCGACGAGATCGACATCGTTCTGACCGACATCCGCATGCCCGGCCATGACGGGCTGTGGCTGCTGCGCAGCCTGCGGGACCGCGGCCACTCCCAGCCCGTGGTGGTCATGACGGCGTTCCATGATCTCGAGAGCACCGTCGCGGCCATGCAGGGCGGCGCCGCCGAATACATCCGCAAGCCCATCGACCTCGACGAGCTGGATGAGGCCGTCGACCGCGCCCTGCGGGAGGCGGACGCCAGCGCCGACGGCGGCCTTGTGCTGGACGAGGCGGCTCCACCGCAGCGCATGGTCGGAAACTCACGCCCCATGCGCGACGTGTTTAAAAGCATCGGGCTGGTTTCCCAGAGCCAGACGACGGTCCTCGTCCTGGGCGAGTCGGGCACCGGCAAGGAGCTGGTCGCCCGTGCCATCCACGAGGCGGGCCCCAACCGCGGCGCGCCCTTCGTCGCCATCAACTGCGCGGCCATCGTCGAGACGCTGCTGGAAAGCGAGATGTTCGGGCATGAGCGCGGGGCGTTCACCGGAGCGGTCGCGACGCACAAGGGCAAGATCGAACTCGCTGCGGACGGCACGCTGTTCCTCGACGAGGTGGCCGAACTGTCGCCGCTCATGCAGGGCAAGCTGCTGCGTGTGCTCGAGGAGCGGGAGTACACACCGGTCGGCGGCACGCGCCCCAAGCGCACCACGGCACGCTTCATCACCGCCACCAACGTGCCGCTGGCCCAACGGGTCGCCGAAGGCCGCTTCCGCGAGGACCTGTACTATCGGCTCAACGTCGTCACCATCAAATTGCCGCCGTTGCGCGACCGCCGGGACGACCTCCCCGCCCTCATCGAGAACCTGCTCAAGAAGATCAACCGGGACCTGCGCCGCAGCATCCGCCGCGTCACCGCGGAGGCCATGAATCAACTCCTCTCCTACGATTGGCCGGGCAATGTGCGGGAACTGGAGAACGTCCTCATGCGCGCGGCGGTCATGGAGCAGGGCGATACCCTGACGGCCACGCACCTGCCGGCGGAGACGGCCGGCCTCCAGCTTCCCTCCGGGCCGCTGTGTGGGGCGCCGGTCGAGGCCGCTGGGGAATACTGCTCCCTCAAGGACCTGGAGCGCGACTACATCGAGCGGGTGCTGGCGGCCACGGGCTGGCACAAGGGCAAGACCTGCGACATTCTCGGCATCTCCCGCCCGCGCCTGGAACGCCGCATCCGCGAGTTCGACCTGAAGGCGCCGGACGGTCGCATGATCGACTGAACGGCTGTCCCAGCGCATTGAGGACCGGATCGGTCCAATTGAACGAAACGTTCAACCGTCCTTCGAAATGTTCAATCGAAACATTGATAATCATCAAGTCCGAGAAACAGGACGCATTTAGTACCTTTTGCCTATTCCGTTGAATATGTGCGGTTTATCGGCCGATCGTAAGGGAAGTGGCCTTTGGCACGCCCCTTGCTCTTGATTACGTCGTTCGTCATAGGCGCGGAGCAGCGTGACGAACCGACACACATGAGCAAAGCGAGGCGACATGCTGCACCAATCACACGTCCACCAGCGTAGCGATGGCCTTGGAACGAGGGCGGCACGTCTTCCGATCCAGGTCGGCGCGGTAGCGCTGATGGCGGCCACCATGCTGGCGCTCTCCCCGCTGGCGCACGCCCAGGACAAGGCGAGCCCCTTCGCGCCGTTGCCGGATGCGCCCAAGATCAACGAGGCGCGCGCCAAGCTCGGCGAGAAGCTGTTCTTCGACTCCCGCCTCTCTGGTGACACGCAGCACAGCTGCTCGTCCTGCCACGATCCAGCCAAGGGCTGGGGCGACGGACAGCCGCTGTCCATGGGCTACACGGGCGTGGAGTATTTCCGCAACGCGCCGCCGCTGTTCAACATCGCCGGACGCAAGTACCTGCTGTGGGACGGCCGCCTGGAGGGCGCCGACCTCGGCACGCTGGTCCGCGACATGCTGACCGAAGCGCACACGATGAACGCCGACACGCGCATCGTGCAGGAGCGCCTGAAGCAGGCGCCTGAGTACGCCGAGATGTTCGAGAAGGCCTACGGCGGCGACCCGTACGGCGGCAAGATCTACGGCGCGGTGGCCGAGTACCTGAAGGCCATCCGCACCGTGAACGCCCCCTTCGACCGCCATCTCAGGGGCGACAAGAAGGCGCTGAACGAGGCGCAGATCCGCGGCATGGCCCTGTTCGCCGGCAAGGCGGGGTGCATCGCCTGCCACAGCGGGCCGATGCTGACCGACCAGTCCCTGCATGCCCTGGGCGTTCCGGAGAACCCGATGATCGACGCGGACGCCGCGCGGCAGACGACGATGCTGCGCCACTTCGCGACCATGGGCACGCCCAACTACATGAACCTGCGCGACGACGTGGGCAACTACGTCGTCTCCAAGGACGGCAAGGACATCGGGAAGTTCGTCACGCCGTCGCTGTGGGACGTCGGCCAGACCGCCCCCTACATGCACAACGGCGTCCTGCCGACGCTCGAGTCCGTCGTCGATTTCTACGACCAAGGCGGCGGCACACACCCCAACAAGGACGCGCGGCTCAGGCCGCTTGCCCTGACCAAGAAGGAGAAGGCCGACCTCGTCGCCTTCCTGAAGAGCTTCACCGGCGACAAGCCCGCCGTGACAAAGCCCGCGCTGCCCGAGTACGGCGTGCGCGTCGTCGGCAAGAACTGAGGCCGGAGGATCCATCCATGACCACGAATCGCATGGTCCGCGCGGCCTCGGCCAGCCTTGCCGCCCTGCTGCTGACGGGCACCGCGCTGGCGGCCGATCTCCCGGCTCTCGGCCCGCTGCCCCCAGCTCCCGCGCCCAGCGACAACCCGACGACGCCGGCCAAGGTCGAACTCGGCAAGAAGCTGTTCTGGGATGGCCGTCTCAGCGGCAACGGCAGCATGGGCTGTGTCGCCTGCCACAGCCCGGACCTCGGCTGGGGCACCGGCGGCGCCATCTCCTTCGGCTATCCGGGCACGCAGCACTGGCGCAAGTCGCAGACGGTGCTGAACAGCGCGCACTACAACAAGCTGTTCTGGGAAGGCAGCGTGACCTCGCTGGAGGGCCAGGCCGAGGCCGCAGCAGAGGGCGGCGTCGCCGGCAACGGCGACAGCGCCATGATGGAGATGCGCCTGCGCCTGGTGCCCGAATACGTGGCCGAGTTCAAGAAGGTCTTCGGCACCGAGTGGCCGCACATCAGCGACGCCTGGAAGGCCATCGCCGCGTTCCAGCGCACCCTCAACTCCGATCCGGAGAAGGTGCCGTTCGACCGCTTCATGAAGGGTGACCAGACCGCCATCAGCGCCGAGGCCAAGCGCGGCCTCGACCTCTTCAAGGGCAAGGCGGGCTGCGTCAGCTGCCACAACGGCCCGCTGCTGTCCGACCAGTCGTTCCACGACACCGGCGTGCCGGACAACCCGGTCTTCCAGACCGACCCGCACTACCAGATCACCCTGCGCTGGCAGCACTACCAGAAAGGCGTCGCCGAGGACTACTACCGCAAGGGCACGACCGACGACGGCCTCTACTACGTGACCAAGCGGGCGGAGGATAAGGGCAAGTTCCGCACGCCGTCGCTGCGCGAGATCGCCTACACCGGCCCCTACATGCACAACGGCGTCCTCGAGACGCTGGAGGCGGTGGTCGAGTTCTACGACAAGGGCGGCGGCGAGAGTCGCAGCGGCACCAAAACGCTGAAGCCGCTCGGCCTGACCGAGCAGGAGAAGAAGGACCTGCTGGCCTTTCTCGGCACCCTCAGCATGGACCAGCCCCTCACCGTCAAAGAGCCCACGCTGCCCGAGAGCCGCCCGCTCCCGCGCGCCGGCACCACGGCCAGCGAGGCGCCGGCGGCGAAGCCCGCCTCCAGCCACGCCCATCACATGCAGGCGACCCCGGCCGCGGCGCCGACCAAGAAGAAGGACTGAGGCCATGAGCCACCACACCGACTCCTCCTGTCGCGGCACGGGCTTCGTCTCCCGGCGGCAATTCCTCATCTTCGGCGGCACCGGGCTTGCCGTGGTCGGGACCATGGCCGCCTCCGGCTCGGCGCTGGGCCAGGCCGCCCAGCTGCTGATGAGCCAGTACCCCGAGAAGAAGATCGGCAACATCGGCACCCTGAAGACCAAGGTGCCGGTCGCCTTCAAGTACCCGAACGACGACATCGAGAACGTGCTGGTCATGCTCGGCGAGCGCGCCGGCGGCGGCATCGGTCCGGCCCAGGACATCGTCGCCTTCAACACGGTGTGCCCGCACATGGGCGGTTACATCGGGCCCGAGGGCTACAAGGCCGACCACAACGTGCTCGGGCCCTGCCCCCTGCACCTGACCACCTTCGACCTGACCAAGCACGGCATGGTCGTGTCGGGTCACGCCACGGAGAGCCTGCCGCAGATCGTGCTCGAGGAGCGCGCTGGGGGCGACATCTACGCCATCGGCGTGATGGGCCTCTTCTACGGCTACAGCACCAACCCGATGGCCTGAGGAGCACCTCCATGAAGAACCTGACCATCGACCGCGTCCCGCTGCCGCCCAAGGGCACCGAGGTCCTGACCACCGCGTGCTCCTACTGCACGGTCGCCTGCGGCTACAAGATTTACCGCTGGCCGGTGGGCCACGAGGGCGGTGCGGCGGCCGACCAGAATGCGTTCGGCGTCGATTTCCCGGCGGGTACGCCGATGACCACCTGGGCCAGCCCGTCGCAGCACAACATCGCCACCGTCAACGGGCGCCCGCACCACGTGGTGATCGTTCCCGACTTCAGTTCCGAGGTCGTGAACGTCGGCGGCACGCACTCCATCCGCGGCGGCACCCTGGCCCAGAAGGTCTACAACCCGAACACCCCGACGCGCGACCGCCTGCTCTACCCGATGATCCGGGTGGCCGGGACTCTCCAGGCCGTCTCCTGGGATCTGGCGCTCGACGTCATGGCCGAGGTGTCCAAGCACGTGCTGGCCAAGCACGGCGAGCACGCCTGGGGCATGAAGACCTATTCGTACGAGTATTTCGAGAACACCTACGCCATCGCCAAGCTGGTCAACGAGTCCATCGCCACGCCGGTCTACGCGCCGCACGACAAGCCGCAGAACGCCGAGGACGCGGCCGGCCTGGACGACGCCGGCGTCAACTCCTTCGCCGCCTGCTACGAGGACTGGGGGATGTGCGACGTCGCCTTCCTCTCGGGCGTCGATCCCTACGAGACCAAGTCGGTGCTCTTCACCGAGTGGATGATGCGGGGCGCCAACCCCAACAAGGCGATGATCTTCGTCACGCCGCACAAGACCATGGGCGTGGCCTACGGTGAGCAGAACGGCGGCCTGTGGCTGCCGATCATCCCCGGCACCGACACCGTGCTGCACCTGGCGCTGGCCCGGATCATCGTCGAGAACGGCTGGCAGGACCAGGCGTTCATCGACAAGTGGGTCGCCAACCAGTGGGAGATCGAGGCCGGGTACGGCCGCGGCACCCGCAACACCCGCTGGCAGTGGCGCACCACCTGGGGCACCTGGCAGAGCGATTGGAAGGACTTCCAGAAGTTCATCATGAAGGAAGAGGCGGCGCAGCTCGACAACGCCGCCCGCATCACCGGTCTCGACCCCGAACTCATCAAGCGCGCGGCCGAGATGATCGCCAAGCCGCGCCCCGACGGCTCGCGGCCCAAGACCTCCTTCATGCTGGAGAAGGGGAACTACTGGTCGAACAACTACATGAACACCGCCTCGCTGGCCTCGCTGGGCCTGATCTGCGGCGCGGGCAACCGGCCCGGGCAGGTGATCAGCCGCGGCGGCGGGCACCAGCGCGGCGGCGCCAGCGCCGCCGGTGGCAAGGGCTGGCTGAGCCCCGAGAAGTATCCGGGGCGGCGCAAGAAGGCGCTGAATGTCGACCGCTGGGTGATGGATGGCAACGTCCGCTTCATGTGGACCATCGGCCTGACCTGGTACCCGGCCATGCTGGCCAGCCAGGAGCTGGCGACCCGCGTCGGCGAACTGACCCGTGGCAACCCGCATCAGGCGCGCAACCTGAACCGCGCGCACCTGATCGAAACCTTCATCAAGCGCGTCGACAGCGGCGGCATGATGCTGGTGGACAGCGACATCTACCCGGTAGACCCGCTGAACACCCAGCACGCCGACATCGTTCTTCCCGCGGCTTGCTGGGGCGAGGAGGACTTCACGCGCTGCAACTCGGAACGCCGTCTGCGCCTGTACTCCAAGTTCAACGACGCGCCGGGACAGGCGAAGCCGGACTGGTGGGCAATCGCCGAGTTCGCCAAGCGCATGGGCTTCCCAGGCTACGACTGGAAGGACAGCAACGCGGTGTTCGAGGAGGCCTCCCGCTTCATGCGCGGTGGCGTGCTCAGCTACCACGCGCTGACCACCAAGGCGAAGAAGGAAGGCAAGCGGGCGCACGAGGCGTTGCGCGCCTACGGCACCGAGGGCATCCAGACGCCGATCCGCGTGGTGAACGGCGAGCTGGTGGGCACCAAGCGCCTGCACGACTCGACCAACTCCTGGGGCGAGATGGAGGGCGTGACCGCCGACCAGAAGTGGCTGCACGCCTTCGACACCCACAGCGGTAAGGCGCTGCTGCTGAAGACGCCCTGGAACTTCGTCGGCTGGATCGACTTCTACGAGGCGGTCAAGCCGCGTCAGGCGAAGGGCGAGATCTGGGTCACCACCGGGCGCGTGAACGAGACGTGGCAGTCGGGCTTCGACGATCTGCGCAAGCCGCACCTCGCCAAGCGTTGGCCGTGGCCCGCCATTATCATCCACCCGAATGACGCCAAGCCCAAGGGCATCGAGAGCGGCGATCTGGTGCAGGTCCACAACGACGAGGTCTTCGTCCAGACCGGCGAGCCCATCGGCGTGCTGGAGAAGGACCTGACCTTCACGGAACTGCGCAAGAACGGCCACATCAAGGTGACGGAAGGGCAGTTTGTGGCGGTCGCCATCGTCAGCGACGAAATGCGTCCAGGCGTAGCGCAGGCGGGCTTCAACTTCCCGCAGTCCATGGGCAACTCGGTCTGCCATGCGGTGGTCGATCCGGTGACCGGCAACTACCGCTACAAGCTCGGCCGCGGCGTGCTCAGCAAGATCGGGGAGTCGCCCTACAAGACCGATCTGACCGCCATGTCGCTGAAGCCGCGTCCGATTATCTGACCCACGGCGCCTCGCCCCGCGGCACGGACCACCGGAGCTTCGGCTCCGGTGGCCTCCGCGGATGGAGAACACGTCATCACAACGGCCGAACTCGGCCTCGTGGAGGGGTTCCAATGATCTCAAGCGGAGCCGAGATGCCGCCCCTGGTGGACCCGTTCGGCCGCGCTGTCACCTACCTGCGCGTCTCGGTGACCGATCGCTGCGACTTCCGCTGCGTCTACTGCATGGCGGAGGACATGAGCTTCCTCCCCAAGGCCGAGGTGCTGACGCTGGAGGAGATCGACCGGCTCTGCACCGCCTTCGTCAAGCTCGGCACCAGCAAGCTGCGCCTGACCGGCGGCGAGCCGCTGGTGCGCCGCGGCATCATGGACCTGATCACCGCGCTCGGCCGCCACGTGAAGTCCGGCGACCTGGATGAGCTGACGCTGACCACCAACGGTTCCATGCTGTTCAAGTACGCCGGGGGGCTGGTGGACGCGGGCGTCAAGCGCATCAACGTGTCGCTCGACACCCTCGACCCGCACAAGTTCCAGGCCATCACCCGCTGGGGCAAGTTCGGCAAGGTGGTGGAGGGCATCCAGGCGGCCAAGGACGCCGGGCTGCACGTCAAGATCAACGCCGTGGCGCTGAAGGGCGTCAACGACGACGAGTTCCACCGCATGGTGGAATGGTGCGGCGAGCGCGGCTTCGACCTGACCTTCATCGAGGTGATGCCGCTGGGCGAGCTGGACGAGGTCTCGCGCCTCGACCAGTACATCCCGCTCACCCAGGTGCGTTCCGAGTTGGAGACGCGCTGGACGCTGGAGGACACCGACTACCGCACCGGCGGACCGGCGCGCTACATGCGCGTCAAGGAGACCGGCTGCCGCGTCGGTTTCATCACGCCGCTGACCCACAGTTTCTGCGAAAGCTGCAACCGGGTGCGGCTGACCTGCACCGGCATGCTCTGCCTGTGCCTGGGGCAGGAGGACGCGGTGGACCTGCGCACGCCGCTGCGCACCAGCGACAGCGAGGGCGCGCTGGTGGAGGCGATGCGAGCAGCCATCGGCCGCAAGCCGCGAGGACATGATTTCGCCGTCGGGCGCCCCGGCACCGTACGGCGCTTCATCAACGTGACGGGAGGCTAGCCGGCGCCCCCGCGCTCGGCCGGCCACCATTCAGCAAGATAATGCCTGCTCTCCTCAGACTTTCAGCGGCGATAAGGAAAGCACTATAAGTTCGTCTGAATGTAATAAAGTTAGCGCATCCGTTTTTGAAGCCCCGAAAAGGTGGTGGTGTTTTTGGTTTTAGACGATTCATAATCATTGCCACTTCTTATTAGAAGAATGTGCGGCTCCTTGATGAGGCTACAATAATGCTGCTTGGGAGCGGGCTGCCAGACGCTGCCGTGTGTCGTCGCACCTCAACGCCCCTGCTTTCTCGATCATCCTAACGTGCGCCGCTTCCGGCAGAAGGCGGCGTGGTGGAGGTCGGCCTCATGTTGCTTGATCAGGAAGACATGCTCCTGCAACGCCGCCATGTGCTCTGCGGCGGTGGTGCGGCCGCTTTCGGAGTGATGGTGGCGACGCTGCTCGGCGGCGCCAAGCCGGCGCGGGCGGAGCCGATCAGCGGAGCTGTTCCGGAGGTCGATCAGCTTGCCGTGCGAGTGGTGATCGACAGCTACCAGTTCGCCGTTGCGCCAAGCACCAAGGCGGGCAGTGTGGACATCCAGCGCTTCGGCTGGGGCATCGGCAACCAGCCGCCCGGCAAGACGCTGGTCAGCGAGTTCGGCCTGTCCATGCTCGCTGAGACCAAGCGGGGTGCCGACACGCGGAATATCCTGATAGATTTCGGCTTCACGCCGGACGCCCTGATCAACAACGTCCAGTTGCTCGGCATCGACCCGGCCAGCCTCGACGCGCTGGTGCTGAGCCATGGCCACTACGACCATTTCGGTGGCCTCGCAGGTTTCCTGCGCCAACACGGGGCGGCGCTCAAGCCGAACCTCCCGCTCTACGTCGGCGGCGAGGACTGCTTCTGCTCGCGGGAATGGACCGCCGGGCCGGCACGCGGGGACTTTGGCGCGCTCGATCGCAAGGCGCTGGAGGACGCGAAGCTTACCGTGACCTACGCCGAAGGGCCGGCGCTGGTCGCCGGGCATGGCTTCACCTCGGGCCAGATCGGCCTGACGAGCTTTGAGAAGTTGCTGTCGCCGAGCGCCATGCGGATCGGCCTGGAGCGCGGGATCGGTTGCTACGCCGACAAGCTTCCGTCCGACGAGCGCACGCAGGCCATAGTGCCCGACCAGTTCCGGCACGAGCTGGCGACGAGCTTCAACGTGAAGGGGCGGGGCTTGATCGTGCTGACCTCGTGCAGCCACCGCGGGATGGTCAACGCGGTCCGGCAGGCGCAGTCGGCCTCGGGCGTGCGCAAGGTCCATGCGGTGATCGGCGGCTTCCATCTGGCGCCTTACAAGGAGGACTACGTGCGGGAGACGGTCGCTTCCCTGCGGGAGATCGACCCCGACTACGTGATCCCGCTGCATTGCACCGGCGAGCCCTTCTACGAGATCGCCAAAGCCGAGATGCCGGGCAAGCTGCTGCGCTCCTATACCGGCACGCGCTTTGTCTTTACAGCGTGAGCCATCCGTCCGCAGGGACGGTCCGGGCAGCCGGACAAGCTGCACAATTCAGGGAGAGCGTCACATGAACACGTTCAGGATGAGCCCACCTCTAGCCGCCGCGGCGCTAGCCCTTGCCTCGGCCAGCGCCTTAGCCCAGAGCCAAGGCGCACCCCATACGGCGCCGAAGACCGATGCGGAGATGATCACGAACGCCCTTTCAGCGGCGCCGCGTGCGGTTGCCGAGACGGCGACGATCATCGCCATGAACGAGAAGGGCGAGATGCGCGTCCTGCGCCAGGGGGCGGGCATCTTCACCTGCATGCCCGACAATCCCATGAGTCCAGGCAACGACCCCATGTGCCTGGACAAGAACGCCATGGAATGGGCCAAGGCGTGGATGGCGCATAAGGAGCCGCCAAAGGGGCAGATCGGTCTCGCCTACATGCTGGCCGGCGGCTCAGACGCCAGCAACGACGACCCGTACGCGACGGCGCCATCGTCGGGCCATAAGTGGGTGGACACTGGCCCGCACGTGATGATCCTGAACGCCGTGGACCTGTTGCAGGGCTATCCCAAGACCGCCGAGAACCCGCGGGTGCCATACGTGATGTGGGGCGGCACGCCCTATGCCCACATCATGATGCCGGTGGGCGAGCCCATTGAGCAGACGGCCGAAGCGCCCGCCTCATCGCCGACCAAGCCATAGGCAGCCGGTCGATACTGACGCCATTGCCGACGGCCGGTTAGAGGTTCGCTGGAAGGGGATCTCGTTGTCCTACACGGCGTTCGACAAGGGCCAGCGGGTCAGCCACGCGGCGATCGTGGAGAACGAGCGGCTGAGCGCGGCGTTGGCTTACGTGAAGGAGATGCAGGACAGCCTGCCGGCGCCGCGGGTGAAGACCAACAGCGAGAAGACCGGCTACCGCAAGACCGGCCGCAAGGGGCCGGGGCGCACAAGCGTCGTCGACAAGCACGCCGCACCCCAAGCCGCGGAATAGGGCTGCGCCTGGGCGGGCCTGCTCCGCCTACGGCTCCGCTGGCCGAGCCAGGCGCAGCCCTGACATTCCTACTTTGCTGGTGGCCCTGACACTTCAAGTTTGTTGCAACAGCCGACCAATCCGCAAGGAGGTATTATGGGAAGCTTCAGCCTCATGCACTGGATCGTGGTGCTGGCGATCGTCCTTCTGCTCTTCGGGGCAGGCAAACTGCCCAATGTCATGGGCGACGTGGCGAAGGGAATGAAGGCATTCAAGGCCGGCCTCAAGGACGAGCCCGTTGCCGACCTGCCGGCATCCGACAGGATCACCGGCCCGAACGCCGGCTGAGACAACGGCGGCTCAAGCTCTGACGATGTGGGGGCGGACGTCCGAAATTACGGTCGCGGCCGCATCGCTGCAGACAAGCCGTCCCCACGCGCCGGGTTCTGCGCGATCAAGCCCTCCTGGCCGGCGAAGCCCAGGTTCCGCGGGGGCCAGAAAGAGCCCGCAAGGCAATATCCGCACGGAAGGCTTCGATTTCGCTTACGACTGCTCCTGGCGCAAAGCTGCCGCCCGGGAGCGGCCGTTCCTGACCCGAAGCGGACCTGAAAGACAGGCCCTTCATCCAGGCGATAGCCGCTGATGCGACGTGTCTCCGGCTGTCGGCTCGAGCACGTCGGCCAGCCACATGTCCTCGAACCGCGCCCCGGCCTCACGCTGAACCTCGCGCACGCTCTGCACATCGGCCGCTTCGTACTCGCAGACCATGCGCCGCCGGTCCTGCGACCAGTAGCTGCGAAGCCACCGCACCTTGTAAAGATCCAGGCACGGGGCCATGCGGTCCTCGACTCCGCGCAGCTCAGCCTGGGTGAGGGGCGGGTCGAACCGCCTGACGACGATGATCTTGGCCATGTTCGGTGTCTCCCGGGAGTTGCCTGTCGATGCCTTTGATGGCGCGGGCGGCGGAGAGGGCGGCACGGGCGCCCGCGCTCAGGTCAGGCTGCGTCGCGTCGATGTCGTCCAGGGCACGGTGGACACCGCCCCGCACCGCGCCGGCCTGTGCCAGCACGGCGCGCGCCACCACCCACTCGCACCGCCGGCCGACGGATTCCGCCGCGGCCAACGCGGTGCATGCCCAGCGTTCCGCCGTCTCACGGCGACCGTGGCCGAGCGCCACCTCCGCTCCGAGGATCAGAACCAGGGCGAGGTGGGCCTTGCTGTCGTGGACCAGCAGCGCGTCGGCCGCGGCGTCCAGCCGTGCCGGCGCCCCGCGCTCTCCCTGTCCCAGCCAGGCCAGGGCATCCAGGGCTTCGGCGAACGCCAGTTCCGGCTCCCCGCCGGCCTTGACCGCCACCTCGCGCAAGCGGCGGACACGGGCCGCCGCCCCGGCGAAGGCGCGCCGTTCGAGATCGACCACGGTCAGCCATGCCAGGCACTTGTACTCCCGCCAACGGTCGCGGTTGCGGGCGACGAGGGAGGCCGCCTGCTCCAGATGTGCGGTCGCGGCCGCGAGGTCGCCATCCCAGCGGCACATCAGGCCGAGCCCCCATTCCAGCTCCGCGATCGGCACCCCAAGCGGGCCGACCAGACGCTCCGCCTCGTTCAGCAAGTGCCGCGCGCGTTCCATGTCGACGGCCAGCTCGGCAACGCAGCGGGCGGTGTTCGCCATCTGTGTCGCCGCCAGGACCGCGTCCGCCGCCTGCGCCGCGGCGGCGGCGGCTAGGCTCTCCTCCTGCGCCTCCGCCAGACGCCCGGCGTCCTGCAACACCACCGACAGGAGATAGTGCCCGACCGCGACGTCGGAGGGCTGTTTGGCCGCCTCGACGTCCGCCACCACGTCGCGCAGGTGCTCGACCAGATGCGGCCACCGGCGCAGCCGGTCGGTGGAGGACGCCAGCACCCGGATCCGCAACAGCCCCACGCGCCAACGCCGGGCGGCGCGGGTGGGTGGCAACCGCTCGACATGCCCCAGCCCCTGCGCGGCAAACTGGAGCGCCTCGGCATTGGCGAAGACGCCCAGGCACTGCTCGCCGGCGCGCACACACGCCTCCGCCGCCAGCGCGTCGTCGCCGGCCGCCATGGCATGCCGGGCGACCGCGGTGGCGACGACCGTATCCTCCTCGGCCAAGGGTGCCAGCGCCATCGCGATGCGCCGGTGCACCACGCAGCGGCGCGGCTCCGACAGCCGCCGGTAGGCCACGTCCCGGATGAAGTCGTGGGCGAAGACGTAGCCCCGCCCCTCCGTGACCCGCACCACGCCGCGCCGTTCCATGACGTCGAGGGCGGCCAGCAGCGCGCCTCCTTCGATCGCTGACACGCGTTCGAGCAGGGCGACGTCGAAGGCACACCCGAGCGCGGCCGCCCAGGGCAGCACCTCCGCCACCGCCGGCTCCAGACGGGCAAGCTGATCCTCCAGCAGATCGCGCAGGGTGGCGTGGCCCCGACCCTCCGGCGCGTGTGCCAGGGTCAGGGCGAACAGTGGGTTGCCGTCGCTCGATGCAGCGACGGCGCGGGCATCGGTCGTGGGAGCGGCGGCGCGGACCAACGCCTCCGTCTCCTCCAGCGCGAGCGGCCCCAGCGTCAGGCGGTCGGCAAGTCCCGCCCGCGCAAGGTCGCGGATGAGGCCGAGGGCGGCGAGGTTGTCATCGAGTTCGCCCCGGCGGGCCGCGACGACGACCAGGAGCCGCCGAACCGAGCGCACGACGTAGTGCAGCAAGGCGAGGCTCGCGTCGTCGGCCCACTGCGCGTCGTCAATGAAGACGGCGACGGGAGCGGTGTCGGACAGCCTCTGGACGAGCCGCCGGGCCGCCTCGAACAGGGCGGCGCGATTGCCGGCCGCAGCCGGGGCTCCGGTGAGCAGCGGTGCCAGTTCGTCCCGATCAGCGGCGACCGGCAGCGTCCGCAGGGCGTCCGTCCACAGGCCGTAGGGCCGCAGCCGTTCGCTCTCGAAGGCCCGGCATCGCAGAACATGCCAGCCGTCGGCCCCAAGTTTTCGGTGCACCTCGTCGAGAAGGCGGGTCTTGCCGATGCCGGGCACCCCGTCGATGAGGGCGACCGCCACTGCGCCGTCAGCCGCCGACGCCATCCGCGCTTGCAGCCGCTGAAGCTCCATGGTCCGGCCCACGAGGACGGCCGGCGGCTCCGGTGCCGGCGCCGCCGCCTCGGGCGCTGGCGGCGGGGGTGCCGGACGGCGCCGCGTCACATCCAGGCGCGCGCGCTCCAGCTCCGCCGACGGCGCCACGCCCAACTCGCGGGACAGCAGGGCGCGGCAGTGCTCGTATTGACCCAGAGCGTCGCGGCCGCGTCCAAGCCGGCCGAGGATGCGCACCACCGCGGCATGCGCGGACTCGCAGGTGGGCTCGGCCGCCGCGAGGGCGCGCGCATAGTTGAGGGCGGATTCCGGTGCCTGCGCTTCCAGGCGAGACACCAGGGTCCCGAGCACGGCCATGCGCCGCCGGGCGAGAGCCTCGCGTTCCGCCGCGCACCACTCCCAGAACCGGTAGCAGTCGGTGAGATCGAGGCCCTCGAGGAAATCGCCCCGCAACATGCCCGCCGCCGCCGCGAGCCGCTCGGTGGAGGCTGCCGACGGATCGTCGCCGACCAGCCTCGCGACGTCGACGACGTCGATGCCGACGTCGGTGCCGTCGAACGCGACCTGGCGCCGGTCGCCCACCAGCCGCGTTCCCGGCATCCCCTCGAGGAGAGGCCGCAGCTTCGTCAGGCTCCAGCGCAGAGCCGCGCGCGGATCGTCCGGCCCGTCCCACAGCAGGTCGCACAGGCGCTCACGGGAATGCGGACAGCCGGTGGCGACGAGGAAGCCGAGCAGAGCCCGCGTCTTCCGGGAGGCCGGCAACACCACGCTGCGGCCGTCGCGGATCACCTGCAATTCGCCGAGCAGGCGGATGTGAAGGCCGGTTGCGGTCATCGGACCCGTCTCGGCATTCCAACGATCGCTCCAACGAAGGCTCCTACGACCGCGTCCGTACAGTACCAGCCGGCTCCGACCCGCGGCAACGAGGCGGACGGATGGCCGGACGACCCGAATTGGGAGAACACCCATGACCGTACAGACCGCACCCGTCTTCGACCCGGCCGCCTACAAGGCCACGACCCGCGTGCAATGGCAGCAGACGGCGAAGGCGTGGAATGACTGGGGACCGCTGCTGCGCCGCTGGCTCGGCCCCGCCACCGAACTGATGCTGGACATGGCGGAGATCGGACCGGGACAGCGCGTCCTCGACGTCGCGGCCGGCGCGGGCGACCAGACGCTGCAGATCGCCGGGCGGGTAGGACCGCAGGGTTACGTGCTGGCGACCGACATCGCCTCGAACATTCTCGACTTCGCGGCCGACAACCTGCGCAACGCGGGGTGCCATCATTGCGAAACGCGCGTGATGGATGGCGAAGCGCTGGAGGTAGACGAGGGTTCGTTCGACGCCGTGGTGTCGCGCGTCGGCCTCATCTACCTGCCGGACCAGGTGAAGGCGCTGGAGGGCATGCGGCGGGCCGTGAAGCCGGGCGGGCGCGTCGCCGCGACCGTCTACGGGCGAGCCGAGGCGAACGGCTTCTTCGCGACCCCGGTGTCGATTATCCGGCGCCGCGCACAGCTGCCGCCGCCGCTGCACGGCCAGCCCGGCCCGTTCAGCCTCGGCGCTCCCGGCGTCCTGGAGGCTCTTTACCGCCGCGCCGGCTTCCGGAAGGTCGAGACCCTCACGGTGAACGCGCCGCTGCTCCTGGGATCGGCGGCCGAGTGTCTGCGCTTCGAGCAGGAGTCGTTCGGCGCCCTGCACCAGATGCTCGCCAACCTCGACCCGCCAGGCCGCCAGACCGCGTGGGACGAGATCGCCGAGGCCCTGCGCGCCTACGAAACCGATGATGGCTTCGTCGGCCCGTGCGAGCTGCTCATCGCCGTTGGAACCCGTTGAAGGGAGGCCGCCATGAAGGAGATCGTCCGCGTCGGCGCGGCGCAACTCGCCCCGGTCTATCAGGACCGCGACGCGACCGTCGAGAAGGCGTGCGCCACCATCCGCCAGGCCGGCCGCGAGGGAGCACGCCTGCTCGCCTGATCCTCCCTCGAAGCAGTGGACACCTCTGCTAAGCTCCCGTTGGGAGCGGAGAGGTGGAAGATGACAACACGGCGCTTCTTCAAGGACGAGTTCAAGCAAGAGGCGGTCGCCCTGCTGGAGAGCAGTGGCCGCCCCTTGGAGCACATCGCCAAGGAGCTGGGCATTCAGCCCTCGATGCTGCGCAACTGGCGTCGGCGCGTTGCCAGGCCAGAGGGGCCGACGCAGCTCCCCAACAAGCAGGCGGCGGCCCCTCTGGCCGCCGGTGATCAGACGGCGGAAATCGCGCGCTTGAAGCGCGAACTGGAACGCGTCCGCATGGAGCGGGACATTCTAAAAAACGATCGCGGATCGGGGGTCCGCCTGCGGTCGGAGAAACGGGCCGCTCTATGATCACTTCTGGAGGGGAGCGGCCGTCTGCTTTTTGGAGGCGCGTGACCCCGTCAAAAAACATGGCCCATGGGCTGCTGCGGACTTGAGAGTGGTGACGCCCACGCGGCGATCCCGGTTAGGAAAGTGATGTCTTCGCACGGCCCAGCCCCTCCTGGCCAACCTCACAGGAGGGCGTCCCATGGCGCGAGCGAAGCAATCCAGCAAGCAGCACGATCTCTCTCCCGTTCATCCCCATGCAGCGGCGATCGACATCGGCGCCACCTTGCACGTGGCGGCGGTCGGCCCCGAGCGCGATCCGGAACCGGTGCGCAGCTTTGGCACCTTCACCGGCGATCTGCACCGCATGGCGGAGTGGTTCGCCCAGTGCGGCGTGAAGACCGTGGCCATGGAGTCCACCGGAGTCTACTGGATCCCCGCCTACGAGGTGCTCGAGCAGCACGGCTTCGAGGTCATCCTGGTCAACGCTCGTGACGCCCGGCACGTCCCTGGGCGCAAGACCGACGTCAGTGACGCCCAGTGGCTCCAGCGTCTGCATGCGTACGGACTGCTGCGCGGCAGCTTCCGGCCGAAGGGTGAGATCGCCACCTTGCGCGCCTATCTGCGCCAGCGCGAACGGCTGCTCGATTATGCGGCCTCGCACATCCAGCACATGCAGAAGGCGCTGACGCAGATGAACCTGCAGCTCCACCATGTGGTCTCGGATGTCACCGGTGTGACCGGCATGAAGATCATCCGCGCCCTGGTTGCCGGCGAGCGTGATCCGGAGGTGCTGGCGGCGCACCGCGACACTCGGTGTCGCGCCTCGACGGAGACCATTCGCCAAGCCCTGGTCGGCACGGATCGTGAGGAGCACGTCTTCGCCTTGACGCAGGCGTTGGAATTGTACGATGTCTACCAGGAGAAGGTCGCCGCCTGTGACGCCCGCATCGAAGCAGTCCTCAAGCGGCTTCAGGCCATGGCCGCCAAGCCCGCAGGGAAGCTGCCGCCGCCGCGCCATACCACCAGGCAGCCGAATGCCCCAGCGTTCGATGCGCGGGCAGCTCTGCACACCATCCTCGGCATCGACCTGACGCAGATCCACGGGCTGGGCCCATCCCTGGCGCTGAAGCTGGTTGGGGAGTGCGGGACCGACCTGTCGGCGTGGCCGAGCGCCAAGCACTTCACCTCCTGGCTGTGCCTGGCGCCGAGCAACAAGATCTCCGGCGGCAAGGTGCTCTCGACGCGGACCCGGCGCTCGGGCAGCCGGGCGGCCGCCTTGCTGCGCCTTGCCGCGACGACTGTTGGACGCACGCAAACCGCTCTGGGCGCTTTCTACCGACGGCTGGCGGCTCGCGTCGGCAAGGCCAAGGCGGTCACCGCCACCGCACGCAAGATCGCGGTGCTGTTCTACAACGCCCTGCGCCACGGCATGAACTACGCCGATCCAGGGGCGGCCTACTACGAGGAGCGCTACCGTCGCCGCGTACTGACCAATCTACAGCGACGCGCCAAGTCACTGGGCTACGTGCTGCAGGAGGCAAGCCCCGAACCCGCTGGAGTTTCTTAGGAAAACAATCTCCATCTTCTCGGAGCCGCTGAAGTGAGGTTCCGCATCATTGAGGATTGCCGAGACGAGTATCCGGTTCGTGTGCTGTGTGACGCCCTGAATGTGTCAGCGTCCGGCTATTATGCTTGGCGGAGTCGGCCGGAGAGCCCGCGCAAGGTGGCAAACCAACGCTTGCTCGCCGACATCCAGCGCATCCACGACCAACACCGCCGGCGCTATGGTGCTCCGCGAGTCCATGCCGCGCTGCGGGCGGAAGGTCTGACGGTCAGTCGCGGGCGTGTGGAGCGCCTGATGCGCCGCCATGGCATTCGGGCTCGACGCTCGAAGGCATTCCGCGTCTGCACCACCGACAGCAACCACGCTCTGCCGATCGCTCCCAATCGGCTGGAGCGCAACTTTGCGGCCGCCGCGCCGAACCAGGTCTGGGTCAGCGACATTACCTACGTGGCCACGGACGAGGGCTGGTTGTACGTGGCCGCGATCCTGGACCTGTTCAGCCGGAAGGTGGTGGGTTGGGCGATGCGGGAGCACCTGCGCACCGAGCTGCCACTGGCCGCGCTGACCATGGCGATCCAGCGCCAACGGCCCGCGCCGGGACTGCTGCTGCACTCGGACCGCGGGTGCCAATACGCTGCGGCGGAATACCGCAAAGCTCTGAAAAGCTACGGCTTCGCCCAGTCCATGAGCCGCAAGGGGAACTGCTGGGACTGTGAGTATGTCAGTGTCGTCCGGTGGGTCTGACCCTTGTCTGGGATTGACCCCGTGTCATGGCGTTGACGTGTCGGCCCTCCGGACGATGCCCGGCGATCGGGCGGAACGTGACCTCATAGGAGCCTGAGGCCTAACGTCCCGTCACAGTCCTGTCCGTCTGCCAGGTCGCTGGCCCCTCACACTGACCGGAGAGCCGACGAACATGGGCCAGATTTTACCTACCGACATCATCATCGGCGTCGATACCCACAAGCACACCCACGCCGCCGTGGCCATCACCGGGCTCGGCTCCCGTGTCGCGGAGCTGACGATCCGGGTGAGCCGGGAAGGTTACCGTGACCTCGAAACTTGGGCCTTGTCGTTGGGCACAGTTCGCGCCTTTGGCGTTGAAGGTACGGGCTCGTATGGCGCCGGGCTGGTTCGCGCCCTTCGCGAAAAGGGTCATGTCGTCCACGAGGTCACCCGTCCGGACCGTCAGCTGCGCCACCAGCATGGCAAGACCGATCACCTCGATGCCGAAGGCGCAGCTCGCGCCGTGCTCGGCGGCCGCGCCATCGGTCTGCCCAAGGAGGGAACAAGCCAGGTTGAGATGATCCGCCACCTGAAAGTGGCCCGCGACACAGCCGTCAAGGCGCGGACGCAGGCGATGCTGACCCTGAAGGCCCTCATCGTCGGCGCACCGGCGGCCCTGCGGGAGCAGATTGAGGCGCTCACGGGCAAGATGACACTGATCCGTTCCCTGGCCGCCATGCGGCCGGGGCCAATCACCTCTACGACGGCCTCGGCCAAGGCAAGTCTACGCGCCATAGCCCGGCGGTGGCTCGACCTCGACGCCGAAATCAAAGCCCATGATGCCCATCTCGAAGAGCTGGTCGGCCGCTGCGCCCCGAGGATGATCCAAGCCCATGGCATAAAAACCGGCACGGCTGCAGAGATGCTCATCCTTGCCGGCGATAATCCAGAACGGATCCGCTCTGAAGCTGCCTTTGCCAAACTCTGCGGCGTCTGCCCGATCCCGGCATCGAGCGGCAAGACCAGCCGGCACCGGCTCAATCGTGGTGGGCACCGACAGGCCAACGCGGCCCTTTATCGTGTGGTCGTGGTGCGCATGCGCGCCCACCAGCCGACCATCGACTACGTCCAGCGCCGGACGGCCGAGGGCAAGAGCAAGCCGGAGATCATCCGCTGCCTCAAACGCTTCGTGGCACGAGAAATCTTTGGGTTTCTCTGCGGCCCTCACCGGGGCGCTTCCCCAGAGAAAACCGCGGCTTGTACAGCGACCATGACCTTGACGGCCCAGCGACAGGAGGCCTTGCATCCGATGGTGGAACAAGCCGCCTGAAGGCAGGGTCCTGTCAAGCCCCGTGCCGCCGCAGGCGGTGGCCCGAAAGGGCCAGGCTTGATAGGGACCTGCGGAAGGTGGACCATCCGACCCGGATGCAAGCGCCGCTGGACGACGCTCCGCGTGACACCGATGGCGCTACCGTTGCGAACCGGACAAGATTGGTGGCCCAGCTACACGCTGCTTGACCTCTATAGGAGCATCAACGCCCCCATGGAGAGCTTCTTCGGCAGCTTGAAGGCCGAACTCGTCCACGAGCAGCACTACCCCACGCGCGAGGCCGCCAAGCGGGATCTGTTCGCCTACATCGAAGGCTACTACAATCGCCAGCGGCTCCACTCGGCCCTCGGCTACATCACCCCAGAGCAGGCCGAGCTGCAGACCGCATAACCCGGTGTCCATTCTCCCGAGGGAAGCTCACTCGGCCGACTGCTTGGGCGGGATGCACCACATCTTCCTCAGGTGCGGGCGCAGCGCGTTTTTTTGAGCGTCTGGCGCACCGTCTCGTAGGACAGCGTGTCAACATGGCCGAGGGCGACCATGCGCTCGGCCAGCAGCGTCAATGTCCAGCGGCTGCGCCCATCCGGCGGCTGCGAGCAGGCCAAGGCGATGAGATGGGCCTGCTGTTCGCCATCGAGCTTGGTCTGGTAGACGCGGTTCGGGCCGCGGTAGGGGCTCAGCGCCGCCTCGAAGCCCTCTTCGATGAAGCGGCGGCGCAGACGCTCCACCGTTGCCAGCCCGACCTCCAGCGCCTCGACGATGCGGGCATCGCTCCACGCCGGCCCGTCCTCGGTTTCGTCGGCCTTCAGCAGGATCTGCGCGTGCTTGAGCTTGCGCACATCGGCCTTGCCGCGCGCCAGCAAGTGGCGAAGCTGCTCGCGCTCCTCCGCCGTCAGCGTCACACGATGCTTCTTCATGGCCGCCCTCCTGTCGGTGCTCCTAACACCCAACAGGAACGCGACCATCACTTCACCCCTGAGGCCCCACTAGCGGTGCACTAGCGGTTCACGGAGGGCGCTGCCGCCGTCGGATCCCGGCAAGAAGTCCACTGGCAGTTCACTAGCGGTTCACAGGGGTCGCTTCCGCCGTCGCCCCCCGACACCCGAGAAGGAGTGCAATGGTCCGTTCCAGCAGCCGAAATCGGCTTCTCGAGACGTGGCGGCTTTCTGGCCATCCGTTCAGTTTCCGGTGACACCGACCCCCCCCTTTGGTGTCATCGTACGGTGACACCAAAGGGGGGGAATTTCCGCACAGTTTCTTGCCTTTTGGTAGGGCTTTTGGCACAGTGACACTGGCCCCCCCTTTGGTGTCACTGTACGGTGACACCAAAGGGGGTAAAATGACGCGAAGAAAGCCGGTTCTGCCTACGGTGACACCGGCCCCCCCTTCGGTGTCACCGGGTAGATAGTGACACCGAAGGGGGGGTGCAGAATGGACATTCAGGATCTGCTACGACAGAGCATGGAACGAGGGCGCTGACGAGCGCGTCGCCGACCTCAGTGATGACCGGCAACTTCGACTACTGGGGTCTGCCGGACGCCGAGCGCCCCACCGCCGCGCCCGGCGCTGTCGAGCGGGCCGCCGCGCAGGCCCGGGCGGCCGAAATGCGGCGGCGAAACCGGCCGCGGCGGCGTATCAGGCGCGCCAAG
>Ga0196970_1000795_pt1 | contig 29546 bp, 16 predicted proteins | sample S1v_513CmetaG_FD_148672 | JGI IMG/M metagenome (GOLD analysis project Ga0196970, IMG submission 148672) | Soil microbial communities from Anza Borrego desert, Southern California, United States - S1+v_5-13C | ecosystem: Environmental > Terrestrial > Soil > Desert | place: USA: California... | reverse complement strand
CGGCTCGCAGACTGGTGGTACCCTGGCTCCCCGGTTTGCCCTCAAGGGCCGGTACGGCCTCTGTCGGGTCCGCCACCGATCGAAACCGGGTCCGGGCAGCGCCTGTTGGCGACGCACCGCCGATCGGCGGCTCCAGTCGGGCGGGCCTACCGGCCCTAGCTGGCAAACCGAACGGACCCTTCGGGGTACCACCGTCTGCTCGCTTTGGGGCGGGTTACTGCGGCGGCTCGCAGACTGGTGGTACCCTGGCTCCCCGGTTTGCCCTCAAGGGCCGGTACGGCCTCTGTCGGGTCCGCCACCGATCGAAACCGGGTCCGGGTAGCGCCTGTTGGCGACGCACCGCCGATCGGCGGCTCCAGTCGGGCGGGCCTACCGGCCCTAGCTGGCAAACCGAACGGACCCTTCGGGTACCACCGTCTGCTCGCTTTGGGGCGGGCTACTGCGGCGGCCCGGGCGGAGGCGATGGGTCTACCCCTGTAGGCTCCATGCGGTTTGTCGCCGTAGGGCCGGTAGGCGGCCCAGCGATGAGCCACCGATCGGGGTGCGTAGCAAGAAGGCGGAGGCCCGCCACCGGTTTCGATCGGTGGCGAACCATAACGGGAGCCGTACCGGCCCTTGGGCGGGAAACCGCGGAGCCGGGGGTAGACCCAATCGCCGACGCCGCCATAACTCCCACCCAATCGCCGACGCCGCCGTAGCCGACACCGCCACCTAGACCGGGAAGATCCCGTGCTTTCGGCGGGGGCGCTCCACCCGCTTGCCCTGCGCCATCTGCAGGCCCCGGATCAGGAGCGCCCGGGTCTGTGCCGGATCGATCACATCATCCACATGCGCCCCGGCGGCGGCGACATACGGGTTGATCAACTGGCGGAGCATGGCGACACGCTCCGCCCGCACCGCTGCCGGGTCATCTGCCGAGTCGATCTCCTTGCGGAAGATGATCGCCGCAGCCCCCTCCGGCCCCATGACCGAGATCTCCGCCGTCGGCCAGGCCAGGATCTGATCGGTCTCATACGTGCGCCCGCACATGACGAAGTAACCGGCGCCGTAAGCCTTGCGGAGCACGACCGTCATCTTCGGGACCGTCGCCTCGCTGACAGCGTAGAGCATCTTGGCACCATGGCGGATGATCCCCTGCTGCTCCACCTTCGAGCCGATCAGGAAGCCGGGCACATCGACCAGGAAGACCAGGGGCACGTCGTAGGCGTCGCAGAGGGTGATAAACCGGGCCGCCTTGTCGGCGGAGTCCACATCTAGCACCCCGCCCCGGAAGGAGGGCTGGCTGGCCAGAATGCCCACCGACCGGCCGCCCAGCCGGGCGAGGGTCGTAATGATCGAGCGGCCCCAGCCCGCCTTCAGTTCGAAGCTGCGACCATCATCCACGATCGCAGCGATCACCTTCCGCATGTCGTAGACCTTGTTCGGCTCGGCCGGCACCAGGTCGAGCAGCGAATCAACAGGGCGGTCTGGCGGGTCGGCGCTGGCGAGGAGCGGCTGGGTCAGGTAGCCCAGGTACTCCTTCACCGCCTGAATGCAGGCCGCATCGCTCTCCGCCTCCAGGTCGGCGCAACCGGAGATCGTGCAGTGGATGCGGCTCCCGCCCAGCTCCTCGGCGCTGATCTCCTCCCCCACCGCCGCCTTGACCAGGTGCGGCCCGCCCAGCGCCATGGATGATGTCCCCTTGACCATAAAGGCGACATCTGCCAGGGCGGGAATGTAGGCGGTGCCAGCGGCGCACGGCCCCATGACCGCTGCGACCTGGGGCACCACGCCCGACATGATCACCTGCTCGAAGAAGAGATCGCCCGACCCGGCGAACTGCGAGCCCGCCGACTCCTGGATCCGCGCCCCGGATGAGTCCAGCAGCCAGACGATGGGGATGCGCAGCCGAAGCGCCAACTCCCGCATGCGGGCCACCTTCCGCTCCCCCACCTCCCCCATGGAGCCCGCCATGACCGTGAAATCGTAGGCGGCGCAGGCCACCGGCTGACCGCTGACGCTGCCGTAGCCGGTGATCACGCCATCCGCCGGGGTGTGCTTGCCCGCCATTTGCGGGTTGCGGGGCTCATGCTCCGCCAGGGCGCCAAACTCGACGAAGCTGCCCGGGTCGAAGAGCAGGTCGATCCGCTCCCGGGCGGTCAGCTTCCCCTCGGCGTGCTGCCGCTGTACCGCCGCCTCGCCCCCCATCTGCATCGCCTGGGCCTTCTTCTGCCTCAACTCCTCTGCCTTCTGGCGCATCAGCGACATGCTATCTCCCCTTCCACTCAGGCGCCCGCCGGCTGAGGAAGGCGGTGACGCCCTCGGCGGCATCATCTAACGATGTATTGATGCTCAACATGGCGTGCAGGTAGCGGAGCGACTGCTTATACTCCATGTCGGCGGCGGTGTAGACCGCCTCCCTCCCCAGTCGGATGGTGGCCGGCGAGAGGCTGCCGATCGACCGGGCCAACTCCTCGGCCTGACCTGGCAGATGCGCGCCATCCACCACCCGGTTGACCAGCCCCAGGGCGAGGGCGCGGTGGGCGTCGATCCGCTCGCCGGTCAGGGCTAGCTCCATCGCCTGCTTGGGGCCGAGGTGCCGGATCAGCTTGGCGGCGACCATCATGGGGAAGAGGCCCAGCTTCACCTCGGGGGTGCCAAAGGTGGCGGTGTCGGCGGCGACCACCAGATCGCAGGCGAGCATGAGGCCGAAGCCGCCGCCCAGGGCGGCGCCGTTGACCGCCGCGATCATGGGGCGGCCCGACTCGTGCATCGCCTCCAGCAGCTCCAGGTAGCGGCGCCGGGCGAGGTGACCGGCATAGTGGCCGTCACCAGCCATGGCGGTCAGGTCGCCGCCCGAACAGAACGCCTTCTCCCCCGCCCCGGTGATGATTATGGCGTTGGTGGAAGGGTCATTGCCGTACCGGCGGATGGCCTCGATCAGCCCCTCCATGACGCCTGCCGAGAGGGCGTTTCGCTGGTCGGGCCGGTTGATGGTCAGGATCGCGATCTGCTCTCGGCGATCGGTCAGCAGTTCCATACGGCGTGCCCCCTAGAAGCCCATCTGCTTGGCGATGATCTCCCGCATGATCTCGTCGGTCCCGCCGCCGATCCGGATCAGCCGGGCGTCGCGCCAGTGCCGCTGGATCGGGTACTCCATCATGTAGCCGGCGCCGCCGTGGATCTGGAGGGCTTCATCCGCCACTTTGTAGGCGACCTCGCCCGCCAGCAGCTTGGCCATGGAGATCTCCTTGACCGGGTACTCGCCGTGCTCCCAGCGCCAGGCACAGGCGTAGACCATGGCGCGGGCCGCCTCGATCTCGGTCGCCATCTGCGCGAGCTTGTGCCGGATCACCTGGAACTTGCCGATCGGCCGGCCGAACGCCTCCCGCTCCTTGGCATACCTCATGGCCAGTTCGAGGGCGCGATCCGCCCCGGCCACCGCCCCCGCGGCGCCGATCAGCCGCTCGCCTTGCAGCTCCCACATGATGTTGTAGAAGCCCTGGCCCACATCGCCCAGCCGGTTGGCGTCGGGAACCCGCACATTCTCGAAGAAGAGCTCCGCCGTGTCAGATGAGTGCATGCCCAGCTTCTTCAGCTTCCGGCCCACGGCGAAGCCGGGGGTGCCCTTCTCGACGAGGAAGAGGGTGAGCCCGCCCCAGGGATCGTCGCTGGTGCGGGTGACCACCAGGTACCAGTCGGCCCGGACACCGTTTGTGATATAGATCTTGGAGCCGTTGATCACCCAGTGGTCGCCATCCTGCACGGCCCGGGTCCGGACCCCGCTCACGTCGGAACCGGCGCCCGGCTCCGTAATGCAGAGGGCGGCGATCTTCTCGCCCTTGATCGCAGGGACGAGGAAGCGTTGCTTCTGCTCCTCGGTGCCGAACTTGAGGACTGGTGGGGTGGCCATTTCGGTGTGGACAGCGATCGCCATGCCCAGCCCGCCGTTGCCTGCGCGGGAGAGTTCCTCGGCCAGCACGATGGCGCTGTAGTAGTCCAGCCCGCTGCCGCCGTAGGCCTCGGGGTAGCGCAGGCCGAGGTAGCCCAGCTTGCCCATCTCGCGGAAGACCTCGTCGGGGAAGTACTCGGCCTCCTCCCACTCGTCGGCGTGGGGAGCAAGCCTCTCTTCGACAAAGCGCCGGATCTCAGACCGCAGGGTCTCGTGGGTCTCGTTAAAGATGAAATGGCTCATGATGGACGGGGTCCCCCTTTCAAACGGTTGGTAGGTATATTGTATTATAATACTGACAGTCTGGTAATATGGAAAAGAACTTTGGTTGCGACGGTCTCGTTGCGAGGATATGTGGCCGCAACGGGGTTCAGGCGCGAAGAGACCGCCCTCCCGCGGGAGGACGGTCCCTGGTTGAAAGGGTGTGCGTGCGAGCCCCACCTCCGTCAGCCTTTTTCTCTGGCCTACGCTCGTTTGAGAAAAATGCTGACAGAGCCGTGCGCAGCAGACCCAATTTACTGGGTTCTAGGGCTCAACCCCCCCTTCGGCGCAGTCCTCCGTCAGCCTTTTTCCACCAACAAGGGTGCGGCCGGGAAAAATGCTGACAGAGGGCCAGGGCGCCGACGGGCCGAGCCTACTCCCCCCAGACATTCAGCTCCGGCACGGCGCCCAGCTCCCCCGCCCGGCAGGCCCGCTCGAAGAAGGCCAGCGCCCCCCGCCGGTACCGGGAGCCAAACTCATGCCGAATCAGGTCGAAGTAATCCTCTGTCACCGCACGGGGCAGCCCCCGCCGGCGGACCGCCTCATCCACCATGAGGGGTCGATGATCCCAGGCGTAATCCTGCGAGGCGTTAAAGAGCCGGGTGATCGTCCGGAGCGCCGCTGGATTCGCCTCGGCAAACTCCCGCCGGGCCACCCAGAGGGCGTAGACCATGAGGTGGCCGGTCAGCGCCTTCCACTCCAGCCCCAGGTCCACATGGGGGATCTCCGGGTGCTCCAGCGCCGCCAGGAGCGCGTCATCCCCGATCAGCAGGGCGGCGTCGTGCTCGGCGAGCATCGCCGGCAGGTCAGGCGGCGCCACCCGGTACGAGGGCTTCACCCCATACCGCTGCTCCAGGATCACCTTGGTCAACACCACCGACGTGGCAGATGATGCCGTCAGCGCCACCGGCCGGCCATCCAGCTCAGAGAGCGGCCGCTTGTGGAAGAGCAGGATCGATGCGACCCGGCCATCGGCGCTGATCGAAAGCCCGGGAATGATCACGCACCGGTCCGCATTCCGGGCGTACTCGATGCTGGAGATCGGCGTCACGTCCAGCTCGCCGTTCAGGAAGGCCCGGTTCAGCTGAGAGGGCGGCCCCTTGACCACCGAGACATCTAGCTCCACCGCGCCCTGCTCGATCCCGAAGTAGACCGGGAGACAGTTCAAATAGTCGATATAGCCAAGCCGGATCGACGGGGCCGCCGCCTGAGTGACCGCCTGCCGGTGACCGGCTGGCTCCATGACCGAACCCATGCTGCTGCGCCCCCCTAGTACGTCTCCAGGATTTCGTAGAAGGTGTTCCGCTTGGCCGGGATCCGGCCCGCGTCCTTGATCAGCCGGATCGCATCGGCCGGGGTCGCCCCGTAGACCGTGCCCGCCGCCGCCACCACGTTCTCCTCCATCATCGTGCCGCCGAAGTCGTTGCAGCCGCAGTCCAGGCTGATCTGGCCGATCCGGGTCCCCTGGGTCACCCAGGAGGCCTGGATATTCTCAATGTTATCCAGGAAGATCCGGGCCACCGCCAGGGTCCGCAGGTACTCATAGCTGGAGGTCATCGTCCCGTTGTGCAGCCCCTCCGCCACCAGCGGGGTATTCCCAGGCTGGAAGGTCCAGCAGATAAAGGACCAGAAGACCCCCTGGCCATGCTTGGCAATCGTCCGGTCCTGCACCTCCCGGAGCCGAGCCAGGTGCTCCACCCGCTCCTCCAGCGTCTCCACGTGGCCGAACATCATGGTGGATGAGCCGCGCAGGCCAACATCCGCAATCGTTTCGTAGGACTGGAGCCAGTCGGCTGCCGGGTCCTTCAGCGGGGCGATGATCTTGCGCGGCCGGTCGGCCAGGACCTCGCCGCCAGCGCCCGGCACCGAGTCGAGCCCGGCCTCCTTCAGCGCCTCCAGCACCTCTCGGACGCTCATTTTGAAGGCGCGGGCGAAGTGGCGGATCTCGGAGACCGAGAAGGAGTGAATGGCGATACCCGGGTAGTGCCGCTTGATCAGCCGGCACATCTCCGTGTAGTAGTCCAGCCCCAGCTTCGGGTGGTGGCCGCCCTGGATCAGGAGCTGCGTGCCACCTGTGGCGGCCAGCTCGCCGACCTTGGCCAGGATCTCCTCGTGGCTGAGCACCCACGCATCGGAATCCTTCTCGTGCCGGTAGAAGGCACAGAACTTGCAGTCGGTCACGCAGACGTTCGTGTAGTTAATGTTCCGGTCCACCACGAAGGTCACCACGTTCTCCGGGTGGAGCCGCCGGGTGATCTCCCCCGCCACCAGGCCGAGGGAGCCCAGGTCCCCCTCCCGCATGAGCACGACGCCCTCCTCGTAGGAGAGTCGGTCGCCATCCAACGCCTTGTGCAGGATCCGCTCCACCGCAGCGGTTGGCTGGGGGGCGGCCAGGGCCAGTTGAATCCGCTCGAGTTCGCGCATGGTCTACCGCCCTCCCTCTTCCAGATCGACAAACTGGATCGGCACGGCGGTCTTCCGCCCGCCCCAGTGGATCGTCCCCGCGTCCCGCGCCTGCTCCGCCAGCGAGAGGTGCATGTTCTCCGCCGTGTAGCCGTGGATCGCCCCGGCGTTCACCAGCTCCGGGTCGGGCTCCGCCGGGTACTCCCGGACCACCGCGTAGACGGTGTTCCGCTCCGCCGGGATCCGCCCCGCCTCCCAGATCATGCGTAGTAACTGCTGCAGCTCGGTGTACTGGGCGGTCCGGGCGCCGGCCATGTGGTAGATCTTCTCCTCGCGCACGGTGCCATCGATATCATTTGCCCCGAAATGGAGCGAGGTCTGGGCAATAGCCGGGGAACTGGAGATCCAGTAGGACTTGATATGGTCAAAGTTATCCAGCATCAGCCGGCCAACGGCGATCGCCTTGAGATCATCAAACCCGGTCGGGCCGGGCAGGTGGGCCAGATGCGTATTCTCCGGGTGGAAGCGGAGCGGAATGAAGGCCTGGAAGCCGCCGCTCCGGTCCTGCTGCTCCCGCAGCCGGACCATGTGGTCCACCCGCTCCTCGGGGGTCTCCACGGTCCCGTACATCATGGTGGCGTTGGACTTCAGCCCGAGCCGGTGGGCGGTCTCGTGGACCATGAGCCACTCCTCCGCCGTCTCCTTCGGCTTGCAGATCAGATCCCGCACCCGCTGGCTGAAGATCTCGGCGCCGCCGCCGGGCATGGAGCCCAGGCCGGCCTCCTTCAGTGTCAGCATGACCTGCTCCAGTCCGAGGCCGGAGAGCTTGGTGAAGTGGAGCATTTCAATCGCCGTGAAGCACTTCATGTGCACCTGCGGGTAGGCGCGCTTCACCGCCCGGAGCATGTCGGGGTACCACTCCCACGGCAGGGTGGGGTGGAGCCCGCCGACCATGTGCAGCTCCGTGGCGCCCTGTTCCACCGCCTTGCCAGCCTTCTCAAGGATCTGTTCGATCGAGTATGTATAGCCGTCCTGGCTCTTCTGCGACTTGCCGAAGGCGCAGAACTTGCAGTGGATCGCGCAGACGTTGGAGTAGTTTATGTGGGCGTTGTTGTTGAAGTAGACCCGGTCGCCGACCCGCAGCCGGCGGGCCAGGTCTGCCAGCTGCCCCACCGCAAAGAGGTTCGGGTGGCGCATGAGCAGGACGCCGTCATCAAAAGAGAGGCGAAGCCCCTCCACAACCTTGTGCAGGATCGGCATTAACTCCGGCGGCAGGGTGCGCATGAGCAGCCTCGTGTTTGCCATGGCGTGACTCCTTTCTAAACATAAGCGACAGGAAACTGCGTTCCCACTCTTGAAAGGTAACAGAAAAGCTGAACTGACTCAATAGGGGGATTCCGTTTCATGACCAGACCGCCCACCCTACCGATCCTGACCAACCGGGCTGATACACTGAAATATGTGGATGGTGTCGTGCAGGTCCTCGACCGGCGGAAGCTGCCGGAGGTGGTCACCTTCGTGCCCTGCCATACTTACCAGGACGTGGCCCAGGCGATCATTGAGATGGTGATCCAGGGGGCACCGCCCCTGGCCTACGCCGCTGGCTACGGCCTGGCGCTTGCCGCACGGGAGTTCCGGGGCCTTGCGGTTTCGGAGCAGCGGGTGAAGCTGGCGGAGGCGCACCAGGTGCTGCGTTCCACCCGCCCGACCGGGGCCGATATCTTCCCGCTCATGGACCGGGCACTGGCGATCGCCCTCTCCTGCGTGGATTCGGGGGCCGATGCGGAGGCCGCTGTCGTCGCCTTCGTGGACCAGCAGATCCGGGCGGGCGACCGAGCCGCCCGGCTGAGCGGCTACCACGCCGCCCAGTTACTGGAGGACGGCGACCGGATCCTGACCCACTGCTTCGCCGGGGCCGCCCTAAACTATATGCTCTACTTTGCGGTCAAGGCGGGAAAGCGGATCGAGCTCTTCCCCACCGAGACCCGCCCCTACCTGCAGGGCGCCCGGCTTACGGCGGCGCAGGCAAAGGAGATCGGGGTGCCGGTCACGCTGATCACCGACAACATGCCCGGCTATCTCTTCTACCGCGGCATGATCACCAAGTATGTGACCGCCGCCGATTCAATCACGTTGGATGGGCATATCTCCAACAAGATCGGCACCTTCCAATACGCGGTCCTGGCCCACCAGTTCGGGGTGCCGTTTATCGTGCTCGGGTACGACGGCCCCGACCCCGACCGGCCAAATGCCGCCTCGATCCCGATCGAGGAGCGGAACCCCGAGGAGATCTTCTACTGCCGGGGCGTTCGGACCGCGGTGGATGGGATCCGTGGCTACTACCCGGCCTTCGACATTACCCCGCCCCAGTTTGTCTCGGTGATCGCGACGGAGCGGGGCCTCTTCTCGCCGTGGAATATCGCTCAGTACTTTGCGGCCCCGGAGCCTGCCGATGAGTAGGACGCTCGTGATCGGTGGTACTGCGGCCTATCACCTCGATCTGCCGCCCTCCAATGAGCGTTTCGTGGAGACGCCGTACGGCGTGGCCGGGCCGATCCGGCTCTTCACTATTGGCGGGCAGGAGGTCGGGTTTCTCTCCCGCCACGGCGGCGAGGGGCGGCTCGGGGTGACGCCCCCCTTCATAAACTACCGGGCCAATATCTGGGCGGCGGGCCACCTGGGGGTTACCCGAGTCCTGAGCTGGAACTCCGCTGGCTCGCTGGTCCGCTCGCTGCAGCCGGGCAGCCTGGCCGTGGTCTCCGACCTGATCGACTGGACCCGTGCACGGCCGTCGAGCTTCGGCTCGGGCTGTTCTGGGGAGCTGTTTGACCCCGACCTGCGGCAGAAGCTGGTCCGGGCGGCGGCAGCCTGTGGCCACCGGGCATCGCCGGGCGCCGTCTACGTGGCGACCGAGGGGGCCCGGCTGGAGACCCGGGCCGAGATCAGCCTGCTGGCCCAGGCCGGGGCCGAGCTGGTGGGCATGACCATGGCGCCCGAGGTCTTCCTGGCCCGGGAGTTGGGCATGACCTACGGCTCGATCTGCTGGGTCTCCAACTATGCCACCGGAATCCCGTTCGATGGCCCCGAGCAGCGGCTCTTCGGGCCGGAGGTCGGGCCGCTGCTCTTCGGGATCCTGAAGCGGCTGCTGGAAGATGAGGAGGGTACCTGAGTTGCTGCTCTACATACTGCCACCCGAGCTTGCTCCCGCCAACGGCCCGGTCGCTCTGCACGAGACCCCCTATGGACGTGTGACTCAGCGGGGCTCGGTCCTGATTCGGGACGTGGATGCGCGGGCCTTGATCTACGCCGCCAAAGCGGCAGGAGCGGAGCGGATCCTCGCCGCCGACCGGGTCTCAGGCATTAGCCCCCTGTTGGAGGAGGGCGACCTGGTGATCCCGGCCGATACGATCGATCAGACGCGGCTGAAGCCCTTCACCTTCTTCGTGGGCAAGGGCTACGGTTTTATTAAGCTGGACCCGCCCTTCTGCCCCCAGTGCATGGCGGCGCTGCTCGATTCGGGCCGGTCCCGCCAGGCGCGGACCTTCGCCCGGGCCACCTACGTGGGGCTGGACGGGCCCCGGGAGCTCACCCCGGCCGAGCGGCGCATGTACCGGACCTGGTCCGCCGACGTGGCGGGCACCGGGCTCCTGCCCGAGGCCTACCTGGCCCGGGAGTTGGAGCTCTGCTACGCCGCTGTCACGGTCGTGGAGTCCGGGGAGCTGCTGCCGGTCCTGGAGGCGGCGGCCCAGGCGCTCGCCCAGGGCCACGAGCGCACCTGCGCCTGCGGCCAGACCATGGCCTTTGCCAGGGCGAACGGGCTGGTCGGGGAGGACTGGCGCACATGGTAGATGAGTGGAGCCTGCGGCGGGAGCTGGTCCGAGCGGGGCGGGAGCTGGCCCACCGGGGTATGACGCCCGGGGCGGCGGGGAACCTCTCGGCCCGCCTGGCAGAGGGCCGCTTCCTGGTCACTCCATCGGGTGGGGCAAAGGGGCGGCTGCGCCCCGGCGACCTGCTGGTGATCGACGCCACCGGCGCCGTGCTGGAGGGATCGGGTCGGGCCGTCGCCGGGCCGGAAGGCACGGGCCGCCCCTCCTCGGAGACCCCCATGCACCTGGCGATTTACGCCCGCTTCCCACACGTGGCGGCGATCGTCCACGCCCATCCGCCTGCGGCGACCGCCCTGGCGATCACCCACCACCCGCTGGCGGTCGAGGCGGTGCCAGAGGCGCTCTTCGCCCTGGGCGCCGTGCCCGCTGTGCCCTACATAAGCCCCGCCTCCCCCGCCCTCGGCGAGGCGGTCGCCCGCTCCCTCGACCAGGGCGATGGCGCCCTCCTGCTCAACCACGGGGCGGTGACGATCGGGCGGAGCGTCGCCGAGGCGCTCAGCCGCATGGAGGTGCTGGAGGCGGTGGCCGATCTGACCCTGCGGGCGATCCCCGCCGGCCCCGTGGTGCCCCTGCCGCCCGCCGAGGTGGCCCGGCTCCGGGCGATCTGGCAGAGCAGGCGGTGATATCCGGGTGGCCCTCGGCCCGCAGGGTCGAGCAGCATGGCGTAGCGGGTAGAGCGCCTTGCCATCGAACTGGGAGGCAGGTCGGTCTCCAACAGCGCGACTGGCCGCGAAAACACGGGAAATCCCGCGACTGCTCCGGGGTTCGTAGGGAACAGGGCGGGAACGGGGGCGAATGAGCGCGAACGAGCGCGGAAAAGTGGAACTGGACCGGAAAGCGAAGGGAACAGAGCGCGACGGAGCGCGCATGACCGCGAAACGGTGCGAACAACCGCGACCGCTCCGGAAAGCGAAGGGAACAGAGCGCGACGGAGCGCGAATGCGAAGGCGAGGGCCCGCCCGTGACATTCGGGTGAACCCTCGCCCTGCGGCCGAGCGCCTAGGGGCACTCGTCCTCCTTCATTTCGATCTCCACGCTGATCTTGCGGATCTTCACCCGCTTGATATCCGCCTCGGCCAGATCGACGCACCCCAGCAGTTGCTTCACGTTCGGGGCGCAGTCGGGCTTCGGCTCCTCCGCCGCCGGCAGCTCCTGGGCCGGACGGCGCATCTTCGGGTCGATCTGGTAGGTCATGCCGCCGGCGGGGATCCCGTCGTAGTAGGCTGCGACCTCAATGGTGGCGTACCGGGCCTGTTCGACATCGGCCGCCGTGAAGTCGAGCCCCTCCTTCATCTGCATGACCACCTCCCGCTCGGCGCCGGGGGCCAGGGTGAAGGTGGCGCCGCCGGGGTTGGTGAACTGGAGCTGGTAGCGCCGCTCCTGGAGGAAGGCGGGCATGGCCACCTCCAGCCGCACCTGGACCGCCCGGTCCATGGGGTTGCGGACAAAGAAGTGACGGTTCCGGAACGATGCCGCCAACTGCAGGCCACCGCCGCCGCCGGCGACGGGCGCCACGTTCCGCTGGGCGATGTTGTTGTCGTGGCGGACCAGCCACCACTCGGGGATCGGCCCGGTCACCGTCTCGGTGTTGGCCAGGTCGCCGGGGGCGGAGACCGCCATGAGCAGGCACTCGTGGCCGATCTCGGTGGGTGTCCACTCGAAGGGGCCGACCACGGTCGAACCGCCGGCGGCAAGGCTCCCCGGCACCGCCACCTCGGTGGTGGTCATGGGCTGCCAGTCGTCGGGCCAGGTGAGGCCGGTGCCCGGGCGGCAGTGGTACCCCTTCACAACGATATCGCTGGCCGCCTCGGTCCCCCGGTTCTTGATCCGCACGTAGACGTAGTTGGCGACGCCCACGATCGGGGTCTGGTGCTCCAGACCGCCATCGGCCGATAGCCGGTTCCAGATCTCGGTGGTGGACCAGTGGTTGGGGAGGAAGGTGTACTCGCCGGCGCGGCCGTCATCGATATACAGATCGATGGCGGGCGGAACGCCCTCGGCGGTGGTGGGCGCACCCGGCGCCCGGTAGAGCCCCTGCTTCTCGAAGCCCCAGCGGATCACCTTGTGGACCGCCCCGCCGCCGATCCCCTCGAAGGTTGTCGTGCCGATATCGGCATTCTGCAGCGCCGTGGCGAAGACGGAGGCGTGGGGCGTGGGGGTGATCGGGCTGGAGGCGAGGGAGCCGATCGCCCGGATAATCAGGTAGGCGGTCCAGCGGGCGGCATACCGTTGCAGGTCGATCGCTGTCGAATCGCCGCCCAGCGACCGGTAGATGCGGAACATGGTGGTGGAGAGGATCTGCTCGCTGCTGTAGCTGCCGAGGTCGTTGGCGCCGCCCCAGCCCCAGCCACCGACCACGGGCCGGTCATGCCGCCGGTTGGGCAGCACCCAGGGGAAGGTCTGGAAGCGGTCGGGCGCCAGGGAGCCGGGGTCGCAGAGGATCGCCGCCAGGCTGTCGCCGGCGGAGTGGGCGAAGCCGAAGTTGGGCGAGTGAACGCTGTCCCAGAGCAGGACGTGGCCGAACTCGTGGAGCACCACCCGGTAGTCGGTGGCAATGCCGACCGGCTGCCCGGCCTGGGCCAGGGCGTAGCGGAAGCCGTCGGATCCGGTGCCGGTCACGTTGCCCGGCGCCTGGGCGTTGACACAGTTGCCGCCGGGGCACATGGCCCCGATCGTGGCCCGGTGGTCGACCCGGACGGGGAAGCTGGTGCCATCAAAATAGGTGGCCATGTCGAAGCCCATTCCCTGGACAAGGCGGAAGACGGCGTCGGAGTGGTAGTAGGCGTTGACGGCGGCGAAGTCGTCGGTCGGGACGGAGTAGTGGAAGGCACCGGGCAGGGGCTCGGTGGGGGCGGCGACCGCCGGGGCGGAGATATTGGTCAGGTGGACGTACTCGCCGTTCAGCGCCTGCTCGGCGCCGGGGCTCGGGGCGGTCAGGCCCGGCAGGGTGACGATCGTGCGGAGCGAATCGAGCGTGGCGGGCGATGAGGCGGCGGTGATCATGGTGTTGCCGGTGGCGGTGATCGGGTCTCGCTCGTAGATCGCCCCGGTGGCGCCAGCCACGAAGGCCCGCAGGTAGAGGACCGCCCCGGTCATCGGTTCAATGAAGGCCCGCCAGTTGCACTCGCTCCAGCCGGGGGCAGCCACGGTGAAGAGCGCCTCAATGATCACGTAGTGCCGGTTGGCCCGGATCGACTCGGGCACCTGGTCCACGGGCAGGATTGGGGCGTGCGCCTCCATGGGGCCGGGCTTGGGCAGATGGGTGGGCGGGGCCGGGCGCTGCGGGGTGGGCATGGCCTCGGGGTCGAAGCGGTCGGCGGGGTCGTAGCGGTAGATCCGGTAGGAGAGGCCGTTGATCCGCAGCCCCTTGGACTGCTTCTCGATCCCCAGCAGCCGGGCGAGGACCGGCTTCTCCAGCCGCTCCATGGGGTAGGCGAACTGTTGCGGATCGACCGAATCGATCTCAATGCGCTCGTGGAGGGTGGAGAGCGAGGCGGTCACCCGCAGCGGGCGGGACTGGAGCCAGACGCTGATCCCGGCGCCCCAGATCGGCAGGCCGAAGTGGGTCTGGGCGTAGGAGACCACGTAGGTGCCCAACTGCACCTTCTGATCGGCGAACTGGAGCAGGGTCGGGTCGCTGGTCAGCCCCCGGCCGATCTGGCGGCTCAGGTCGCTCAGCATTGCCGGATCGATGGCGTAGAGCGGGGCGACCTCCTGCAGGTACTGGCCCGCCAGGGCCTGCGGCGACGGTGCGGCCAGTCCGCCTGGCAGGGTGTAGGGCTCATGCAGGTGGGCAAGGTGGCGGACCACGCCTTGCTGATCCCGCTCCACCCGGACATTGGGGGTGAGTCGAAAGGCCATGGATCTTCCTCCCGTTGGTAACGAGTCCCCGGCGTACCGGGGCCGCTGCTAGGGATTTGACCATGGCCCGCTGATCTACTTCCATTATATAGGAATCTCGCTGTCGGGGAAAGGGCAAGCCGCCGGTCGTACCGTGACCGGCGGCTTCCTGGGTGCGCTCTGATTCGGGTGACGCCTACCAGTCGACGGTGAGCACCGTGCTCTGCCCGGCCTTCACCTCGACGTTGAACTGGTACCATTCCACCTCATCGCCCCGTCGGACAGAAACGTGATAGAGACCAGGCGGGAGGACTTCAAAGGTGGCAACCGCAGCCTGCCCCCTGGTCAGCGCGAGGTAGGTCGCAGCCGGAACGGCCATGGACTCCATGCCTGCCTGGCGGAGAAGGACCATGGCCTCCCCCTCTGCCGTGGGCAGCTCGTTGGTGTCGACCGTGACCTGGAGCGTGCCTCGGGGCGTCGAGGAGGGTGCGGTGGTCCCGAAGCCCTCCGTCACTCGGCCTGCGTCAACAATGTCGACCTTGTCGTCATCGTAGATATCGAAGACGCTGGTCGGACCGAGGGCGTACCGACCCGGCGGGGTGATAACGGCCTTTAGCTGATCCAGATCCTGCTGATCGACCGTGCCGTCGTTGTTCAGATCGCCATAGGTCAGGGGGACGTCGACGACGGCCCGACCGGTGGTCGGCGGTGCAATCGGGATCTCCGCGGTGAGGTGCATGGGCGACATGACCAGGAGGGTGTTCATCTCCGCGGGCACGTCCAACACCATCAACCGCCCGTCGGTGGGAACGGCCGCTACCCGCATGCCACCAGATGCGGTGGCCCACTTGCTGTTCACGCCATCGGTCACCAGGGCAGCGATCGGGTAGCCGCTCGCCTCCGCGCTGATCACGATCGCGTTCCGGGCTACAGGAACCGTGAGCACGCTCTGGGGCAGGATTGTGCTCTCCGTCACCTCACCGTTCAGGTAGGTGTAAGAGCTGGCCGGACCCGTGGTCAACTCTGTCTCCCCGTAGAAGCCGGGTACTGCGGCAAAGACCAGGTCGGGGTAGTCGATCCAAAATGCTGACTCCTGGTTCCAGGTCCAGGTGATCGCGCCACTTTCCACGGCGATCGTCCCGTCCCCTGCCCAGCTCTTCTCCGGCAGGTAGGAGACCGCAGCGGGATCGTAGCGGATCTCCAGGGTCATGGACTGGATCTCTGCGGGGAAGTCGTATGCCTCCAGGTTCAGGTCGAAGCTCCCGCCGGGAAGGAGCTTGCCACGCATCGCTTCCTGTGAGTCCATGCTCATGGCGAGAATCGTCCCAACGTAGAAGTCGACCGAGTCACTCAGGTCCGTGCCCGGGGGGAAGAAGGGGCCGGGGGCGATATCGGCGGCGAAGGTGTAGGTGCCCGAGGACCCGGTGGCGGTCCAGGGAAGGATCAGGTAGGAGTGGCTGGCCGCCTGTTCACCATCGGGCTGCCAGATCGCGGTTGTGGTCATGGACTCAAAGGTGGTGCCACCGTTGGGCCGGCGCCAGACTCCGGCCAACTCCAGATCCCGCCCGCGAATGGCGACATCGAAGAAGGCGTCCGATCCGATCGAGAGATGGTCCGGAGCGTCCAGATCCACGTCCCAGGGCCCTGCTCCGGTCAGGTTGTAGATCTGGCCTGGCACGAAGGGATAGGGCTCAAACGCTTCCGCCTCCGGGCCGGGCAGACCGTAGAAGTAGTAATCCCAGGTGTAGGCTTCATCGGTCACACCGGCCCACGCACGCACCTGGTAGCTGCCCGGAGCTACCAGAATGCTGGCGGCGGTGCCGGGGAAATGGTACTCCTTGTGGCTGTCCGTGGCGAAGGCAACCCCGGTCTTCCCGGAATCGAGCGCCGCTACGCTTTGGAGGGCGAAGTTCAGGGTGGCGGGTTTGGTTACGCTCATATCGACCGTGACGGGCGTATCGGCCAGTTCGGTGTGAACGAGGCCGAAGAATGCCGGGCTCTGCCCCATGATCGCCAGATCGTATGAGCCGGGGAAAGCACGGATCACAGCCTGGCCGTTCACCAGGCTGGTCACCCCAAAGGGATGGGCGTAGCTGTTGGCATGGGTAGAGGTGAGCCAGACCTCAGCCCCACTGAGCGGGACACCCTGCAGGGAGGCTGTCGCGGTCACCTGGCGGGTCCTCGATCCGTCTGCGACGAGGGGGGTCGTGGTTCCCTCGGCCACGGTCACCTGGTCGAAGTCCATGACATAGCCCTCACCGGGCGCCCCATTCGCGCTGATCTGCACGAGGTAGTTACCTGCGGCGATAGGACCAGGGATCTCCCCCTCTTCGATCGCGAAGAACCAGGGATCGGTGACACCGGGGGCGATCTCCCTGATTACTTGGAGTTGGTAGGTGTGGAGTGGGTTGCCGTCCTGGTCGTAGATGATCGGATCGAGCAGACCGGTACCTCTGTCAATGCCGATGATTCGCGTCGTTGGGCTCGCTTGCGTATCGGCGAACGCCTCGATCGTCGTAATGCCCCAGGGCAGGCTTGGAAGGTTGACCGAAACAACCCCCTGCTCGTTCGTGGTGGCGGTTGCGGTCCCGACCTGAACCGTGGCCCCGGTAACGGCAGATGATGTCACGGCGTCGGTCACCGTCACCGTGACGCTGCAGGGCTCATTGGCGTAGCCAACACGATCATCGGCCACAGTGCCGCACGCCTCGGTGACGGTCAGGTCCAGGCCGCCGGCGGCAAGGGTTTGCAGGGTTCGGGTCTGGGGGGTGCCTGGGAGCTGGAGCACGGTGCCGTACTGCCGCGGGCCGCTGGGGATCTCGACACGGGCCGGAGTGTCAGCTTCGGCTTCGGCTGAGGGTTCGACCAGGGCGTTTACCGATGGGCCGCGCTCGGCATAGCCGGTGCCCGGGGTGACCAGCGCAAGCCCCAGGAAGAGGGCCAGAGTCGCTGAGAGAGTCCGTGACGGGTTGCGCTTCATTACTGCCCCTCCTCCTTCTGCAATCGCGTTGTGCTGGACTCGATGTTCTTCGCTGCGTAGTACAGGTCGTACAGGTCAAAGCGACCATCGTAGACGAGATCGGCTGAGGAGAAGGCCATACTGGCGTCGGCATACAAGTCCATGAGGGTAGCCAGGTCCGTCGTGCTAATGTAGCCATCGCCGTTCCAATCGCCATAGAGAGCGCTGAGGTCGAGGATGATCGTCCCGGGCGTTGTGTCGTCCACGGTCACCGCACCGGGTGTCTCGTCGTAGGCCTGACCGCCGAAGACCACCTGGAACAGCCCGTTGTACGGGGCGATTAGGGAGAAGTTGCCCTGGCTGTCGGTCTCGGTCTTGGCCACATGCGTGCTGGTCGTTTGATCCACCAGGCTGACCCAGCCGTGTGGGACGCCACGGCCCGCGCTGGTCACCCTTCCGGTGATCTTGGTGCCGACGGCCATCTGCTTGGAGCGGAGGATGACCGGGATCGGGTGGCCGTTGGAATCGACCAGCGTGACCTCCAAGCCGTTGGCGAGATCGACCGAGGTGCTGTCACCGACCAGCTGGAGGGTCATGGTGAGCAGGGTGGCATCGCCTTCCCGGCCTGGGGTATCCCCGAGGAGCGAGACCAGGTACTGAAGCTGATCCCCCTCCTGGCTAATGGCCGGTTCGATCACCCACTTGTTCGGGGTGGTGTGGAGATTGCCCTCGGTCGCACCGGTGACCAGGATCTGGCTCGGGTCAAGCGTAAGGTCTACCTGAGCGCCATACACGTCGGTGGCCCCATGCAGGTTGACCGCCACGGTGAACGGGCTCCTTGGCTTGGTGGAATCGGGACCGTCCACGTTGACCACGACTGGCTCACGTGTGCGATAGGTCTGAACCATGCCCTTGGCGAGGCCGTTCACATAGATCGGCACCGGTTCGGAGAGCGTGATCCTCTGGAAGTGGGCGCGCCCGTTCTGGTCGAGCGCTTGGGAGCGGCCGGTCCGGCCGATCGTAACAATCGAACCGGGAGTTCCCCCCAGAACGGTCACAGTCAGATCGGTGGGAAGGTCCTGGTAGACGCTCTCTGGTTCGGCGACCGCATAGGCCGGCTGGCCTACGAGCATCGTCCCGCCGAACTCGATCGAGGTGCCGATCGGACCGAGGTTATAGGCTCCGTCATAGGTGTAGACCTGGTCGGCCGGGGTCTCCGGGGCCGTCCAGGCGAAGCCAAAGGTATCTACGGTGGTATAGCCAATCTCCTCATCGGTCTCGTCATAGATCCAGGCCTCGCCAATGGGCGGAGCAGCCGGGTCAAACGAACTGGCGAGGAGCAGGGCGTCTCCGGCGCTGTTCCAGAGGGTGATCGGTGCGGAAACTCTTCCTCCAGCCGTGCCCTGGGACAGGGAGGAGCCAGGCCGAGGCTGGACAGGGTAGTAGAGGTCATGGGCCTTGCCGGCCTCCAGGGTCAGTGCACCTCGCGATGGGTCAAGGATGATGTAGCCGTACCACCATGAGTCGATCTCCAACGAGACATTTCTGAGCTCATAGCTTCCGGGTTCCAGGTAGACGTGGCGGTCAGAAATGGGGAACAGCAGCTTGCCATAGACGAGGCTGAACGTTCCCTCGATCGCATCGGTGGGCGTCTCCACGAAGGTGGTACGCAACGAGGCCAATCCCTCGGAGCGAAGCCATGGGTGCAGTCCCTGAGTCTCCTCGGCGAAGGTCACCGTTTCGACCAGGACCGCTTCCTTGCCGCCAGGGTTCGTTGGGTGGACCTGATAGCCAACCTGATACGTACCAGGTGTGACATGCAGCCGCGAGAAGGAGTCTAGCGAGACGTGCAGTGCGTGGTTGAAGAGCGTATAGCTGTAGCTGTCCTGCGGGGCAAGGATGACGTCCGCGATTACCTCTTCCCGGTCCAGCCTGACCGTAACGGGCAGATCCAGCGCGTTGGTGCCGTCCAGGACGATCTTCTGCAGGCCGCTCGTAGCGAAGCCCGGCAGTGTGATGTCCTGGTACAGTTGGTACACATGGTACTCGCCATCGAACAGGTCGGCGGAGCCGATCACGCGAGCCGGGGTCTCTGCCGGAACAATGAACCAGACGTAGCCCGGGCTAGGGGTCCACAGGATCTCCTGTCCGTAGCTGCGCTCACCCCAGGCGACGTAGAAGTCAGGGCGTGGGGAGATGATTGGCTCGCCATTCCGGTCGGTCATGCTGACCTCCAGGAGTGCCTGGGTGGTCGTGTCCAGGACAGCAAACCAGGCGGCCTGCCCGTCCACAGTAACCCGGTCAGCCGTGGGACCGTAAAGGCGAATCGCAATCGTCGCCTGGCCGTTCGAGTCGGTCACAGCGTTGAGGCCACTGTACACGACAGAGGCCCCCACGACCGGAGCACCGCCGTTGGTGACCGTGACGGTGATCGTCTCAACCGTCTGCCCGGTGTAGGGAATGATGTTCGAACCGTTGGAGCCAGCCACGGTGATTGTCATGGGCGGGGCTTCGGCAAGCAGCTGGTTATTGGGCTTCAGTTGGGCCGGCACAGGCCGGACGATCGGGACGGTTGAACCGTCGGGCAGGGTCTCCTGCTCGACAACGACCTCTCGGACCGCCTGGGCGGACTGGACCTTTGGATCATCTATCACGCTGGCGGCCGCTGCCGGATGTCCAGTCAGGGCTGCAGCGATTGCGATCGCCATGCCGGTGATCAGGGACACGAAGCGTCTCTGCGTTCGCATACTGCCACTCCTTCTTGCAGGGTGGAGGGGGCCGGGCCTTCCGGCCCCCTCCTGGCTTGCCAACCTACTTGGTGACCGAGATAAGGCGTAGGATCAGGACCGCGGCCTGGGCGCGGGTGGCGTTCTGGTCGGGGCGGAAGCTGCCGTCCTCGAACCCGCTGATCAGGCCTGCCTGGGTCGCTGCGTCGAACTGGGCCAAAGCCCAGGTCGGGATCTGGTCTCGGTCGGTGAACTGCTTCGCTTCGCCGGCCGGGGCGACTCCCTTCAGGGCGAGGGCCCGGCCCACAATCACAGCGATCTGGAGCCGGGAGATCTGATCATCGGCCCGGAATGTCCCGTCCTCGTACCCGGTGATCAGTCCGGCCTTCATGGCTGCCGCCACGTACGGCCGAGCCCACTCGGGAATCTGGTCGGCATCGGCTAGGGTAAGTTCCGCCTTGGGCTCTACGGGGAGTCCCAGCGCCAGAACGATCATCTTGGCGAACTGGGCCCGGGTGACGCTAGCCTCGGGCCGGAAGGTGCCGTCGCCCATGCCGGAGAGGATACCGGTGGCGACCAGTTCACGCACGGCCTCCTCCGCCCAGTGACCCTCGATATCCGTCAGGACCAGGGCCGGCGGGTTGGGCGGGGTCACGGGTTCGGTGGGTTCGGCCGGCTGGGTGACAGGCTGGTAGCGGATCGCCACGCTCTGCTCCGCTGACTTGTTGCCTACGGCGTCCTCGACATAGAGCGAGAAGGTGTTGGTGCCCTCCTGCAGGTTGACGGTGAGCGTGAGCGTGCCGGAGGCCGGCGCGGTACCCACGGCCTCGCCGTTCACGAAGAGGGTCGCCTTCGGCTCGGTGGCCACGGTCAGTTCGGCCTTGGCCTCACGTACCTCAGTCGGAGCGGAGACGCTCAGGGCGGGGGCGGTCGAGTCGCGGGTCACGATGACAGTGGTTGAAGCCAATCCGCCTGCGTTGGTGACAGTCAGGGTGAAGCGGTTCTCCCCCTCCACCAGATCGGCGGTGTAGCTGAAGCTACCAGATGCGTCCACCGTCAGGGTCTTGAGTGTCGTAGTACCCCGTGCGATCTTCAGCACGGCGCCCGCCGTGGCGGTGCCCCGAATGTTCGCCGTCGCCAGGTTGGTCAGGCTCTTCTCCACCGAAGCGATAATGCTCGGGGCCGGGGTACTCGGTGCCCCGCCGCCACCACCACCGGTTGGCCGGTTGTAGGTGATCGCGATGGCGTTGGAATCACCGGTGTTGCCGGCGGGATCCGTCGCCTCTGCCCGGTACTGGTAGGAGCCGGAGGAGAGCGTGAGGGCGACCGACTGGGCACCAGCGGTCAGAAGGCCGGTCTGATTGCCCACGTTGACCCAGGTCTCGCCGACAAGCCGCTGCATTTGGATTCGAGCCGCCTCGTCGAGGGTGACCGTGACGGTCATGCTGCTGCTGTCGGTCGTAGTCTGCGGGACAGCCAGGGTGACCGAGGGATCGGTGGTGTCCTTCGTGACGGTCAGGCTGAAGTCGCCAGTCAGACCGTTGGTGGTGTTGGTCACCTCGATCTGCACCGTGTTTGCCCCTTCCGCCAGGGTGGTAAGCTCGTAGCTCTTGGTTCCCTGAATCGGGTCAGCCGTAACCAGGGTGCTCTCCCCAACCGTGATTGTCACCTCGCCGTTGATCTGTGCATCGGCGTTGTCAACCGCGGTTACGGTCAGGGTGCTACTCCCGGTGGTCGGGTTGGGCGTGGCGGTTGCGGTGACAATCGGCACGGCGGTGTCGTAGACCACCGTCCGAGTCGTGGTCGTGACATTGCCCGCCAGATCGGTCACGGTGAAGGTCAGGCTGTAGGTGCCGTCCGCCGCGAAGGTGAGTTGCACCTGGTTGCCCGAGCGATTTACTGTGGCACCATCGGCACCGGTGAGTTCGACCGTACCGGCCTCGTCAACGCTATAGGTAAAGGTCACCGTGGCGGAGCCGGTCATGGTGGGCAGGTTGTTGATCGTCAGCACTGGGCTCTTCGTATCGTTGACGATGGTGACCGTGCTGGCTCCCACGTTGCCGGCCAGGTCCTTCGCCTCAATGGTGAAGGTGTTGCTGGTGTTCGCCGCCAGGTCCAGGGTCAGGTTGACGCTTTGGGCGTCTGCCAGGAGGATCGCCTCGCCCTTCTTTACGGTCAGCAGGGCGTTCTGGTCGTTGCTACTGGCAACCATGCTGGCGGTGCTGCTGGTGGTATAGACGGTCCCTGCGTAGGCGTTCCCGTTCACCTTCACACCGGTCACGGTCGGGTCGGCGGTGTCGAGGGTCAGGCTGATCTCCTGGGAGTTCCAGTTGCCGAACGCATCGTACGCCTTGACGGTGAGGGTCTTGGGACCGTCGGTGCCGAGGTTGACGGTGAGGTTGAAGTTCTGGTTACCGGCGCTTGCAGCGTTGAGTTGCTGGGTGACCGCAGCGGTTCCGCCGGTCACCTCCACCCGATCGGTGGTGCCATCGACCGTGCCACTGACGGTGACGGTCGGGGTGTTGACGATCTGGTCGGCCGTTGCGTCGCCATCCACTTCAATTGCACCCACGTACTCGGGGGCGGTCTTGTCAGCGAACGGCGCCCAGACAGAGAAGTGGGGTAGGGTGGCGGACACCTTCACAACGCTGATATCCCCATTTGTCGAGACGACCTGGGTGGTACCCCAGACCAGTTCGACCGCCTTGGCCTTCTCAAGCGGCAGGTAGTAGATGCCCAATCTCTCCGGCACCTCGCCGGTGATCGCCACCTGGAAGGTGACATCGACCGAGGCGTTCTGATTCAGGGTCGCGCTGAACTGATAGGCGCTGCCCAAGATCTGGGTGCCTGCCGGGGCGAATGTGTGCAGGTTCTCATCGAGGTAGGTGCTGAGCCTGACGGCGGTCTCGGCCAGGTCCCCGGCGCCGAAGTTCACGGTGACGTTGCCGTCATCGGTGGTGACGCTGGTCTCCTGGGTCGGATCGGCGACCACACTGACCATGTTGCCGTACCCGACGTTTCCTGCCGCGTCGGCACCCTGCGCGTTGATTGAGTACGTCCCGGTCAGGGCCGCTGCAACCGTGGCCTCCCAGGTGGTTGCATCGATCGGCGTCAGGGGGCTTAGCTCGACTGGGTTGCCATTCACCCTAGCGGTGAGGGTCGGTGCGCCGGTCAGTGGCTCGCTGGCCTTCACCGTGATCACACCATCGCCAAGGGTGATTCCCAAGGTCGGCGGCGTGGTGTCAAGGATCACCTGCGTCCCGCTCTTCTCACCCACGTTACCGGCCGCGTCGATCACGGCGATCTCGATCATGTTGGTACCCTTGTTCTGGACGCTCTCCACCAGGGGGATGCCGCCAAGCGAGAAGGCTCCTGCACCGTCCACCTGGCGCAGTCCCACGTTCTGACCATTCACCCAGACCGCCACACGGTCTGCGTCCAGGTCCGCGATGGTGCCGGTCACGGCCGCGATCCGCTGGACCTTGCTGGTGATGCTAGCGCTCAGGCCCGTTGGTGCGCCCGGCATGGTGGTATCGACCTTCATGGCGGGCAGGCTCCCGACCGTCGTGTTCCCGGCCCCGTCCTCAGCGGTGAAGGTGAAGATGTGCTCGCCGTCGGGGACAGCGTAGGTGTAGGTGTCCTTGCCGTTCGCCGTGGTGGGAGCGTCAAGGGTGATCTCGGTGCTGCCGTTCTGGAGGGTCAGGGTCGCCCCCTCCTCCACCACGATGGTCAGCTTCGGCTGGGTCACGTACCATCCGTGCAGGCCACGGGGCTGCTGGTCGACCTTGACCGAGGCATACGGCGCAATGGTATCGATCGTGACTCCATCTACCATGGTCTCTTCGGTTGTGTTGCCAGCAGCGTCTACGGCGACGACCGTCACGTCGGCATTCGCCACGTTGACGCCAGGCAGAACCTCGAAGGTCAGGGTGTAAGTCCCGTTCGCATAGGTGAACGGACGTCCGGCGAAGAGCCCATCCACCGTTGCGGAGGCGAGCAGACCTGCCTCTGAATCGAAGGAGATGGTCAGGGTATCATTCGCCTCCGGCACCGGGGTCAGCGTAACGGACAGGGCGCTGATCGCCGGAGCGGTGGTGTCGATACGGATTGGGCGAGTGGTCTGGCCCTCGGTCGTGTTGCCGGCGTAGTCGGTCAGCACCAGGCTGATCAGGGCACCCTCAGGCAGGGTGTTCTCGCCAGGTGCGACGGTGTATACAGCGCTATAGGTACCCGACCCGATCTGGGGCTTCAGAAGGGTGCCTGTTCGCTCGACATCGCCCGCCAGGGTGAAGCGGTAGTCGACCTGCTTCAGGTTGGGCTCGGCGAGGGCGAGGATCTTGAAGGAGTCCCCCGCCTTCAAGATGGTCGAAGCGGTGGCGGAGAGTCCGACATAGGTGGGGGCCACGTTGTCCAGCACGATCTGCTGGTCGCTCTCGGCTGTGGCGGTGTTGCCTGCCGGGTCAACCATGGTGGCCTGTACCTTGACCGGCCCGATGTTGTCTGTGGGCTGGACGGTGTAGGTCCCGCGGTAGACACCTGTGAGCTCACCGGTCTCGGTCAACGGGATCTTCACGGCTCCGTTGATACCGGGAATGGTGGCGTAGACATCGGCCCAGTTGACCGGTTCTGCCGCCATTGTCGCAAGCTCAAAGACCACGCGACCACTTCCGATGCCCTTCGAACCCGTGATCTCGATGGTGACCACGTCGCCAGCCTTGTAGTGGGCGACTCCGCTGGCCTGATCCACCTTCGCGGGATCGACCACCTCGACCGCGGTGATCTGGGGACCGGTCGTCTTGAAGGCGACCAGGGTCGGGGCTGCCTTGGTCTCAGCCTCGTTGCCGGCCAGGTCAGTCTGGACGGCGGTCACCTGGACAAAGCGGTTCTCGCCTGCCTTTACTGTATAGGCCGCGGTGTAGAGGCCCGGGCTGCTCTCGGTGACCGCCAGTTCCTCCGGGTCGCCCGTCGGCACGGTCGGATTGCTCTGCTCGTCCGTTCCCACGGTCCAGAGCAGGATCCTGGTCAGAGCGGCAAGGCCCGGCTCCGCTGCCGCTGTGACGGTCAGGGTGTCACCCTCGGCGAGGGCTAGCCCGGCATCGTGGGTGACGGAGGTGATCGCCGGGGCGATCGTATCGACCTCGAAGCCCGCCGGAACCCTGACCTGGCTGGCATTGCCGGCCAAGTCGGTCAGCGTGGCGATGAAGAAGATCTCCTTCCGGAGCATGGCTTCACTGTCAAGCGTGACCGCAAGCTCGTACCGACCCGGGAGGCCTTCTACCTCTGCGATGTCGGACCCGTTGCGCACGGGCTCCCACTGACCGTTGACCCAGTCCTGGTACTCCAGGTCGACCCGGGCCTTCTGCTCCGGTTCACCGAGTACCACTACCTTGAAGCTGTCACCGGCCTTCAGGTAGTCCTTGTCATCCGTGGTCGACACTTGAACGGTTGGTAGGGCCGGGGCGGTTGTGTCGACCCGGTAGGTACCCACGGGCATGACCGGGCTCCATCGCTCCGTTGTCGGGTTATAGCTGCTGTACCAGAGCGTCCATCGACCCTCACCCACATGGAGCTTCGTGGTGGGGTCATAGAGGTCCGCTTCGGTCAGCTCGGGTGGGCTGACCAGTTCTTCCACGAGCTTGGCTCGCACCGGGGCGTCGCCCGCAACGGTCAGGGCGAGGTCGAGTTCCTCGTTGAACCAGCCGTTCTCGTTCGCCTCGGTCTCCAGGGTGCTCGGCGTGACCGCCGGGAAGTTGGTATCGACATGGAAGTCCCAACTGGAGGACGTCCTGTTGCCCAGTTGGTCGTCTACCACAAAGGCGACATTGACGGTCGCCTGGCCACCGGTTAGCGGGAGGTTGTCCGCCAGCGTCGCGGTGAAGCGGACGCCGGAACCTTCGGCGGCATGTGCCAGATTTAGCGGCTGAGCAACACCGCCGACACGGACAGTCATCTGGGCGGTCTGTACGTCGATTGCGCTGTAGGAATCGGTCACGAACGCACTGATCACAGGCTTCGCAACGCCCACATAGCTTCCGTGAGCGGGAGTGTCGTCCACGCCGGGCCCTGTCGTGTCGCGCACGACCACGACCTGCTGCTGGACCCCGTTGCTCGCGTAGTCGATCGCGTCAATAATGAGTTCGTTCTCGCCATCCTGGGACAGGGCGAGGGTATAGGTGTACTTGCCGTCGCCGCCAGCGGTAACGGGGGTCCCGTTCGCCTTCACAGTGGCCAGGTTGGCGTCGGCCACGGCGAAGGTGAGGGTTGCGGCGTCCGCCTTCACCGGTGAGGTGAAGGGATCCACGGTGATCGCGGGGAGGGTCGAGTCGACCTTGAATGAGTAGAACTCCGTCGACTCGTGACCGGCAAGGTCAGTCACGGTGGCCGTAAGGTTGACCGTCTCATTGTAGTCGGCCGGCACGTTTACGCTGTAGGTATATGTGGTACCAGCCACGACCGGGTCGCCGGTGGACAGCTTGTCCAGGGCGATCGCGGGGTTGCCCTTGAGTTGCTCGCCTGCGGTGACCTCAACGAAGACGGTCTCACCGCCCCGCGCTAGGGAGGTTGGCCCCAGAGCGACGCTCTGGTTGCCACGCTGGACATACGCTGAGAATCCAACGGTGGGAGCCACCGTGTCCAGCACGACGGTTACCGCATTCGTGAGAGCGCCAGTGGCCTTCTCCCGCATCTGAATCGTGTGGGAGCCATCGGCGGTGAGGTTGACGGCGACGGAGAAGGTACCCTGCTCGCTGACAGCGACCTCCCCCTGGTCGGTCCCATCAACCACCGGGATCAGAATAGAGCCAGGCAGGCCGTTACCGGAAACGGTCACGGCGTTTGCAGAGCTGTAGAAGCCGTTCTCGGGAGAGGTGATCTTCGGCCCGGTCACGTTGACGGTGATCGGGTTGCCCGCTGCAAAGGAGACCGGGCTACCCGTGCTCGTCACCATCTTCACGTCGAGCGATGAGCCGATGGCGAAGGTATACTCGCCGGACCGCATCGGCATGAACGTGAAGACAGCGATCGAGCCATCTCCACTGGCGCCAATCTGGTCGCCTAGCCGAAGCGCAAGGACGGTCTCGCGTTGGATAGACCGACCCAGGTAGCTCCCCTGCGTCCCTTCGAAATACTGCTGAGGGGAGAGACCCTTGGCGACCAGGGAGCCAGACGATTGAGTCTGGAGGGAGAAGTCCTCTTCGTTATAGGTCAAATCGACCGAGGACCCGTACACGTCGGTCGCTCCTAGAACCTGAACGGTGAGCGTGAAGGGCTCACCTGCAGCCACCTCTGCCTTGTCAGCCGTCAGGATTACCTGAGGCCCTGCGGCGGTAGCACGATTTGGGAGCATGGACAGAATGAGCGCGAGGGACAGGAGTATGGACCCAATGCGCCTTACCAAACAACTTACCTCCTCTTCTCCAACTGGGGCCGCATGTGGTGGTAAGAAAGGACCAGGGACTGGGGGCACGGTTGGATGAGAACGGAGAAGGGATCCAGGCCCGCCAAAGACGCGGCGCCCGATCGGACCAGTTCGCTCGCACAGAGCCGGATAACTTGAAGCGCACCTCCCAAGCTTTCTGTATACGACCCGAGCACGGTTCTGGGGCGACGCAACTGCGGCGAAGCCGTACGTCGTGAGTGGGGAGTTGGCTCTCGTATGTAGGTAGGTGAGGGGCTAAATTGGTGAGAACCATCGATATGGTAACAAGTGAACCATAAACGAAACGTGTACGGCTCGGTCGGTATTATTACAAATGTGCTATAGACGCGTATGATTACCGAATCAGTAATTGTATTTTATTCGGCGTTATTTGATACCTTTCCTACCTACGAATCGCAGGGAAATTCGGGACCGCCAGGCCGCCTTGCTGTCTCTGGGGCGAATGAGGGGTGCGACAGACCAGCCCCCGCCCGGAGCGTCCGGTACGGGGGCTGGCCATGTGCGAGAGGCGGTGGCGGTGGACTATCGGTTCAAGAGCGTACCCACGTACTTGATCAACTCCCCGGCGCAGATTGGGCAGTACCCGTGATCATCGACCAGCCGCTGTACCACCTCGTTGATCCGCTTCTGCTGCTCGGGGTCGGGTGTCCGGGTCGATGTGGTGATCTTGACGACGTTCTTCATGTCGGCGAAGAGTTTCTTCTCGATCGCTTCCTTGAGCCGCTCGTGGGAGGTGTAGTCGAACTTCTGCCCCTTCCGCGCCAGGGTGGAGATGCGGATCATGATCTCCTCGCGGAAGGCCTTTTTGGCGTTCTCGGTCACGCCGATCTGCTCCTCGATCGAGCGCATGAGCTTCTCGTCCGGGTCGACCTCCTCCTGGGTGATCGGGTCCAGCAGCTTCTGCTTGTTGACGGCCGCCTCCACGTTGTCGAGGTAGTTGTTGAAGACGGACCGGGCCGTCTCTTCGAAGGCGTAGATGAAGGCTCGCTGAATCTCGGTGCGGGCCAGTTCATCGTACTCCTTGCGCGCTTCGTAGATGAAGTTGAGGTAGGCTTCGCGGTCCTCGCGGGAGATTCCGGTGTGCTGCTCGAAGCCGTCCTTCAGGGTGCGGAGGGCATCCAGCGGGTTGATGCACTGGCAGTCGTCCTTGGCCAGGGCGTGGGAGAGCCGGTTGATGATGTAGCGGGGCGAGATCCCCATCATGCCCTCCCGCTGGGCCTCTTCCTGCAGTTCTCTGATGTCCTTGCTGGTGAAACCCTCCACACTCTCAGCGTCGTAGACTGTGGTATATGTCAGCCCCCACCCAGGTCCACGCCTTGGATAAACGATAATATTTCGCGAATCAAACATTAACACCGTTTCCCTATACTCATAGCTGTGCCCATACTAGCTGAGGAGGAAAACGATGAAAAAGCTGCGGACACCTGTGATCGTCTCCCTGTTCGCATCGATGCTCCTGTCGCTGGCGCCCACGGTCGTTGCGGCGGACACCGCCGCGATTGTCGACTACGGCTCTTCAGACGCAATCACGATGAGGCTGATCGGGCGCTATACCAGCGGTGCAGCCATGGCCGAGGGCGGCACGGAGATCGTCGCCTACAGTCCAGAGCGCCAGACGATGTTCTCCGTGAACGGCGCCGCAAAGTCGCTTGACATGATCAGCCTGTCCGGTCTCGTAAGCGGTGACGGTGTGGTGACGCTGCCGTTGGCCAGGCGGATCGCGCTGGACCAGTTGCACCCGAGCCTGACGAAGCTGGATGATATCACCAGCGTGGCGGAGAGCCCTGCGGGGGAGTTCGTTGCCGTAACCGTCGTGGCCGATCCGAAGACGGACCCGGGCTATGTCGTCTTCCTCGATCATGACGGCAACTACCTGAACCATGTGCAGGTCGGCGCTCTGCCGGATATGGTTACGTTCACACCGGACTGTCCTGCTCCCGCCGATTTTGGGCAGATAGCTCGGTTTTTCGGCCAACGCGGGCTCCGTCCAGAAGATTCGAGCACAATTCGACAAAAAAGGGGATGCTCCTCCTGGGACTGACTGGCGGAAATATCTCCCTGTACTAGGCTGCCGGCGTATTCTTGCGCCGGTTTTCGGCAC
>Ga0196970_1000794_pt1 | contig 29602 bp, 24 predicted proteins | sample S1v_513CmetaG_FD_148672 | JGI IMG/M metagenome (GOLD analysis project Ga0196970, IMG submission 148672) | Soil microbial communities from Anza Borrego desert, Southern California, United States - S1+v_5-13C | ecosystem: Environmental > Terrestrial > Soil > Desert | place: USA: California... | reverse complement strand
TTTGTGGCCGGTGTCCCGCGAGGGCCATCCGAAGCCGTTCATGACCCTGCCCGACGGTCAGTCGCTGCTGGGCAAGACCTACCAGCGTGCGGCCGCGTTGCTGGACGGCTGGGGCGATATCGTCACGGTGACCAACCGCGAATACTACTTCCAGAGCAAGGATCACTATTGCGCCGCGCAGGTGTCGCGCCATCGCGGGCATTTCCTGCTGGAGCCGAGCGGGCGCAACACGGCGCCGGCCATCGCCGCTGCCGCACTGGCCCTGCAGGCACTGCATGGTGACGAGGCAATCATGGTGGTGATGCCCGCCGACCATCTGATCATCAATCAGGACGCACTGAAAAACGCGGTCGAACATGCGGTAAACCTGGCGAAGGACGGCTATCTGGTGACCTTCGGCGTGATGCCGACCGCGCCCGAAACCGGCTTCGGCTATATCGAAACCGGCGCACCACTGGACGCCAAAGGCGCCGCCAAAGTGCAGCGCTTCGTCGAAAAGCCCGATCTACAGACTGCCACGCACTATCTGGAAAGCGGCAATTTCCTCTGGAATTCAGGCATGTTCTGTTTCACCACCGCCGCGGTGATTGCCGAATTGCAGCTGCACGCACCAGAGTTGCTGGAACAGACTCGCGCCTGCATGGCCGCCAGCGCCCCGGTGGAAACCGTCGGCTGCCTGCAACAGGAACTGTCGCCAGCCCTGTTCGCCGAGATCACCGACATCTCTATCGACTACGCGCTGATGGAGCGCTCGGAAAAAGTCGCGGTTGTACCGGCCGGTTTCGACTGGAGCGACATCGGTTCGTGGAGCGCCGTCGCCGCGCTGATTCCGGCCGATGCCGACAACAACCGCGCCAGCGGCGAAGCGATCTTTGTCGACAGCCACAACAACTTTGTCCAAAGCGAAGGCCGCCTGGTGGCGGCCGTCGGTGTGGATAACCTGATCGTCGTCGATACCGCCGACGCCGTGCTGATCGCCCATGCCGACCGTGCGCAGGACGTGCGGCGCGTGGCCAGACAGTTGAAAGACAAAGCCCACGAAGCCTATCGCCTGCACCGCACCGTCAGCCGGCCGTGGGGCACCTACACCGTGCTCGAGGAAGGCCCGCGCTTCAAGATCAAGCGCATCGTGGTCAAACCCGGCGGCAAGTTGTCATTGCAGATGCACCACCACCGCAACGAGCACTGGGTGGTGGTCGAAGGCATGGCCAAGGTCACCAACAACGGTACGGGCACGCATCTGGTGGCGAAAAATGAATCAACGTTCATCGCTGCCGGCCACCGCCATCGCCTGGAAAACCCGGGGGTGATCGATCTGGTCATCATCGAGGTGCAAAGCGGCGAGTACCTGGGCGAGGACGATATCGTCCGCTTCGAAGACCAATACGGCAGGACCGTTTGAATGCTGCTTTCCCTGTACCGCTCGATGCGCAGCTACCGTGGATTCATCCTCGGCAGCGTCAAGCGCGAGTTTCAGTCGCGCTATCGCAACTCGCTGTTCGGCGCCCTGTGGACGGTGCTCAATCCGCTGTCGATGATCGTGGTCTACACGGTGATCTTTTCGCAGATCATGCGCGCGCGCTTGCCGGGGGTGGAGGATGGTCTGGCTTACAGCGTTTATCTGTGCGCCGGCCTGTTGACCTGGGGCCTGTTCGCCGAAATCACCACGCGCAGTCAGAGCATGTTTCTGGAAAACGCCAACCTGCTGAAGAAAATCAGCTTCCCGCGCATCTGCCTGCCGGTGATTACCCTGCTCAACGCAGGGATCAACTTCGCGATCATTCTCGGCCTGTTCTTCGGCTTCCTGCTGATCAGCGGGCGCCTGCCCGGCATGGCCTTGCTGGCACTGATACCGCTGCTCGTCGTGCAAGTGATTTTCGCCGCCGGACTGGGGATGCTGCTGGGCATGCTCAATGTGTTCTTTCGCGATGTCGGGCAAATGTTCGGCATCTGCCTGCAGTTCTGGTTCTGGCTGACGCCCATCGTTTATCCATTGTCGATCCTGCCACCGGGCATTCAGCACATCATCAGTCTCAACCCGATGACCGCGCTGATGACCAGCTATCAGAACGTCTTCCTTTACAACCAATGGCCGCACTGGCCTGCCCTGCTGCCGTTACTGATCATCGGACTGCTGCTCTGCGCCATGGCATTGCGCCTGTTCCGTCAGCGAGTCGGTGAAATGGTGGACGAACTCTGATGGGACACCTACGCGTCACCGGGCTGGCCAAAGCCTACAAGCAATACCCGAACCGCTGGAGCCGCCTGCTGGAATGGCTGGTGCCGTTCTCCCGCGCTCGACACAACCTGCACTGGGTACTGCGCGACGTCGACTTCGAGATCCAGCCCGGAGAAGCCGTGGGCATCGTCGGCGTCAACGGTGCGGGCAAGAGCACCCTGCTGAAGATGATCACCGGCACCACCCAACCGACCTGCGGGCAGATCCATCTGCAGGGCCGCGTGGCTGCGCTGCTGGAGTTGGGCATGGGCTTTCATCCGGACTTCACCGGGCGGCAGAACGCCGTGATGGCCGGGCAACTGCTGGGCATGCAGGTCGAAGAGATCGCCGCGCTGATGCCGCAGATCGAGAGTTTTGCCGAAATCGGCGAGGCCATCGATCACCCGGTGCGCACCTATTCCAGCGGCATGCAGATGCGCCTGGCGTTCAGCGTCGCAACGGCGCGGCGCCCGGACATTCTGATCGTCGACGAAGCGCTGTCGGTCGGCGACGCCTATTTCCAGCACAAGAGCTTCGAGCGCATCCGCAGCTTCCGCAAGGCCGGCACCACCCTGCTGATCGTGTCCCATGACCGCTCGGCCATCCAGTCGATCTGCGACACCGCGATCCTGCTGGAAAATGGCCGGCTGGCGATGCGCGGCAAACCCGAAGAAGTCATGGACTACTACAACGCCATGCTCGCTCAGCGCGAAGGCCAGATCGTGCGCCAGGAGATGCTTGCCAACGGTCAGGTACAGACCATTTCCGGTACCGGCGAAGCTGGGATTCTCAGCGTGCGCCTGCTCGATGCACAGGGCCGCAGCCTCGAAGTCGCCGAGGTCGGTCAACCGGTGGTGCTGGAGGTGCAGACCGAAATCCGCGAAGACATCGAACGGTTGATTCTCGGCTTCATGATCAAGGACCGCCTCGGTCAGGCGATCTATGGCATCAACACCCATCGGCTGGATAAAGCCGTCACCGATTTGCGCGCGGGCGAGCGCGTGACGTTCCGTTTCGCCTTCGACATGCGCCTGGGCAAGGGTAACTATTCGGTGGCCCTGAGCCTGTCCCGGCTGGACTCGCACCTGGATCGCAACTTCGAATGGCGTGACTACGGCTTGATCTTCCATGTGATCAACAACCGTCAGGAGGACTTCGTCGGCTGCTCCTGGTTGCAGGCGCAAACCGACATCACCCGTTCCAGCGAAAACCTCGTCCAGTTGCCTGACACGGAGAGCCTGCGATGACCCGCCTGTTGGTCGAGTGCACCTACGTTTTTGAACACCCGGACGCCAATTCGGGGATTCAACGGGTGGTGCGCAATGTCATTCAGCAATTGCCGGCTGCTGACGAAAACATTGAATGCATCCCGGTGGTGATGATCGACGGCGGCCTCTATGAAGTGAAAAGCCTGGCGCCGCTGAAATCACTCAAGCTCGACTTGATCGGCCTGCGGGTGAAACTGGAGCAATGGGCCAATGCGTTCTGGCTGCGTCATCGTGCGGTGGAACGGCGCTGGCCGTTCAACCGCTCGCATTTCACCCGCAGGGTTCTTTACGTTGGCTGCCGACTCACGGCGTTCGCCTGTTTCAGCTTGCCGATGCGCCTGCTGGAACGCGCGCTGAAGGGCAAACACATACCCGAGCGCTGTGTGCCGCTGGCGCACCGCGCTGGCGATCAACTGGTGCTGCTCGACTCCTCATGGCACGCCAATTTCTTTCCCCTCGCCGAACAACTCAAGCGTGACGGCGTGGGCATTGTTTCGGTGATCTACGACCTGATCCCGCTGACCCATCCGCAGTTTTGCGACGCCAGGCTGGTCAAGGTCTTCAACGACTGGTTCGACTGGATCGCGCGGACTGCCGATGGCTATGTGGCGATCTCGACGACCATCCGCGATCAGGTGCGCGAGGAAATGCAGCGCCGGATCGGCTCACACCAGGTCGGTCAACGCTGGTTCGACTATTTCCATCTGGGCTCCGAACTGGACCTGAGCGAAGCCAATGCTGAGGTTGATCGCGGCTTGCAGCAGTTGTTCATGTCGGCCGAACCGGTGTTCCTCATGGTCAGTACCATCGAGCCGCGCAAAAACCATGCTTACCTGCTCGATGCCTTCGAACGCGCCTGGGCCGGGGGTTCGAAGGCCCGGTTGTGCATCGTCGGCAAGATCGGCTGGAAGTGCGAGGCATTGATCGAACGCATCCGCAAACACCCCGAGCTGAACCGGCGCTTGTTCATGTACAACGCGCTGTCCGATAAAAGCCTTGAACACGCTTACTCCCATGCCACCGCGCTGGTGTTTCCGTCCTACGTTGAAGGTTTCGGTCTGCCGCTGGTGGAAGCCATGCAACGCGGACTGCCGGCCATGGCCAGCGACATCCCGGTATTCCGTGAAATCGGCGGGGACTACATGGCCTATTTCGATCTGGCGAACCCGCAGAGCCTGACTGACCTGGTGATCAGCCTGGAGCACTCCGGTGTGTTCCCGGCAGCGCTGAGCCTTGAACACTGGCGTTGGCTGAGCTGGCGCGAGGCGAGCGCGCAACTGGTCGAACGCATCTCGCGCCATCTGGATGCATCCCTGCCTGCCCCCGAGAGTCAGCATGCGCATTGCTCTTAACGCGCGCATTCTGCAGGCACCGCGCACCGGCATCGGCCATTACGTGGCTGAGCTGGTCAGCGCCTTGCGGCTCGAACCCGATGTCGAACTGACGCTGTTTCACGGCTGGGGCTGGAGCTCTGCGTTGCCGCAGGCCGCCCTGCCCGGTTACTCACGTCTGACTCCGTTACTGCGGCAGATCCCCGGCGCGTATCAGGCGCGACGCTGGCTGGAGCAGAAGCGCTTTGATCAGGGCCGCGCGCAAGGCATCGACCTTTATCACGAGCCGAGCCTGTGGCCGCTGGTGTTCGACGGTCCGACGGTGATCACTCTGCATGACCTGACGCATCTGCATTTTCCCGATACCCAGCCAGCGGCGCGGATCAAGGAAATCGAGCGCCGACTGGAAACCGGGGTACAGCAGGCGCGTTTGATCCTAACCGACTCCCAGGCGATTGCAGACGAAGCCCAGGCGTATTTCGGCCTGCCTGCGGAGCGCTTTGTCGTGGCGCCACTGGGCGTCGCCGAGCGTTTCTATCCGCGCGAGGCGAGCGCCATCGACGCCGTGCTCAAAGCCCACGGCGTCGAAGCACGTCAGTATTTTCTGTGTGTCGGCACGCTGGAGCCGCGCAAGAACCTGAGTCTGGCCTTGCGCGCGCATGCCTTGCTGCCGCAGGCCCTGCGCGAACGCTTCCCGCTGCTGATCGTCGGCATGGCCGGCTGGCAGCGCGAGCAATTGAGCGACGAGCTGCGCCAGGCGCTGTCCAGCGGGCATGTGTGTTTGCTCGGCTATCTGCCTGACGAGGATGTCGCGCAATTACTGGCGGGCGCACGGGCGCTGATTTTCCCCTCGCGTTATGAAGGTTTCGGGTTGCCGGTACTGGAGGCGATGGCCAGTGGCACGCCAGTCGTGATTACGCAGTCTTCGGCGATGCCGGAAGTCGCTGGCGCTGCCGGCAACTATATTGAAGCTGACGATGCACCAGGCCTGCGCGATGCGATGAGCCTTCTGATTGACGATCAAACGCATTGGCAGGAATGCCGAGCGGCCGGCCTGCAGCAGGCACGGCTTTTTTCCTGGCAACGTTGTGCACAGGCTACGGCCGGTGCCTACCGCCAGGCCATGGGAGGTTGAATGCGCGTTCTTCATTTTTTCAAGACGTACCTGCCTGACTCGGTCGGCGGCATCGAGCAAGTGATCTACCAGCTCTGCGAAAGTGGTGCGCAACATGGCATCGACGGGCAGGTGCTGACACTCAGTGCCGACCCGACACCGCCCGTGGTTCAACTCGGCCGGCACGAAGTGCACCGGGCCCGACTAGACATTCAGTTCGCCTCCACCGGTTTTTCCTGGAGCGTGTTCAAACAGTTCCGCGAACTGGCCGCCGAGGCAGACGTGGTCAATTACCACTTCCCATGGCCGTTCATGGACCTGGTGCACTTCGCCAGCGCGCTGAACAAACCGAGCGTGGTCACCTACCACTCCGACATCATTCGCCAGAAGCACCTGCTCAAACTCTACCGGCCGCTGATGAACCGCTTCCTCGCCAGCGCCGACCGCATCGTCGCCGCTTCGCCCAACTACCTGCACACCAGCGATGTGCTGCAGCGGTTTCAGGACAAGACCCGGGTCATCCCCTACGGCTTGAACAAGGCCGGTTATCCACAGGCCGACAGCGAGCGCATGAATCGCTGGCGCCAGCAGCTTGGGGATAAGTTTTTCCTGTTCGTCGGGGTGATGCGCTACTACAAGGGCCTGCATATTCTGCTCGATGCCCTCAAAGACGTGGACTATCCGGTGGTGATCGTCGGTGCCGGGCCACTGGAGCTGGAACTGCATGCACAGGCGCAGGCGTTGGGCCTGCGCAACATTCATTTCCTCGGGCGCCTCAGCGATGAAGACAAAGTCGCCCTGCTGCAACTGAGCTACGCGATTGTCTTCCCCTCCCACCTGCGCTCCGAAGCCTTTGGCATTTCGCTGCTCGAAGGCGCGATGTACGGCAAACCGATGATTTCCAGCGAGATCGGCACCGGCACCAGTTACATCAATATCCACAACGAAACCGGGCTGGTGGTGCCACCGAGTCAGCCGCTGGCGTTTCGCGAGGCCATGCGCACGCTCTGGGACGATCCGCAACGTGCGGCGGCCATGGGCGTCAAGGCCGAAGCGCGCTACCGGCAGCTGTTCACCGCCGATGACATGGGTCGCAAGTGGACGAAGCTGTATCAGGAACTGCTGGAGGAAAAGGCCCTGTCCTACGCCTGATTCGGATTCACCCGAATCCGATGTAGGCGTTAGCCTGCTCGCGATAGCGTCAGAACAGCCAACCCTGTGCCAACTGAGAAATTGCCATCGCGAGCAGGCTCACTCCTACAGGGTGCGTTTTAGAGATCCAGCACCAGCGGCTGCGCACTCTGCGCCGGCACCGCACAGCAAATCAGCACATGCCCTGCTTCGGGAATTTCCGCCGGCGCCTGTGGATAATTTACCGCGCCACTGACCAGGCGGGCCTTGCAGGTGCCACAGGAACCGCCGCGGCAGCTGAATTCCGGGCGCAATCCGCGGCTTTCCGCCAGTTCCAGCAGGCTGCCACCGTCTGGCTGCCAGCGCGCCTCTTTCGCCGAGCGTTCGAACACCACCGCCACCGAACTGGTCGCCGCTGGCGGTTGTTCGATGACGATCGCATCCGCATCCGCTTGGCGTTTCAAGGTCGATGGGCCGAAGGTTTCCGCATGGATCTGTGCGTCCCGCACATCCAGTTCACGCAGGCTGTCGTACAGCCCTTGAGTGAAACCGCCGGGGCCACAGAGCACGAAGTCGATCTGGTCGAAATCGTCGACGTCGAGCAGATTGCGCAACACGGCGCCATCGATGCGCCCGGTCAGATCGAAATCTTCGCCCTCGTGCGCATCGGCCTCCGGTTGGCTGAGCAAGCGCAGGACCCGCACGGCCTCCCCGGAGCGCTCGAGCAAGCGGTCCAGCTCCTGACGAAACGGCTGGTCGGCGAGGCTACGCGAACTTTGCAGCAATAATGTCGGGCGGATGCCGCGTGTGCGCAGCCCCTGATAAACCACCTCGCGCAACATCGACAGCAACGGCGTGATGCCAACACCCGCCGCCAACAACACCAACGGCCTGCGTTCCAGTGGCGCCACGGTGAAATGCCCTTGCGGCGCCCGCGCTTCCAGCACATCGCCGACCCGTATCTGCTGATGCAGGTGCGATGAAATCAGGCCTTCGCGCTTGACGCTGATGCGGTAGAAACCGTCCGACGGCGCACTGGACAAGCTATAGGTGCGGATATGCACCTCGCCATCGAGGGTAAAACGCAACGGCAAATGCTGGCCGGCAAGAAATACCGGCAGCCCGGCGCCATCGACCGGCTCCAGATAGATCGAACGAATGTGACGGCTCTCCGCTTCGATCTTCGCCACGCGCAACGGCCGCCACTGATTGCCCAGTGCCTGGGCCTGCAGACGCGCATCAGCCTCAGCCCAATTGCCGGTGAGCAGGCTGGTCGGCGACATGCCGTCGAAGCGCCAGCGCAACGCCAACGCCGCCGGACGTCGCACGACCTGTTCCACCTCGAATGTCCACAGCCGCTCCGCACCTTGAAACGCTTCGATCTGCGGGTCTTCGAGAAGGATCTCGGTTCGCCCGCTCAGGTGCAGCAGATCGCCTGTGGAAAAGTCGATGAACAGCAAGCCAGCCTTGGGGTTGAGCAGCAGATTGCCCAAGGTGTTGAAGTGCAGATTGCCGGCGAAGTCCGGGATGGTCAGCCGATTGCCTTCTAACCGCACGAAACCGGGCTGACCGCCGCGATGGGACACATCCACCGAACGCTGTCCGTCGACATCGACGTAACTGGCGACGAAAAACGTATCGGCACTCGTGATCAGTGCGCTGGCCGCCTCATCGAGACTGTTCAGGTGCTGAGCCGGGCGCGTTTGCGGATCGCTCAGCGGTACACGCTGAAACTGGCGCAACTGAATGTATTGCGGGCAGTTGCCGAACGCCTGGTCGACGCTCAGTTCGAAGCCGTCAGCCGTGAGGTTGGCGACATGCCCGTTGAGGCGATTGCGCCGCCGCGTGTGCAGTTCGATACCGAGCAGACCGACCGGCTCGCCGTCGCGCAGTTGCGCCGGGTCGTCGGGGGCCGGCCGGCTGGTGAAATGCAAATGCTCGGGGTCCAGCGAATCGGCGAAACCCGGCTCGCCCTCGAGCACACTGGCCCACGGCCGCCCCTGTGCATCGACCGCGCCGAGCAGCATGAATGGCAATTGCCGGTAGAACTCGCGGTGCTGATCCGGCATCCAGTTGCGAATGACCTTGCGCCCGAACGCCTCCATGCGTTCGGCCACCCCTACGTGGGCCTGCAACTGCTGCTCGCCGGCGTGCCAAGGTGAACGTTCCATCACGATTCTCCCCTGCGCCAGCGGCGCAGTCTGGTTGCGCCTGTCAGGCTGAGGTTTGCAGACCGGCAATCGTGCGCGGCATGCCGACGAAACCGGGCAAGGCTTCGACCCGGGCCAGCCAGGCGCGAACGTTGCCATAGTCGTCCAGCGAGACATTGCCCTCCGGCGCGTGAGCGATATAGCTGTAGGCGGACACGTCGGCAATGCTCGGTTCGGCGCCGGCCAGGAAAGCGTTTTGGCCCAACTCGACGTCCATGACCTTGAGCAGGTTGTGCGCACGGGCGATCGCTTCTTCAGCGTTCAACTGGGCGCCAAACACTGTCACCAATCGCGCTGCCGCGGGGCCGAAGGCAATCGGGCCGGCGGCGGCGGACAACCAGCGCTGCACGCGCGCCGCGCCGACCGGGTCAGCCGGCAACCAACGCCCGTTGCCGTATTTTTGCGCCAGGTACACCAGAATCGCGTTGGAGTCGGCGAGCACCACGCCGCCGTCATCGATGGCCGGTACCTGGCCAAAACTGTTGATCGCCAGATACGCCGGCTGCTTGTGCTCACCTTTGGCCAGATCGACGAAAATCAGCTCGGTCGGCAGCTGCAACAGGGACAACATCAGCTCGACACGGTGGGCATGGCCGGAGCGTGGAAAGTTGTAGAGTTTGATCGCTTGCATGGTCGACTCCGCTGAATGAGGGTGTCGTCCGAATTGACGTCACCGATGGCAGCGATCTTCCACCGATATGCAAAACAACAGAATAACCAGCAAACGCAATCAATTATTTCACTAGGTGCAATAACGCTGCGCTCTGCAGAGCCGGATGCTCGCGCAAGGCCTGCACGGTGAAGTCGACAAAACTGCGCACCCGCGCCGCTGCCTTGCGCCCGCCCTGATACACCACGTGAATGGGCAATGCCGGCAGTTCGAACTCGGCGAGGACGATCTCCAGTTCGCCGGCCGCGACCTTGCTCGCCACTTGATACGACAGCACCCGCGTCAATCCGAGGCCGAGACTGGCGGCCGTGATCGCCGCCTGATTGGCGGTCACCACCAGTCGCGGCTCGGGGCGCACGAACAACGGTTCGCCGTGTTCCTGAAACGGCCAGTTGCGTGGCTGCCAGGCAGCAGAAGTTGCCACCACCGGCATTGCGGACAGCGCCTGCGGATGTTGCGGCCGGCCATGTTGCGCCAGGTATTGCGGCGAACCACACACCACGCGCCGCACCTCGCCGACGCGGATCGCGTGCTGACTGCTGTCCGGCAGCTCACCGATACGCACCGCGACATCAATGCCCTCCTCGACCATGCTCACCACCCGATCAAGCAACAGCGCATTGATCGTAACGTCCGGATACTGCGTCAGATACGCTGCCATCAGCGGCGTCACGAACAACTCGCCGAACAACACCGGCGCCGTCACCGTCAACTGCCCACGCGGCTGCGCATGACTGCCCGCCGCCGAATCCTCGGCCTCCTGCACCTCCAGCAGAATCCGCCGACAGTCGTCCAGATAACGCTGACCAGCTTCAGTCAGATGCACGCTGCGCGTGGTCCGCACCAGCAACGGCGTACCGATCCGCTGCTCCAGCGCCGCCACCGCCCGCGTCACACTCGCCGCCGACAACCCCAGCCGCCGCGCAGCGGCAGAGAAGCCCTGCTCTTGGGCGATGGTGGTGAAGATGTGCATTTCCTGGAAGCGGTCCATGGGATTCCCCGGTTCGGATATCGGAAGGCAGATACCAAAATCGCAGCCGAAGCTGCGATTTCCTTGTGCTGGATTACACGATAAGAGCGTTCGCGGCAAACAGCCTGTTACTCAGGCTTTAGCCGATGCTGATACTACTGCCAGACTCAGCGATAGACCGGAAAACGACGGCACAGCGCGACAACCTGTTCGCGCACGTGGTGCCCGACCTTGTCGCTGCTTCCGTTTTCCAGGGCGTCCAGTATGTCGCACAACCAGCCGGCCACTTGCTCGCAGGCTTCCACGCCAAACCCGCGGGTGGTCACTGCCGGTGTACCAATACGAAGGCCGGATGTCACAAACGGTGAGCGCGGGTCATTCGGTACCGAGTTTTTGTTGGCGGTGATATAGGCATTGCTCAGGGCCGCGTCTGCCTCCTTGCCGGTGTAGGGCTTGTCGGACAGGTCGATCAGCATCATGTGGTTGTCGGTGCCGCCCGAGACGATTTTGTACCCGCGCTTTTGCAACACCCCGGCCATGGCCCGGGCGTTGATGACCACTTGGGTCTGATAGATGCTGAACTCAGGCGCAAGCGCTTCCTTGAACGCCACGGCCTTGGCTGCGATCTGGTGCATCAGCGGCCCGCCCTGCACGCCGGGAAACACAGCGGAATCGAGCTTTTTGTAGAAGGCTTCATCCTGTCCCTTGGACAAAATCAAACCGCCGCGTGGCCCGCGCAGGGTTTTGTGTGTGGTGCTGGTGACCACATGCGCATGGGGCAGCGGGTCTGGGTATTCGCCTGCGGCAACCAGCCCGGCGACGTGGGCCATATCGACCCAGAAAATAGCCCCGACCTTGTCGGCAATGCTGCGCATGCGTGCCCAGTCCTTGTACCGCGAATACGCGGAGAAACCACCGATCAGCATTTTTGGGCGTGTCTGCAGTGCGATTCGCTCCATCTCGTCATAGTCGAGAAAGCCGGTTTTCGGGTCCAGTCCGTAAGGCACGATGGTGTAGTGACGCCCCGAAAAGTTGGCCGGGTTGCCGTGGGTCAAGTGACCGCCCTGGGCCAGGTTCATGCCCATCACCGTATCCCCGGGGTTGATCAGCGCCAGGAAGACCGCCGCGTTGGCCTGGGCACCCGCATGGGGTTGTACGTTGGCGTAATCGCAATCGAACAGGGCCTTGACCCGCTTGATGGCCAGCCGCTCGGCCACATCGACATACTCGCAGCCGCTGTAATAGCGCTTGCCGGGGTAGCCTTCGGCGTACTTGTTGGTGAGTACCGTGCTCTGGGTTTTCATGACCAGCGGACTGGCATAGTTTTCCGAGGCGATCAGCTCGATATGGTCTTCCTGGCGATGCTCTTCGTTGTGAATCGATTCATACAGCTCAGGATCGAAAGCGTTGAGGGTCAGCGTCGAGTCGTACATGGGCAAAGTGTCCTTGGTCAAGAATTCAAGCGGCGGGTGACAGCAGGCGGGTGATGCGCGCGGCGATGTCGTCGATCTGTGCGTCATCGCAAATCAGCGGCGGCAACAGGCGCACGGTGTTGCCCCGTGTGACGGTGATCAGCAGACGTTGTTCTTCACGGGCCCGGCCGACCAGTTCGGCGCATGGGCCATTGAGCTCAATGCCGATCATCAAGCCGATGCCGCGAACGGACACCACCTCGGGATGGTTGCCCAGCGCCAGCTTCAAGGCCGCCAACAAGCGGCGGCCCGAGGCAGCGGCGCGTTGCGGTATGTGATCGCGCTGCATGATGTCGAGCACTGTGCAGCCGACCCGGCAAGCCAGCGGGTTACCGCCGAACGTGGACGCATGGTGGCCGGGGGAAAACAGCTGGGCGGCCTTGCCCCGCGCCAGGCATGCGCCGATGGGGAAACCGTTGCCCAGCGCTTTGGCCAGGGTAATGACGTCCGGCTTGATGTCCGCATGCTCAAAGCCAAACCAGGTACCGGTGCGGCCCAGCCCGGTCTGCACTTCATCGATCATCATCAGCCAGTCGTGTTCGTCACACACTTGGCGCAGGGCCTGCAGGTAGCCGGCAGAGGCGGCGTGCACACCCCCCTCACCCTGCACCGGCTCGACGAGCACCGCGACGATATCGGGAGACTGCGCCGCGACCTGGCGAATCGCCTCGATGTTGTCGAAAGGCACCCGCACAAAGCCCGACATCAGCGGCTCGAAGCCGCGATGCACGGCGGGGTTGCCGGTGGCGGCGAGAGTGGCCAGGGTGCGCCCGTGAAAACTGTTTTCCATGACCAATACTTGCGGCTGGGCCACCTGCCGAGTGTTGGCATGCAGGCGGGCCAGTTTGAGCGCCGCCTCGTTGGCCTCCGCTCCGGAGTTGCAGAAAAACGCCCGTTGCATGCCCGATAACAGGCACAGTCGTTCGCCCAATTGCTCCTGCCATGGGATGCGAAACATGTTGGTCGTGTGCAGTAACACCGAGGCTTGTTCGGCGATGGCCGCGGCAATTTCGGGATTGGCATGGCCCAGGCTCGTCACCGCCACACCGGCGATGGCATCCAGGTATTCAACACCCTCGGTGTCCCACAACGAGGCGCCCTGGCCTCGGCTGAACGAAACCGGTTGGCGGGCTGAGGTGTGCATGAGGTAAGCGGGTGCAGCGGACATTGCGGGCCTCCTGTAGAGGGGGATCAGCGGCTGGGTGTGATCGACAACAACGTGTCTTCAATGAGAGGGCGGGCATCGGCGGTCGGCCAGTAGTACGCATCCGGCATGGCTCGGGCACCGAAGATCGCCTGCCCGACGCGCACCACGGTAGAGCCCTCTTCAATGGCGACTTCAAAGTCACCCGACATGCCCATCGACAGCTCTTGCAGCGACACCCCGTCAGGGGCGCAATGACGCAAGCGATCGCGCAATTCACGCAGCCGGACGAAGCAAGGGCGTACGCGCAGCGCGTCGGCCGAGAACAGCGCCAGCGTCATCAATCCGCGGACCCGCAGCGTCGGGAATGCTGGCATTGCCTCGAGGAAAGCCGCCACGTCATCGGGCGCCAGCCCGTACTTGCTGGCTTCGCCGGAGGTATTGACCTGGACGAACACGTCCATCTGCCGATCCAGAATGCGCAGGCGACGGTCCAGCGCCTCGGCCACCCGCAGGCTGTCCAGGGCCTGGAACTCACTGGCGAAGCGTGCAACCTGCTTGGCCTTGTTGGTCTGCAAGTGGCCGATCACCGACCATTGCAGGTCTTGCAGGTCGGTCATGGCTTCCCACTTGCGCTGGGCTTCCTGCACCTTGTTCTCGCCCAACAGGCGGCAACCGGCGGCATAGGCCAGACGCAGATGAGCTTCATCAAAGGTTTTGCTGACCGGCAGCAAGCGCACACCGGCCGGGTCTCGCCCAACCCGATGGCACGCCTCGACAATGCGTTGCTGCACGGCGGCCAGGTTGCGGCGAAAGTCTTCGACACTGTCGGCCTGTGGGTAACGACCATGGCGCGCATGCAGGATGAGGTCTTCGGTTTGAGCAGGCATCAGTTGGCCGCTCCCTTGGTGGGCACTGCAACCGGTTCGGCCTGTGGGCCTGCAGACTTTTCACGACGCGGCAACTGCCCATTGAGTACGACATAGGCGGCCAGGCCGATGACCAGGCCCCAGAACGCGCCACCGATGCCCAGCAAGGTGATATTGGCTGCGCAGGCGAGGAATGTGATCAACGACGCTTCGCGCGATTTCACGTCCGCCATGGCATTGGCCAGGCTCGCGCCGAGTGTGCCCAACAGGGCCAGCCCCGCCAGGGTGGTGATGAAGGTCGCCGGGAAAGCCATGAACACCGCCGCCAGGGTCACGCCGAAGATCCCCACCAGGATGTAGAAGATGCCCGCAGCCACGCCCGCGATCCAGCGCTTGGACGGGTCTTCCGACGCTTCCTTGCCCGTGCAGATGGCGGCGGTGATGGCCGCGATGTTGAAGGCATGGGAACCGAACGGCGCCATCAGCAGAGAACCCAGCCCGGTCACGCTGAGGATCGGGTTGGCACTGGTGTTGAAGCCATCACTGCGCAGCACCAGCATGCCCGGCATGTACTGCCCGGTGAGGGTGATCAGAAACAGCGGCAATGCCACGCTCAACAACGCATTGACCGAGAACTCCGGGCGGGTGAACACCGGCGTCGCAAACTCCAGCGTCAGCCCCGTGAAATCCACGCGTCCCTGCATCAGCAGAAAGCCAAGCCCCAGCACCAGAATGCCGACCACCGCGTAGCGCGCACTCAAACGCTTGAACAGGATGTAGGCACCGATCAACACCCCGACCAAAAGCGGGTCGAGGCTCATGCTGGCAAACGCACCGATGCCGAACTGCAGCAAGATGCCGCCCAACAAGCCCGCTGCTACACCCGGCGGGATCAGGCGAACGGCTTTTTCAAAGTAACCGGATACGCCCAGCAGCACGAACGCTGCAGCCGAAATCATGTACGCCCCAATGGCCTCGGCGTAGGGCGTGGTCGCCAGGGCGACGATCAAAAATGCCGCCGCCGGGGTCGACCAGGCAGTGATGATCGGCTCGCGGCTCATCCAACTGAGGAACAGCCCGGTCACCCCTACGCCGATCGACACAGACCAGACCCACGAAGCCGTCAACTCGGGGCTGAGCCCTGCGACCTTGGCGGCCTGAAACACCAGGATGAAGGTGCCGCCGTAATTGACGATCACCGAAATCAAACCGGCAACCACCGGGTGCAGCAGGTCCCGCAGACGCAGGGACGAGAGGGATTGAGTAGATGACATAGGTCTTGGCTCCTTGCTGGACGATTGCATCCGGCCGCTGGTAAGCGGTCATTTATAGCGATTGAATGGTGGGTTTTACCCCTACGCTTTAACGCAGCAGACCAGACCACTTTTTGTGGTCGGCTCAGCCGTGCTGACGCGCAAAGGCGCTCATGAAATCGCACAGCGCTTCGACCGCCGGCACTGAAACGGCGTTGTAGAGGCTGGCGCGCAGGCCGCCGACGCTGGCGTGGCCCTTGAGGCCGTTAAGGCCGGCCTGCTCCGCTTGCCGCAAAAAAATCTTCTCCAGCGCCACTTCGGCCAAGCGCAAGGGCACGTTATTGATGGAGCGATACGGTGCCTGCACTGAGTTGCGATAAAACCCGTCACTTTCATCGATGGCGCGATACAGCATTCGCGCCTTGGCCTGATTGCGCTGATGCAGGGCCTGCAGACCGCCACTGCGCTTGATCCACTTGAGCGTCAGGCCTGTGAGGTACCAGGGGAAGGTCGCAGGGGTATTGAGCATCGACTGCGCTTCGCTGATGCGCGCGTAGTTGAGAATGTCCGGGGTAAAGGCGTGGGAACGCTCCAGCAACGCCGGGTCCACGATGACCACCGTCAACCCGGCCACACCCATGTTTTTCTGCGCGGCGGCATACACCAGCCCGTGCCTGGCGATGTCGATCGGCTTGGACAGCAGGCTTGAACAGGCATCGCACACCAGCGGCGCGTCGCTCGCAGGCGTGTCGATGAATTGCACGCCGTGTACCGTCTCGTTCTCGGTGTAGTGCAGGTAGGCGGCGTCGGCGTTAAGGCGCCAGTCCGAGGCGGGGGGGACATGGTCGAAACCGGACGCATGGGCGCTGGCAACCACACGCACATCGCAGTAGCGCCGCGCCGCCTCGATCGCCTTGCCCGACCAGAGGCCGGTGTGCAGGTAATCCGCCGTGCCTTTATCGCCCATCAGGTTCATCGGCACTTGAGCGAACTGCAACGAGGCGCCGCCTTGCAGGAACAGTACTTTGTAGGCGGGCGGCACCCCGAGAATATCGCGCAGGTCCTGTTCGGCATCACGGGCCACCGCCATGAACACCTGCGAACGATGGCTGATTTCCATTACGGACATGCCGGTGCCGGCAAAATCGAAAAACTCCTCGTGCGCCTGAGTGAGGACGTCCAACGGCACCGCGGTGGGGCCTGCACTGAAGTTGTATGACCTGGCCATGGTTGAGTAACTCCTGTTCGAGAACGCTCGCCTTCGCGTCATCAATCGAGGCAAAGGCGCAGTAGCGAGGGCCAGAGTCTACGGATAAACTGGCCTGCCTTTACCTGCCAGTTCATGGAAAGAGAGCAGACCACATGGCCAAGACCTTCGAGCTGGAAACGCTGAAGATGCGCCTCAACGACGCTGAGTTTCAGCTGCTGGATCTGCATCAGCGGATCCAGCGTGCATTGCGTGCGCTGATTCTCGACGGCGCGCTCGGCCCCGGCTTGAAACTGCCCGCCACGCGGGTGCTGTCCAAATCACTGGGGTGCGCCCGCGATACCGTTGAGAACGCCTATGTGCAGTTGCATCGGGACGGGTTTATCGTGCGCCGCGAAGGCGCCGGCAGTTACGTCTGCGACACGGTGGGTGTCGAATTGCGCGGTGCTGGCCGCCGACGCCTCAAGGCTCAGGAGATCAGGAGCAGCGTCGCCGCACCGGGCGCAGCACTCAGTCAACGCGGGCGGATGATCTTCGACACCGGCGGCGTGCGCGATCAGCAAGTCATCAAGGCATTCGCCACCGGCCTGCCGGAAACCCGCAGTTTCCCGACGGATGTCTGGGAGCGTTTGCAACGCCAGGTCATGAAGGACTATCGCGCAAGCGTGCTGCTGCATGGCGATCCACAAGGGGCTGAGCCCCTGCGCAAAGCGATCGCCACCTACCTGAACCTCGAACGCGGCGCCAAATGCTCCCCCGACCAGATACTGGTCTTGAGCAGTACGCGCCAGGCGTTGTATCTGTGCGCGCAATTGCTGGTAGACGCCGGCAAGCCGATCCTGATGGAAAACCCCGGCTACTATGGGGCGCGCAAGGCCTTCCAGATCGCTGAAACCAAGGTGATGCCCATTGATGTCGATGAGCAGGGCATCCGTACCGACCTGTTGTACGCCGACCGCAGCGGCGCCAATTGCGTGTATGTCACGCCCTCTCACCAATACCCCACTGGCGCAACATTGCCGCTGGAGCGGCGTCTTGAGTTGATCAATTGGGCGGCGCAAAAAGGCAAGTGGATCATCGAGGACGACTACGACAGCGAGTTCCATTACGACGGGCAACCCACGGCGTGCGTGCAAGGCTTGGACAAATACCAGCGCACGCTCTACATCGGCACGTTCAGCAAAACCCTCTATCCCGGACTGCGCATGGGGTACATGGTGCTGCCCTGCGAACTGGTGAAGCCCTTTGCCTATGCGCGCAGCATGATGGACGGCCATACTCCGCAAACGCTGCAACTGACGCTGGCGCGCTTTATGGAGGACGGCCATTACAACGCGCATGTCCGGGCCATGCGCAAGCTGTATGCCGGACGCCGCTCGATCATGCACGACGCCATTGGCAAGTACTTGAGCACCGTGGTTACCGCCGAACTGCCGCCGGGCGGGTTGCAAATCCCCTGTTTGCTGAAAGCCGGATGGTCCGAGGAAAAAACCATCCGCCAGGCCGCCACTGCCGGCGTGCAACTGTCCGGCCTCAGCGGCTTGTACGCGGGCGAACCGAAGCAACAGGGCTGGCTGCTGGGTTACTCCTCCCTGACCGCGTATGAAATAGAAGCCGCCATGTTGCGTCTGGCCAATGCCCTGAAAATCTAATGGCCCAGCGCATAGTTCATCAGCAGCTGCTGGGCCTGGACGACCATCCGTGAGCGCCGGGGCAGCCTGGAATGTTCAACCGTGATGACGGGTTGCGGCTTGGCGGTGGTGAACAAGCTGAAACGTGACGTGCGAGCAGCCGCCAGGCGGCCGGTGGGGATGATGTCGGGCATCGGAATTCCTTTGCAAAAAAGCGCAGACGGTTAATACGGCAGCCGGAAACGCTTGGTCAGGTCGCTGATACCTTCACGAATCGAGCGTTCAGTGCGGCCGTCGAGGGCACCGCTGCGTACGCCACCGAGCATGGCCAGAATCATGTCGCCGATCTCTCTGAATTCATCGACCCCCATGCCACGCGAAGTGCACGCCGCACTGCCGAGACGAATCCCGGACGTCACGGTAGGCTTGACCTCATCGCCGGGCACGACATTTTTGTTCACGGTAATACCGATTGCCTCCAGCGCACGCTCGGCGATATTGCCCACCAGGCCCCACGGCCGCAGGTCAATCACCCCCAAGTGACAGTCGGTCCCTCCCGACACCACCAACAACCCACCTTCAGCCAATCGGCCGCACAAGGCCTGGGCGTTGGCGACCACAGCGTGGGCATATGCGCCGAAGGCCGGCTGCAATGCCTCGCCCAGCGCCACGGCCTTGGCTGCAACGATATGCATCAGTGCTGCGCCCTGCAGGCCGGGGTACACCGCCGCATTGATCTTCTGCGCAATGGCCTGCTCATTGCTCAGGATCATCCCGCCACGCGGGCCACGCAATGTGGCATGGGTACTGAGGGTGGTGACATGAGCGAACGGCACAGGAGACGGATACGCACCACCCGCGACCAGCCCGGCAACGTGGGCAATGTCGGCCATCAGGTACGCACCCACCTCGTCGGCAATCGCGCGAAACCGGGCGAAATCCAGCGCCCGTGAGTATGCCGAGGCCCCTGCGATGATCAGGCGTGGACGTTCTTGTCGGGCAATCTGCTCGACCTGATCCATGTCGACCCTGTGGGTCACCGGGTGCACGCCATAGCTGAGGGCCTGAAACCAGCGCCCGGACAAGTTGAACGCTGCACCATGGGACAGGTGCCCACCGGACTTGAGGTCCAGGCCGAGGATCTTGTCTCCTGGCGCCAGCAGCGCCAGAAACACCGCCTGGTTGGCCTGGCTGCCCGAATGAGGTTGCAGGTTGGCATAGGCACAGCTGAACAGCTGCCTGGCCCGTTCGATGGCGAGCTCTTCAATGGCATCGACATTACAGCAACTGGCGTAATAGCGACGCCCTGGGTAGCCCTCGGCATATTTGTTGGTCAGCACCGACCCTTGGGCCTCGAGCACCGCACGACTGACCACGTTCTCAGCGGCGATCAGTTCGATTGACTGCACCTGGCGCTGACGCTCGGCGTCAATGGCGCGCCACACCTCCCCGTCCACCTGGGGCAGCGCAACGCCACTGACCCCTGGCAGCGCGTGGCCCTCCTGATAAGCGAAATGCGGCATGGTCACTCCCTGTGTAAACGCCCCGGATAACACGCCGCACTACCCTAGCCGCCCACGGGCCGGCCGACCATACCAGTTCGCTCGGATGTTGCAGACCACTGCACCCAAAGTCCTTGCCACGCATCTACGCGGGGGCAGCCGTGAGGAAATCGCCGCAATTTAAAGTGGTCTGGTGGCCTCATGGGTAATGGACTATCGCGCAAGACCATCGCCTCATTAAGCTCTGCGCCGGATTTGCCATGCTCACTACACGGGTTTCGCCATGACGATTCGTATCGGGTTGCTGCCTCAGGTCGCCGCCGCACACTTTGTCAGTCATTTGCACATCATGGTGCTGGCGGCGCTATTCCCCCTGCTTCCGGCTTTTTTCAACGTGGAATATGTGGAGCTGGGCCTGGCGTTGAGCCTGTTCAATATCGTCACGGCGTTGGTGCAGGCACCCATGGGGTTTGCCGTGGACCGCTACGGTGCCAGACGCTTGCTGTGCGTCGCGCTGGCACTGGGCAGCAGCAGTTTCCTGCTGATTGCGCTCCTGCCCGGCTACACCTGTTTGTTGATCGGCATGGCGCTGGCCGGTGTCGCCAACGCCATTTATCACCCGGCCGATTACGCCCTGCTGTCGCGCCACATTGACCCCGCCCACATCGGTAAGGCGTTCTCCGTGCATACCTTTGCCGGGTTCCTTGGCGCGGCCGTGGCCCCGGTGTTTTTGCTGAGTATCGCGGTGGCGAGCAACCTGCCCATGGCCTTCGCGGCGGCCGCCCTGGTGGGCTTTTTCGTGCTGGCGCTGTTGTTGATCCTAGGCTCCGCACTGGCCCGAGTCACTCGCGAGTATCGCGCCGCAGACCCGACACCCAGCGGCGCCAGTCGCCTGTCGCTGCTCTCGCCTATGGTGCTCAGCCTGACCCTGTTGTTCGTGCTGCTGAACCTGAGCACCGGCGCGATCGAGAAGTTCTCGGTCGCCGCCCTGATGCAAGGCCAGGGCGTGGCCTTGACCTGGGCCAACTCGGCGTTGACTGCCTTCCTCTTTGCCAGCGCTTTCGGCGTGCTGGCAGGGGGAGCCTTGGCCGACCGGACTCGCCGCCATGGCGTAGTCGCAGCCAGCGCGTTTGCCTTGGCCACCGTGCTGATGCTGCTGGTCGCCACCGCACGCTTGAGCGAGCCCGCGCTGCTGATCGTGCTGGGGGCTGCGGGCTTCCTGACCGGGGTGATCGCACCGTCCCGCGACATGCTGGTACGGGCGGCTGCTCCGAAGGGTGCCGAAGGCAAAACCTTCGGCATCGTCTCCACCGGCTTCAACATCGGTGGCGCCATCGGGCCAGTCGGGTTCGGCTGGCTGCTCGACCAAGATCAGCCCAACGCCATTTTCTGGGCCAGCGCCGCCTTCATGTGCCTGACCGTTGTACTGACCCTGATACAGGAGCGGTCCATGGCTAGGACCCGAAAAATGGCGGCCCTCCAAGTGGCATTCAAGTGACCTGAATCAATGGCCGCCAGGTGTTTTTGCCGCAGACTTGAAGGGCGCCGTCCCGCATTTATTGCGCTGCACCCCTCGCTTGTGCGGACTCGTTATTTTTGCAAGGACTGCACGGTAAACCCCAACACCAACAGCCGATTCCCTTGGAGTTAAAACATGGAACGTTTGAATTGTGGTACCGATGACGTAGTAAAAAACATGCTGGCCAAACTCTCCACGCTCTGGAAAACCCGCGCGGCCGTCAACAACCCGCAACCGAACTACTGGGGCCTCGCCTTCGATGCCGACAAGCACGACTTCAGTCTGTCGCTGTTACCGTTTCGTCATCACCAGGCCTGGCTCGAAGCCCCTCAGGACCTGCAATCCAAATGCCTGTCCTATGCGTGGGGCATCTACAACCTCAAGACTATCTACATCGAATGCAATGTGGTCGTGCCGGCCTGCGAGGACATTATCAAGACCCCGCCGCCGAGCAACAACCGCGCCCTGCTGCAAGACGTGATGTCTCAGGCACTGCTCGACGAAGCCCTGCACACGCGCATGTCCATCATGGCCTGCAACTATATCTATGACATGCGCAAACTCACCCCGCTGGACTTCAGCGCGTTCAACCTGGTGACCTGGCGCGAGGCGCTCCTGGCCAACTGCACTGCCGAATGGGAGCGACGCCTGACCCGCTTCGGCGTCGCGTGTGCCAGCGAAACGCTGATCACCGACTACCTCAAGACCATGGCCGAGGACGCCAGCATTCAGGCGGTGTGCCATGAGGTCACGCGTACCCACGCCATGGACGAGTGGAGCCATTCCAGCGTCTTCAGCTTCGTCGCTTCCGACATCGTCAATGGCCTGAGCCGCAAGGAACGCGAGTACCTGCGCGCGATCATCCTGCGCACGGTGCAGATGTTCGCCAATAACGAAATGGGCGCCTGGTCCACCGTGTTTTCGATGCTGGATTTCCCCCACGCCGGCGAGATCGTGCGTGACGTGGGCGATAACAACGAAATCAGCGTCTACACCGACTCGCTCGAAGCCCTGATAGACCGGATCGGCTTGACCGGCAACGGCCTCAGCAGTGCCGAGCATGCCATTGAAACCCTAGGCGAGAAGGCCCGCGCATGAACGGCATGGCATCCTTCACGGCCCTGTGCGAACACGTAAGCACTGAAACGGCCAACGTAAAAGTCTTCACCCTGCGCGCGGTGGACGCCCCCGTCGAATTCCTCGACAGCCTGGAGGCAGGCAGACACGTGGCCCTGCACGCCGCGGACATGGCGGGCATCTATCACCAACGGTTGTATTCGATCACGCGCAAGCATGGCGTTGACCGGTTCGACATTGCGGTCAAGCGTGAAGGCCATGGCGGGGTTTCGGACCAGTTGCACGCTACGCTGCAAGCCGGCTCAACCACCGCGATGCAGTTTGTCGCAGGTGATATTTCGCTGGAGTCGGTTCTGGGTTGCCGCCAGGTCGGCATGCTCGCCGGCGGCATCGGCATCACCTTGCCGATTGCATTGCTGCGGGGTCTGGCCGAGCGCGCGCAGCGTGGACTGGCGGTGCCCGATGTGAGCCTGCTGCTGTGTGTGCCATCCATCGCCGAGATTTCGTTTCTACTGGAGTTGCTGGAGCTTGAGCTGACCACATCGTGGTTCTCCTTGCAGGTGTTCGTAACCCGCGAAGCGGTCAACAACAACGGACACTTCATCGCCGGTCGCCCCGAGGTCCAGGACCTGAGTCGGCTGGGTAACCCCGACCGCGTGGTGATCTGCGGCAGCCATGGCTTCGCCCAGGGCATGCGCGAGCACACCCTGGCCATGTTCCCCGCGAGCCGCTTGCTCATCGAGTCATTCACGCCACCAGCCGCGCCGGCCTCCGCCGCTCAGCCGCAGGCTCAAGCCGACGCGACGCTGCGCCTGCATTTGAACCACAACGACCAGGTGCTGGAGCCGGCCGCCGGCAAGAGTTTGCTGGAGATGCTCGAAACCGGTGGCATCGAGGTACGCAGCCTTTGCCGCGCCGGCATCTGCGGTCACTGCCGGCTGAAAGTATCGGAGGGTCACTACACCCTTGAACCCGACTTTTGCCTGACGGACAAGGACAAGGACGACGGCTACGCCCTCGCCTGCTGCACCTTCCCGCAATCCGGGACGATCAAGGTCGACCTCTCCACCACGGTATGAACACGTACCGTCCTTACTTCAACAACTGGTTTTTTCCATGAAAACTGCCATTGCATTGCGCCACATTCACTTCGAAGACGTTGGCACCCTGGATACCGTTCTCGCCGAAGCAGGCTATACGCTGATTTACCTCGACCCCACGGTCGACGCCATCTACAGCGAGCCGGTGCTGCAGGCCGACTTGTTGATCGTACTCGGCGGCCCGATTGGAGCCTATGACGAGCAGCTGTATCCGTTTTTGCACGACGAATTGAAACTGGTGCGCCAGCGCGTTGCGTCCGGCAATCCCCTGCTGGGCATCTGCCTCGGTGCGCAACTGATCGCCCGGGCCATGCAGGCCGACGTCTACCCGATGGGGGTCAAGGAGATCGGTTTTTCACCGTTGACCCTGACCGCGGCCGGTCAAGACTCGCCGCTCGCCGCACTGATGGACACCCCCGTGCTGCACTGGCACGGCGACCAGTTCGATGTGCCGGAAGGTGCTGTGCTGCTGGCCAGTACGCCGGTGGGTGCTCATCAGGCGTTCGCCGTGGGCAACACGATTCTCGGCCTGCAATTTCACCTCGAAGCCGATACCGCCAACATCGAGCAATGGCTGGTTGGCCATGCCAGCGAGCTGGCACAAGCCGGCATCGACCCTGTTGCGTTGCGCAGCGAGGCCCTTCACCTCGGCGACCGCCTGACCCGCGCCGCGAGCCACGTCATGCGGGCCTGGCTGAACAACCTGGGCACCCCGATAAAACACTGATAGCGGTCGGGCACCCGCCCAGCGTATTTGCACCGTGTAAAACCACCTGAAAATATCAAGGATGAGGAAATCAAAAATGATCGTCGTTTTGTTTGAGTTACAGGCACTGCCAGGCCAGGGCGAGACCTATGTTGACCTGGTCAACAAGCTGACCCCGCTGCTTGAACCCATGGAGGGGTTTATCTCCGTCGAGTGCTTTCAAAGCACGCTCAACCCCAAGAAGGTGATGTCGGTCACCACCTGGCGCGATGAGGAGGCCGTGGTGCAGTGGCGCAACGTGACAGCCCACCTGTCGGCACAGCGCGCCGGACGCGACAAAATCTTCGATGACTACCGCGTGCGCGTGACATCGGTGATTCGCGATTACGGTCTGCGTGATCGCGAACAGGCACCCTACAACGTAGTGGTCGATGGTGAACCCGCCACGGCTGGCGCGGTGGTTTAACGGAGTATCTTTGCCACCTGTCCAACTGCGAGAGATTTATTGTCGGTGGTTGTGGTGAGCCGGGCTCACCACAACCCGCTCTTCGCCATCGATAATCGCGCAACGCCTATTCGGTCATCCGGTGGACGCCTTTAAATAGAAAAAGCCCCTGAAATCAGGGGCTTTGGCATTGCTGGGAAATCTGTTTTTTAGCGGTGGATAACTTATTCCACCGTCACCGACTTCGCCAGATTGCGCGGCTGATCCACATCCGTGCCCTTGAGCACCGCAACGTAGTACGACAGCAACTGCAGCGGAATCGTGTAAAGGATCGGCGAGAGGATGTCGTGGATGTGCGGCATTTGCACAACATGGGTGCCTTCGCCATTGGTCATCCCGGCCTTCTCATCGGCGAAGACGACCAGTTCGCCGCCACGGGCGCGGACTTCCTGCAGGTTGGATTTGAGCTTTTCCAACAGTTCGTTGTTCGGCGCAACGGTGACCACCGGCATGTCGTTATCCACCAGCGCCAGCGGGCCGTGTTTGAGCTCGCCGGCCGGGTAGGCTTCGGCGTGGATGTAGGAGATTTCCTTGAGTTTCAAGGCGCCTTCCATCGCCACCGGGAATTGCGCACCGCGACCGAGGAACAGGGTGTGGTTCTTTTCGGCGAACAGCTCGGCGATTTTTTCCACGGTGCTGTCCATCGCCAAGGCTTCGCCCAGGCGGGTTGGCAAGCGACGCAACTCTTCCACCAGCGTGGCTTCAACGCCTTTGGCCAACGTCCCGCGAACCTGGCCCAGCGACAGGGTCAGCAGCAGCAGCCCGACCAGTTGCGTGGTGAAGGCTTTGGTCGACGCGACGCCGATTTCGCGGCCGGCCTGGGTCAGCAGGGTCAGGTCGGATTCGCGCACCAGCGAGCTGATGCCGACGTTGCAGATCGCCAGGCTGGCGAGGAAGCCCAGTTCTTTGGCGTTGCGCAGTGCGGCCAGGGTGTCGGCGGTTTCACCCGATTGCGAGATGGTCACGAACAGCGTATCCGGCTGAACCACCACCTTGCGGTAGCGGAATTCGCTGGCGACTTCGACCTGGCACGGGATGCCGGCCAGTTCTTCCAGCCAGTAGCGCGCAACCATGCCGGCGTGATAACTGGTGCCGCAGGCGACGATCTGCACATTGCGCACCTTGGCAAACAGCTCGGCGGCTTGCGGCCCGAACGCTTGCACCAGTACCTGATCATTGCTCAGGCGGCCTTCGAGGGTGCGCTGCACCACTGCTGGCTGCTCGTGAATTTCCTTGAGCATGTAGTGGCGGAACTCGCCTTTGTCGGCGGCTTCGGCACCGTCGGTGTACTGCACGGTCTGACGCTCGACGGCGTTACCGTCGACGTCCCAGATCTGCACGCTGTCGCGTTGAATTTCGGCGATATCGCCTTCTTCCAGGTACATGAAGCGGTCGGTGACCTGGCGCAGCGCCAGTTGATCGGAAGCGAGGAAGTTTTCCCCCAGACCCAGGCCAACCACCAATGGACTGCCACTGCGCGCAGCGACCAGACGATCCGGTTGTTGCGCATTGATCACGGCCAGACCATAAGCGCCGTGCAGTTCCTTGACGGTGGCTTTGAGCGCAACGGTCAGGTCTGGCTGCTGCTTGAGCTTTTCGGTGAGCAGGTGGGCGATGACTTCGGTGTCGGTGTCGGAAGTGAAGACGTAACCGAGCGCCTTCAGTTGTTCACGCAGCGCTTCGTGGTTTTCGATGATGCCGTTGTGCACCACCGCAATGTCACCGGAAAAATGCGGGTGAGCATTACGTTCGCAAGGTGCGCCGTGGGTTGCCCAGCGCGTGTGAGCGATGCCCAGACGACCGGCCAGAGGATGCTCGGTCAGCGCCGCTTCGAGCTCGCTGACCTTGCCCGGCCGGCGCATGCGCGCAAGCGTTGCGTCGTTGGTGTACACCGCCACACCGGCGCTGTCATAGCCGCGGTATTCAAGGCGCTTGAGGCCTTCGAGCAGGATCGCGGTGATATTACGTTCTGCCACTGCGCCGACAATTCCACACATGTTTATTTCTCCTGACTGACAGCCGCGCTAATCACGGTGATACCGCGGGCCTGAAGGTGATCGCGGGCCTCATCGGGCAGGCGATCGTCGGTAATTAGGGTATGGACGCTGCTCCACGGCAGCTCCAGGTTGGGGATCTTGCGGCCGATCTTGTCGGCCTCGACCATGACGATGACTTCGCGCGCCACTTCAGCCATTACCCGGCTCAGACCGAGCAGTTCGTTGAAGGTGGTCGTCCCGCGCACCAGATCAATGCCATCGGCGCCAATGAACAACTGATCAAAATCGTAGGAGCGCAGTACCTGCTCGGCTACCTGCCCCTGAAAGGATTCCGAATGCGGATCCCAGGTGCCGCCGGTCATCAGCAGCACGGGCTCGTGTTCAAGCTCGCTCAAGGCATTGGCGACGTGCAGGGAGTTGGTCATCACCACCAGACCCGGCTGCCGGCCGAGTTCAGGAATCATTGCGGCGGTGGTGCTGCCGCTGTCGATGATGATCCGCGCGTGTTCGCGGATGCGCTGAACCGCGGCGCGAGCAATCGCCTGCTTGTATCTGGAGACACTTTGCGCGGTTTCCGCGACCAGTTCCTGAGGCATGGTGATTGCTCCGCCGTAACGGCGCAGCAATAAACCATGACTTTCGAGCGCGGCCAGATCCTTGCGGATCGTAACTTCGGAGGTTTCGAAGCGCTTGGCCAGTTCATCCACACTGACTTCGCCCCGCTCGGTGAGCAAGGCGAGGATGTTGTGGCGGCGCTGGGGCGTATTGCGTTTCGACATGGCGGCTTATGTTTCGATTCGAAAGATAACGTAAGCAATCAAAACCTATCGAAACAATGGCGTCAAGCCGTTGCGAGAAAAATTCAGAAAAAGACGTGTGGGAGCGAGCCTGCTCGCGAAGGGGTCTCTCAGGCTAGTTAGTACACCTGATCAAACGCTTTCACGAGCGGACTACCTGAGAACTGTGGATAACTCAGGATTTTTCGATTTTTACCGGCCGCTTCCAGCCATCGATATTTTTCTGCCGCGCCCGACCGACAGCCAGCTGCGCGTTATCCACATTTTGCGTGATCGTCGAACCGGCTGCCGTGGTTGCACCGCTGGAGATATCCACAGGCGCAACCAGCGAATTGTTTGAGCCGATGAACACATCCGCACCCAACACGGTTTTCCACTTGTTGGCGCCATCGTAGTTGCAGGTGATGGTGCCGGCGCCGATGTTGGTGCGCGCACCGATTTCGGCATCGCCCAGATAGGTCAGATGACCCGCCTTCGCGCCCTCGCCCATGTGGGCGTTTTTCAACTCGACGAAGTTACCCACATGCGCGCGAGCTTCAAGCACGGTGCCAGGACGCAGACGCGCGAACGGTCCGGCATCGCTGCCTTCGCCGAGAATCGCACCTTCGATATGGCTGTTGGCTTTGATCACCACGCCTTTGCGCAGGGTGCTGTCCTTGATCACGCAATTCGGGCCAATGACAACATCGTCTTCGATCACCACATTGCCTTCGAGGATCACGTTGATATCGATCAACACGTCTCGACCGACAGTGACTTCACCACGCACATCAAAACGTGCCGGATCACGCAGGGTCACGCCTTGTGCCATCAAACGACGACCGGCGCGCATCTGGTAATGACGCTCGAGTTCGGACAGTTGCTTGCGATCGTTGGCGCCCTGCACTTCCATCGGGTCATGTGGTTGTTCGGTGGCGACCACCAGACCATCGCTGACCGCCATTTCGATCACGTCGGTCAGGTAGTACTCGCCTTGGGCGTTGTTGTTCGACAGGCGGCTCATCCAGTCCGCGAGGCGATTGGCCGGCACGGCGAGAATGCCGGTGTTGCCTTCGGTTATCGCGCGTTGGGCTTCGCTGGCATCTTTGTGTTCAACGATGGCGGCCACCTTGCCGTCGGCATCACGCACGATGCGGCCATAACCGGTCGGGTCGTCGAGTTCGACGGTGAGCAAGCCCATCTGACCAGGCACCACGTGCTTGAGCAAACGTTGCAAGGTTTCGACTTCGATCAACGGCACGTCGCCGTAAAGGATCAACACGGTGTCGGCAGTAATGAACGGCACCGCTTGTGCCGTGGCGTGGCCGGTACCGAGTTGTTTGTCCTGGAGGACGAAATTCAGATCGTCGGCCGCCAGGCGCTCACGCACCACATCGGCGCCGTGACCGATCACCACATGAATACGTTGCGGGTCCAGTTGACGGGCGCTGTGGATAACATGACCCAGCATGGAGTCGCCGGCAATCGGGTGCAGCACCTTCGGCAAGGCAGAACGCATGCGGGTGCCTTGGCCGGCCGCGAGGATAACGATTTCAAGAGACATGACTGGCTACCAATCCTGGGTGGTCAGCGACTGCGACCGGTTTACGGGAATTCGGAAAAGAAAAAAGGGTAGCCGAGGCTACCCTTTTTTATCAATCGCACAACAAGCGGCTGACGGATTAACCGCCAAACTTCTTGCGGATCTGCTGGACGGTGCGCAGTTGAGCTGCAGCCTCGGCCAGACGTGTGGCAGCGGCGCCGTAATCGAAGTCCGCGCCTTTTTCGTTCAGGGCATTCTCGGCAGCCTTGAGAGCTGCCTGAGCCTGAGCTTCATCCAGGTCGGCGGCACGTTGCACAGTATCTGCAAGCACCTTGACCATGTTCGGCTGAACCTCGAGGAAACCACCGGAGATGTAGAACACCTCGGCT
>Ga0196970_1000793_pt1 | contig 29614 bp, 34 predicted proteins | sample S1v_513CmetaG_FD_148672 | JGI IMG/M metagenome (GOLD analysis project Ga0196970, IMG submission 148672) | Soil microbial communities from Anza Borrego desert, Southern California, United States - S1+v_5-13C | ecosystem: Environmental > Terrestrial > Soil > Desert | place: USA: California... | reverse complement strand
GATCCAGAACTTTGCCTTCCGGGCCGAACCTTTCCGCTGCTTTGCGGCCAACGAACTCACCCCTCAAGTAGTATTTGCTTTTGCGTCGGAAAAGAAGAACCGGGGTCGTGCCCCGGTTCGTTGTAGTTCGCGACTTTGCTGCACATGAAGACTATACGCCAAGCAAATGTTTAACGTCAACCGGATGTCGCTGGATAGAATGCCTGTTGCCACCGATGCTTGTTGTGCATTTACGCCGAAGCTTTTCCATGTGAAAATTAAATTACAATAGTGATTCAATATATTTGCTGTGATATTATCAGTAAAACGACAGTTGGCACACTATACTGACTCATTGAGACTGCACGCATATGCGCTACCGATCGCATGGAGAGTGGTGTTCGATGAACCGCCAACTCATGAAGCGTGGGCTGGCCGCCTTGTGCCTGTTGGGCATGGTGTACGGTCTGTGGAGATTGACCATAGTCCTGCAGGCTTACAACGGCCTGTCACTGACGAACAGGGTCGACCTGCGCTACAGACAACAGACAGATGTGACATGTGGACCCGCAGGACTTCGCTACATACTGCAGCACAAATTCAACCAGGACGTTTCTGAGGAGGAGCTTAGCCAGTTCGCCAAGACTACGTCCACAGGCACGACTCTGCACGGACTCAAGACTGCAGCAAATCAGCTCGGGTACAATGCCACGGCGTGGCGTTGGCAAGAGAGGCATCTCGCTTCGCTCGAGCTGCCTGCGTTGGTTAACCTGCACCGATGGCGCCATTTTGGCGTGCTCACAGAAGTGGAACACGACCATGTGATCGTGTTTGACCCAGCGCAAGGAAAGTACCTTCGGTTTACTCGTCAGGCATTCCGATACTTCTGGGATGGTACCGTTCTAGTCGTCTCGTGACTCCTGATGTCCACTTGTGGGACCGGTGGTTGCTAAGCGCGCAGCGATCCCCGGTTATCGAAGGCCACCTGAAGAGAGGAGAGAGACCCTGATGACCCTGAATCTGGCATATCAACATCGAGTGCCGCTCGGCTGGGCCCTTTTGGTTGCTCTATCGATCTTTCTTGGCACGTTGATTCTGAGTCCGACAGCAACCAACTCTGGTGAGATCGCGCAACTGACAGTTGCCGAAGAACAGGTGATCGAGGCGGCTGGCATCAACTGGGGATATGTTGGGATTGCGTTCGGTGTCGCCGCCGTGGTCCTCGGAGTAGTGATCCTTGCTCCGGTGGCTGGCCCCATCCTTGCCGGGGCCGCTACGGTTGCCCAGGTTGCTACGGCATTAGAGGGGTTAGCCCTCATCGGCGGTGGCGCCGGTGGAATTGCCGTAGGCATTAGCTCAGTCCGAAAATAGGGTCTGACTAAGGAGAGAGACGAAATGACAGTAGCCATCTACCACCGACGTCCTGTAGGATGGGCTGCGCTCTTCGCATTTTGTGCTGCCTTGCTAATTGCTACGGTCTGTTATGTGACCGCCGTTTCACCGTCCTCGGTAGCGTATGTTGCGGATGCGGCTGCGGTCGACGCAGTTGAACTGACCAGTGAGGAGTCGACATCGATTGAAGCGGCCGGCATTAACTGGCGGGCCGTGGGAATCGGTTTCGCTTGCGTAGCCATCGTTGTCGGTGCGGTAGTCTTCACGGGAGGTGCAGGCATAGTCGCCTATGTTGCGGTAACCTCCGCTACCTCAGTGTCAGCGACAACTGGAGCCGGCCTCATGCTAAGCGGCGCTGGCTCCATGGCTCTTGGTATGGAGGCATTGGACAACCTCCGTAGGTAATCCCTCTTACGCATGCCGGTGCGAAACCGCAGGGCCAGGTATGGTTCTGTCCCTGCGGTCTCAGTACCTGACTCAGTGTCTCAGATGCGGAGGGCTGTACATGAGGACTGCGAAAGCCGAGCCGGCAATTCTCACCCCGGTGGCCGTTCTGGACCTTTGGTGGCGCCCAGGGGCGCTATTTGATCAGTTGCGGAATAGATGGACATGGATCCCTGCCTATGTCCAGACAGCAGTTCTACTCGGAATTGGCACGGCAGTCTCGTATTCACATGTGCTGTATGTAAATGAGCAGGCGTTCATTCAACAAGGCGTTTCTCCCGCCATCATCAACATGGTATTGACGTCTACGAAGGTTGGTTTTCTACTCGTTCCGTTGGTTTCGCCGTTTGTGACCCCGACTCTGCTCGCTTATCTCCTCCTTTTCTTGAGCGCCTTCTTAAACATTCGAGTCCGATTCGGTAAGCTGTTTGCGCTTGTGATGTGGAGTTTCATCCCGTACACCGGGCTCCATTACTTGATCCAGGCACTTCTAACGCCAACAATTCAGGCACAGTCTGTCGGAATGATTGACCTTAGCCTAGGCGTAGTTCTCCCACATACAGTTTCGCCAGTCGTAAGGGCCTTCGCCGGTCAGCTGAACCCGTTCTACCTGTGGTCTCTTTATCTGCTTGCGGCGGGCTTTGCCAAGCTTATGCGCCGTCCCATAAGAGACGGTTTGATCTGCAGCGGGGTCGTGCTGGCGATCCGACTGCTGATTACATTGGCCGTCCTTTAGGTTAGGTCTCACTCCAGCGAAAGGAAGGGACAGCATGCTCAACCGAATCTTATTCGCCGGGTCCATTCTTCTCACACTCGTTGATGCTGCCGTATGGGTCATCAACGCTTCAAACATCTTTTCTCAAGGCAACTTTATTCAGAAGTACGCGATGCCCGTGGCCTTAATTGTTATGGTAGCAATACTGATCGCTGAGCGCAGTAAACTGCTTAACGGTACGCACCGCCCCGGCTCCCCCAGTGCGCTGTTTCTTTTCTTCCTGCCCCTCTTGCTCCTCGCTGTCATTGTAACAGGACTGTAGGGCCGGCAGGCAACGGTCGCCAAGACAGAAGCAGGCGTATCCATCGGAGATGAAGAAGCCGGGCACCCACAGGGCGCCCGGCTTCCTTTGTTCGGCAACTATACGGCTTCGGAGAACTTCACCTCGGGCGCATCGCCCCAGAGGCGTTCCAGGTTATAGAACTCCCGCTCCTGCTGCTGCATGACGTGAACGACGATGTCGCTGAAGTCCAGCAGAATCCACCTGCCGTTCTGGTACCCCTCCATATGATGCAACGTGAGCCCGAGTCCAGACAACTGCTCTTCGACGTTGTCAACAATCGCTCGGACATGCGTGGTGCTGGTTCCGGTGCAGATCACAAAGTAATCAGCCACCGAGCTGATGGAGCGGATATCCAGAATCCGGACGTCCTTGCCCTTCTTTTCATCAGCAGACAAGGCAGCCGCACGGGCCAGAGTGGCGGATTCTACCAATCCTTCATTCCCCTTTCGTCGTGCGATTTCGACTTCTTCTACTTTACCGTATTCCATCTGCATGTGCAGGTTCCTCCTGAAGTTAGGAATCTTACAGCTAAACTATTTTACTGGCCGCCGGGGATCTTCCCCAGAATCACTTTCACATCGGCCGTGGGACCGGCCTCTGCCAGCGACATGACCTCCACGGTGTAGCCCTGGGACCCCAGTGACCGTGCGACCAGCTGAGCCTTGGCCGTTTCGCTGGTCAGTGCAACTACCCGGGTTTTCTCGGCGCCGGCCTCGTTCGCGGTCGACAGCGTCGCCTTAAAGCCCTGTCCTGACAGACGTTCCACCACAGTCTGTGCCGCAGCCCCCGACGAGGCGCCGGCGACCACCTGCACCTTCACCCCGGCGGCGGCGGCCGGTTCGATGCCCCGGACTGCCCGGTCCACCAGTTTGCCGGTCGCGACCGGATCCATGAAGTAGTAGCTGATGCGCTGGGCGTAAGCGGGTTCGAACAGGTAGCCGTCGGTCCCGGGGAGGGTCGTGAACTCAAGGTCTGCCCGGCGCAGAGACGTGGCCAGCGCCGTCAGTGACAGAATCCGGCTGGACTCCATCGTGGTGCTGATGTAGTGCGAGATCTCCGCCAGCTGACCGGGCAGCGAGACCAGGTTGGCGGGCCTGAGCATCTTGTCCAGCAGGGCGCCCAGGAACTGCTGCTGCGCCCGAATGCGGCCCAGGTCACCGTCCACATAGCCTGTCCCATCATTGTTACCGCGCCAGCGGACATATTCAAGCGCTTGCTTGCCGTCCAATTTCTGCCGGCCGGGCTCAAAGTGAATATGCAGATCCTGCGTGGGATCGTCGTAGTCCATTTTCTGCGGAATGTCAATGGTGACACCGCCCACGGCGTCGATCGCCTTGCGGAACCCTTCCAGGTCGACGACGACGGTGTAGTGAATGCTGACGTCAAGCAGGTCCTCCACGGTCTTCAGTGCCCGCAGGTTGGCCGGAAACTGCTTGTCACCCACACCGTAAGCGTAGGCGCTGTTGATCTTTTCATAGGTCCCCTTCCCGGCGATGAGGGCCCGGGTGTCACGGGGAATCTGCATGAAGGTCGCTTTTTTCGTCTCCGGATCGAAGGAGACCAGCAGCATGGTATCCGAGCGGAGCTTGTCCGCATCCAACCCCATGACCAGCACATTGATGCGCTGGCCCGCCTGCACGGGCAGGGGGCGCATTTCGGGCCGGACTTCCTCGGGAATCGGGTCGGTCACTTCCTGCACGGCCACGCCGACCATGGAGAACACATAGACCAGGGCTGCGGTAATGCACCCGGCCAGCAGCAGCACGATGATCCGCCCCCAGCGGCGGGGCGGTCTGTGACGTGCTTTGCGGGAGCCTAACAGGTCTGAATGGGAGACCATGGCCGTCCCTCCCCGCTGGTCCAGGTTAGCGTGTCAGCAGCCAGTTGCGCGTTTGGACGGTGTACATATGCATGAGCCAGCCGTTGTCCACGACGAACCGGATCACGGCATCCGCCGCCTTGAGCGTGGCCTCCGCGAGGTCCCGCCGGGCTGCTTCCCGGATTTCATCGACTCCCGGGTAGTCCCGGGTCGGTTCGATCGCATCTGCCACGTAGAGGACCATGGCCAGACGGCTCATGCCCACCCGGCCTGTGGTGTGCCAGCGGATCGCATCCAGCACAGAGGGATCGGTCACCAGCCCCTGCTCCTCCAGCAGGGCCGCTCCAACCGGCCCGTGCAGGAGCCCGGGCGACAGCTCTTCGGTGGGGTCAACGATCAGGTTGCGGCGCCTGGCCTCGGCCAGTTGCTCCGCGGCGGGCATCGCCTTGGCGTAGTCGTGAAGCAGGGCCGCCACTTCGGCCTGCGCCCGGTTCTCGCCAAAGCGGTCAGCCATGTCACGGGCCGTCTCCAGCACGCCGTATACGTGGGCGATGCGCTTCTGCGGAGTGCGGGCGATCATTGCCGCCTCCTGGGTTGCCCAATCTGCCACGCCTTCACCTCGCCCTGTTTGGTCCATTAGACGGTTCACGGTTGATTCTGGTTCCGATACAAACTATTCGCCCGGATATACTCTGCGACGGCATCGGGCACAAGGTATCGCAGGGGGTAGCCCTCGCCCGCCAGGCGCCGCAACAGCGTGCCGGATACCGCCACGCCGGGCACCTCCACCAGCCTGATGCGCGCCGCCAGCTCCGGACCGAGCCGGGCCAGGGCTGCATCCCGCTGCTCAGTGCTGTACCCGGGCCGGGTGAAGATGACCATGTCAATGGTGCGCAGCAGCGTTTCGTACTGGTACCAGGTGGTCAGGTCGACCAGGCTGTCCATGCCGGCAAGGAAGGCCAGCCGCCAGTCAGGGTGCGCTTCGCGCAGGGCCTGCACCGTGAGCAGGGTATACGACGGCCCTTCCCGGAGCAATTCCAGGTCAGAGAACGCAAAGCGCGGCTGACCGGCGATGGCCAGTCTGACCATCGCCGCCCTGTGCTCCGCCGGGCTCACCGGGCGCCCCGCCTTGTGCGGCGGCTGCCGGTTTGGCATAAACAGTACCTGGTCCAGCCCGACCAGATGCATGGCACCCTCCGCCGCAGCCAGATGCCCCAGGTGAATCGGGTCGAAGGTGCCGCCCATAATGCCGATGTACGGCATGGCTCCCACCTCTTACGGCAGTTGGATGACCGGCTTCTCCGGGTTCGGGCGGTAGAGCAAGAAGTTCCGGCCCACCACCTGCACGAGTTCGGCGCCGGCCCGCTCGGCGATATCGGTGGCGGTCTCCTCGACGCCCTCGGGCGCCGTCTGCAGCACCCGGCCCTTGATCAGTTCACGGGAGAGCAGCGCCCCATCGGCCTGCACGATGGTGTTCTCGGAAACGCCGTCCTTGCCAATGGTCAAAATCGGATCCATGGTGACGCCCATGGCCCGCAGAAACCGCTTTTGCTTGCCCTTCAGCTCCATAGTCGGGTCCTCCCTACGAAATCGGTTCGTCGCTCAGCTCGAACTCAATGTCGGCTACGCGAATGGTGTCGCCGTCCTCAGCGCCGTACTGCCGCAGAGTCTTCTCCACGCCCATGGCACGCAAGATACGCAAGAAGCGCTTAACCGCCTCGTCGTTCTCCCACATGGTCATGGCGACGAGCTTGTCAATCTCCTTGCCCCGCACATGCCAGATGCCGTTGTCAGCGAAGACCTGGAACTCATCTTCCTTGGGCCGGAAGACGGCCTCCTGCTCCACCAGGTCGGGCTCGGCGGGCGGCACGTAGGCGGCAATGGCATCGGCCGCAGCTTGCAGAAGCGGACGCAGCCCGTCGCCCGTCACGCCCGAGATGGGGAAGACCTTGTGCCCCCGCTTCTCCAGTTCGGACTTGACCCGCAACAGGTTATCCTGTGCTTCGGTCACGTCCATCTTATTGAAGGCGACTAGCATGGGCCGCTCAAGCAACTTGGCATCAAAATCGCCCAGTTCCTTGTTGATGATGTCGAAGTCCTCCAGCGGGTCGCGCCCCTCGGTACCGGCGCCGTCCAGCACGTGAATGAGCACCTTGCAGCGCTCCACGTGGCGGAGAAACTCGTGGCCAAGGCCCACGCCCTCCGAGGCGCCCTCGATGAGGCCGGGAATGTCGGCCAGCACGAACGAGCGGCCGTCGCCCACCTCCACCACGCCCAGAATGGGGTTCAGCGTGGTGAACGGGTAATTGGCGACCTTCGGCTTGGCAGCGCTGACGCGTGAGAGGAACGTCGACTTGCCCGCGTTCGGGAAGCCGACCAGACCGGCGTCGGCGATAACCTTCATTTCGAGCAGCAGCCAATGCTCTTCGCCCGGCTCGCCCTTCTCATAGAACGTGGGCATTTTGTTCTGGGGCGTCCAGAACTTCATGTTGCCCCGGCCGCCGCGGCCGCCCTTGGCAACGACCACCTTCTGGCCATGCTCCGTCAGGTCGAAGAGCACCTCGCCGGTGTCGTCATCTTTGATGACGGTGCCCGGGGGCACCTTGACCGTGAGGTCATCGCCCTTGGCGCCGTACATGCCCTTGGTGCCGCCAATTTCGCCGCGGCCGCCCTTGAAGTGCTTTTGGTACTTAAAGTCGACCAGGGTGTTGAGGCCCGAATCGACGATGAAGATCACATCGCCGCCGCGGCCGCCGTCGCCACCCCAGGGCCCGCCTTCGGGCACAAACTTTTCACGCCGGACAGCATTGGAACCACGGCCGCCATCGCCGCCCTTGACGTAGATACGTGCTACATCGACAAACATGCGCCTATCACATCCCGCTCCGAATCATAACGCTTGATCCTAGCCTTCACCCTTGCCTGAAGGCGTATGTACGGAAAAGCCGCCGTCTTCCTGCCGGATGGCGATGCCGCCCGGGGCGCCGGCCGAAAGCAGCCCCAGCACCCGCCGTCGCAGGTCGACCAGTTGTTCGTCGTTGACAGCCCGTACCGGTCCGCCACCGACGCCGAGCTGCCATTCGAGCTGCACCCCGTGCGTCTCCGCTTCGAGCCCCAGTTCCAGCACCAGCAAGCTCAGGTCGGCCGGCGCCTGCCGCAGCACGTCGGACTCGCCGGTCATGCGGGCAGCCACCGTTTCCAGGTACTGCTGCGCCCGCTCCGACCGGCCCAACTGAAGCCACCCGGAAATCACCTGCAGGTGGTTCAAGAAACTGTGCCGCTGCCGCCGCAGCAGGTGCAGCGCTTCGGCGTCCGTGATTTGACGGCTCATATGTCCTCCTAGAACAAAGCCCCAGCACCATGGTCGGTGCTGGGGCCGCCTTTGGACAGTTTAGGCGGGCAGGATGCTGACGATCTTCTTGTCGGCGCCCTTGCGACCGAACTTGACGGTGCCATCGGCCATGGCGAACAGGGTGTCGTCCTTGCCGATGCCCACGTTCTCGCCGGGGTGCACCTTGGTGCCACGCTGCCGGACGATGATCGTGCCGGTGGTGACAATCTGACCGTCAAACCGCTTCACACCGAGGTACTGCGGATTGGAATCGCGACCGTTCTTCGAAGAGCCGACGCCCTTCTTATGAGCGAAAAGCTGAAGGAACACAGCTTTCAGCCTCCTTCCGTCACACGGATAAATTGATGATAATCCTTAGCAATATCCTGAAGCCCTAACACCGTGGTTTCGAGAATCGCCTGGGCCTTGGCGGCGGATTCGGGGGTGCCGCCGGGCAAGAGCTTGCAGTGCATGCTCCCGGACCTGGCCTTGCCCTCGTGCGGGTGCCGGGCAACTTTTTTGAGCCCGATGAGGCACGTAACCGCCAGAGCGCTAACCCCGGCACAGACGATGTCCTCACCCTGCTCAGCATAGCCCGTATGACCGCTGACCCGCAGCTCGGTAACCGTGCCGTCGGGCGCTCGCCGCACCTGGACCTCTGTCATGGCGAATTAGCCCTCGATCCGCTCGATGGTGACAGCCGTGAAGGGCTGCCGGTGGCCGGTCTTGCGCCGGTAGTTGGTCTTGTTGTGGTACTTGAAGACGATGATCTTGGGGGCCTTGCCCTGGGCCTTGACAGTAGCGGTAACCTTGGCGCCGGCCACGTAGGGAGCACCCACGGTCAGCTTGCCTTCGTTGTTGACGACGAGGACCTTGTCGAAGCTGACGGATTCGCCTTCGGCCGCAGTGAGCTTTTCAATGCGGACGGTTTCGCCAGCCTGCACACGGTACTGCTTGCCGCCGGTCTCAATGATCGCGTAAGTCAAAACTAGCACCTCCGAGATGTAGACTCGCCGAACTCAGGTACGCCGGTTTCCCGGGCGGTTTGTGACCTTGTCCGAGCGGTTGCCACCCCGCCGTTGTCCATGTCTACATAGACGCGCGCAGGCGACAAGTCAGTCTACCATAGCCCTTCCTCTCTTGTCAATCGAACCTATTCCCCTCCGGCGTCTGCGGGTTGGATCTGTTCGCAATAACGGCGCCGCACGAAACATCGCGCGGTGCTGTTATTTTTCACGTACGAGAAGGAATTTCGGTACTAAAAGCAAGAATAATACGTGAAATTTTCATGTGGGAGATGAGCGGATGCGGATTCGGCAGTGGCTGACGGCAGGGGGATTGGCGGCGCTGCTTCTGTTGACGGTCGCATGGCCCGCCTTGGCGGAGACGCAGTTTGTGCAGGTTCCGGGACTGAGCCGCATCAAAGCTGTGGCCGCAGCCGGTGATACATTTGCCGCCCTGCGTGCCGACGGAACGGTTTGGACCTGGCTCGCCGATGCCGACGGTGACGGCCTTGGGGACGAAATTGCGCCGCAGCAGGTCTCTGTGGCATGCCCCGTGCGAGACATGTCTGTAGGTGCCGACCACCTCGCCTTGCTCTGTGCCGACGGTACGGTCTGGACGGCGGGGTTTGGCATTAGCGAGCCGGGCGTTCAGCGGGCGGTGCAGGTCCCGGGGCTGGACAAGGTCAAGGCCGTCAACCTGGGCAGGCCCCTGCTGGTCGCTCTGAAGACCGACGGCACGGTCTGGACCGGCGCCCTGGGGCCGAACGGCCAGGGCGTGCGCCATATGGAGCAGGTGCCCGACCTGTCGGGCGTCATGGCGATTGCCACCGGCGTCAACGACTTTGCTGCCCTGCTGGCCGACGGCCGGGTGGCGATGATGGCCATCAAAACAAAGGGAACCGGCGCCCAACGGATGGCCAACGTGCCGCCCGTCCGGTCTGTGGCCGTCTGCGGTCCGGGCGGTGACTGCGACGACACGGACGAGTTCCTGTTCACGACGTTCGACGGGCAGGTGCTGGCCTGGTCCGTCGGCGCCGATGGCGTTGAGCGGACTGTGAACGTGGGCCAGAGCGTCTGCAACCCCTGTGTGGCGGCGGGGCATCGGCGTGCGCTGTTCGTTACGGCCGGCGGGGCGGTGCAGACCGCCTTGTTCTCAGCCGACGGCACGGCGACCGTGCGTGAAACGGGCAAGCCCGGGCCGGCATTCACCCAGGTGGCAACCGGCCGGGACTTCGAGGTGGGCCGGACGGCGAACGGCTTCGTATATCATTGGCGGGTTGTCTCACGGCCCGCGCAGGTAGAGGGTCTGTCGGAGATCAAGGCGATCGCATCGGGGCGCGACTGGCACCTGGCGCTGGCGGCGGACGGGCGGCTGGTCTGCTGGGGCAGCAACAGCAGCGGGACCCAGCGGACCCACGTCATTCCGCACGTGTTTGAAGTGCGCGGAATCAAGGCCGGGGCCGACTTCTTTTTGACGGAGAATGCCGACGGCTCGGTGGCGGTGGGGCAGTGCCCGGCGGACGGCGCCCTGCCGCAGGAGCCCATCGTGCACCGTGACCTCGCCGCCCGCTCGGCAGCCACCGGCGACGGACACGTCATCATCATGAAGTTCGATGGCGGTCTGGAAATCGCGGCGATTGCCATTGATGAGACGGGCGTCCACTTTGGCGACTTCAGCCCGGTGGCCGGTCTGGCGGGCGTGGTGCAGGTCGAAGCCGGCGAAACCGGCTACCTGGCCCTGCGGGCCGATGGTACGGTATGGGGCGCCCGGTGGGGCAGTCCGCCGGCCCAGGCAGCGGCCCTGGACGGCGCCCGGGCGGTATCGGCGGGGGAGACTTCCTTTGCCGTGCTGCTTGGCGATGGCAGCGTGCGGGGCATCGCCATTGATGAAGATGGCGTGCATATATGGGGCGACCCCCATGTCGATGAGGCTGACGGCATCGCCGCAGGCGGCGGGCCTGGCGGCGGTGGGTCAGGCGGAGCCGTGGTGTTACTCGCCGATGGCACTGCGGTCACCTACGCCCGAACGGTGGGCGCCGGGCAGGTCACGGAAATCCTGGATATCGTTGCGGTGTCGGCCGGTGGCACGGAGAACCTCGCGCTGCGTGCTGACGGCACCGTGTGGCGTTGGCGTAACTAACGGCAAGGCGGTGTGACGATGAGGTCGGTGCCTTCGTAGAGGGTGCCGACCTGGTCACGAATGGTCAGGCGGGCCTCGGTCATGCCACAGCGGAAGCCGCTTTCGCGGTTGTCAAACTTGAGCATGAGGTCGGGGTAGCCATCGTGGTTCCAGTCTTCGTAGGAATGGCGCTCGGGTTCGGCGGACCCGGGACCGAACCGGGCTGTCCGCCAGTTGAGCGTGCGGACATTGAGCGCAGCACTGCCGTTGACCGCCACCGGGATGTTGCCCCTGGCCCCCGGGTTAATCGGGTTGGGCCAGCTGCTCGGGTGCACGTCGATGATCATCGGCAGGATGGTCTGGCTGGCCACCAGGGTGATGTCGGCCCTGAGGGTGCTTGCTTGGTACTCGTTGTCGGCGTCACGGTCGAAGGCTACGGTGAAGGTGAGGTCTGCCTGTTCGCCGCGCGGCAGCGAAACCGGCGTCGTCAGCGGCAGCGCGGCTTCGCCGGTGAAGTTGTCCAGGGTGCCGGTGTAGAGGGTGTGGCCCTGCTGACTTTGCACCGACAGGGTAAGTCTGGGCGCCAGCAAAGCATCGCCGGAGAGGCGGATGTGCAGCCGTTCAAGCTGGAATGTGTCGTCGCAGTCGACGTTCTTGACCGTCAGGACCCGGCTGACGGCGTCGCCGGGCGCCCATTTGCCGGTCGGGTAGCGGCCCTGGGGGCCGGATGGCTGAGTGCCTTCGGCGGGCGTGGTATAGAACATGGGGCCGGCCCAGCCCGCGGTTGCCGCATTGGCAGGGACGCGGTCGCCGTTCCCGCGCCAGCTGATGATGGCGGTTCGGTCGTAAGAGAAGGCCGGGATTGGTTCGGCGGCAATGGCCAGAGCAATGCCGCCCGCTGTTCCCATCGTCAGGGCACCCAGGAGGCTGATGCTGGTGAATAGTTGCCGCAGCCGCATGGTCTGTCCATCCCCTTTGCGGTATGTAAGGTAAAACGGGAGTGCCCGGCCTGGGCACTCCCGCTGGGCATCGCCCACGCTAGCTCTCGTGACGCCCTGACGTCAGGGGGGCTAGGGGTTGTTGGGCATCTGCACGGAGTTGACCTTGAAATCGACGACGAGCGTCTGGCCCTGGTAGCTGTTGTCTGCGCCGATATCAAAGTGAACCTTGAACTTCATGTGCCGGTTCGAGCTCAGGTGGAGCGGGATTTTGGTCGTGTCGGGGTACTGAATGGGCACCGGACCGGCAAGGAAAGTGCTGAGCCAGCCTTCGCCGACCTTGACATCAGGGCCGCCGCCCTGCGGTGTGTAGATTTCGACCCACAGCTTGTTGGCCATGGGCAGGTAACCGCCGGGATGCATCGATGCCTCGATGGAGGTCAGCCAGGCGCCCATCGTGCTGCAGGAGGTGGGGTTCATGACGGTCAGCGTGCGGGTGTGGGTGTCTCCCGGCGCCCAGAGACCGGTGGGCAGGGTGCCGGGGATGCTGGTGGGCGGCGGCGTGGCGCCCTGTGCAGACGTTACATAGAACATCGGCCCGGGGACAGGATCGCCGTCGTTTCGTTCTGACGTAATGCAGAGCGTCCCGGCTGTGAAGTTGTTCGTAGAAGTTGCGGTGTCGGAGAAGAGTGCGAGCGTGGTGCCGACGCCCAGGGCCACCGCCAGGACTGCTGAGGAGGCCAGAAGGAGCTTCTTGTTCATGTACGGAGCCTCCGTTTCAGCTCCCACCGGGGCGAGGGACGCCCCGGCGGGGCATCAGGCTAAGCGGTTAGTTCCAGGAGGTCGGGCCGGCACCGGTGGTGTTGTTGGCGGACTGGACGGCGTGGAACGTGATGCCGATGGTGCCGGAGTCACCCTGGCAGTCGTTGCCGGCAGCCAAGGCGAAGGCCCAGTTGACGGTGACATTGCGGGTGTCGCCGTTGTTAGCTACGCCGCCCAGAACCGACGGGGTGGCACTCAGGTTCAGGCCGGGGGCGGTGAAACGGCCGCCGCCGTCGCAGGTGGTCAGGTCGCCGCCCATGGTGGCGGTGTAGCCGACCCAGGCAGAGAGGCTGCCGGTGTAGGTCACGGTGCAGTTAAAGGTGCCGGCGTCGCCAGGGGCGATGTTGTTGATGGTGTTGGAGCAGCCGGCGACGGCGCCGAGGGTAACGGTACCGGCGGAGAAGGTGTTGTTGTTGTTGGCAGTCTGGGCCGTGAAAAGTGCAAAGCTGGCGGCGCTGACCAACAGGGCGGTGACACCAACGGCCAGGAGCGACATGACGATGCGCTTACCAAACATTTGTGTACTCCTCCTCAGACGATCTTTTGTCCAGGTGGCGGGGCCGGGAAGGGAGACGTCAGGGCGTCACGAGAGCTACTGGGCTTCGGAACCGGAATGGTCTTCATCAACCACTGCTTCGGCTTCGGCCTTCTTGGCGGCTTCGGCCTCGGACAGGGTCTTCCACATTTTCACAAACTCCATGCCGATGATGACGACACCGGGAAGGATCACAAACAGCACGATGCCCAAGGGGGTCCGAATGAAGTTGGTGACGTAACCGAAGTAGGGAATGCGCCATTCGTAGCGGCCGATGATTTGCTCGGGTGAGACGACTTCGCGGTCAACGACCGTGTTGTTGTCGCCCTTGGTGCCGAAGGCGACGGGCTTGCCGTCCACTTTGACGGTCCCGATGACCCGGTGGGTGATGAGCATGTCCGCCTTCTCCCTGGCGCGGAAGGTGATGACGTCGCCGTCTTTGACTTCGTTGGCCGGGTCCTTCAGGGGCTTAACGATGATGACGTCACCGGTGCGAATGCCGGGCTCCATGGAGCCGCTGATGACCGCCAGGACCTTGTGCCCGGCGATGGTGGGAATTGCGTCGCCGGAGCGCCGGGCGGAGAAGCCCAGGATTGCCGCGGCGCCAATGACCAGGATCAGGGCGCCGGTGATCAGCACATTGAGAACCTTCAAGGCCACCTTCATGGGAGTCACGCTCCTTTTGCGTCAGATCAGGGCTGCCTCGGGCGCCGGGGGCGGGGGCTCGGCCGCAGGCTCGGGCTCAGTGGCCGCAGGCTCGGGCTCAGTGGCCGCAGGCTCGGGCTCAGGCTCCACCGGCACAGCCTCGTCCTCCAGGGCCGACCCGGCCGGCGCCGTCACGGTCCCCTCCGGTACCGGAGCATCATCCGCCTCCACCAGCCCGGAGTCGGACTTGATCTTCCCCGCCGGATGCACACACCCCGGCGGCAGCGGGTCCGGATCATGCACCTCCGGGTCGGCGGGGTTCTCCACCGCCCCCGTCAGTACAATCGTCTGAAGGACGCCGCCCGGGGTCCCGGTCACCGTGATCGTATCGTGAATGCTCTAGGGCCCATTAACCGCAGCATTCGTGAAGTACACAACCGCCGATTCCCCGGGCCCGATGTGACCAGGCGCTACCCCAACCTCGCTGTCCCTGAGCCACCCGCCGCTCACCGAAACCGAAAGGTCCATCGCGATACCCGACGTAACCAGGCCCACAGCCACCCCCGTGCACTTATCACCAACATGCAGGGTTCCGAGGGGAAACGTTGTCGAAGGAGGCGGCCAACCCCCGGCAGCAAAACCCGACACGGCCTGCTCCATGTCGTAAAACAGGCTCAGTGACCGCCCGCCGGGCCCGAGGGCCGCAACGGCGGTGACTGCCAAGAGCACACCCACAGCGATCCGGGCCCGGCTCGACCGGTCTGGCCATCGGCCCACCGTCATCCCTCCCCCGGCCTCTCATTTATCAACGGCAAATAGAATTCGCATCTCTCTTTCCATTTCCTTCCAATTTATGGGGGTGTCCGGGAACAATCTCCCGGCGTAATTCCCGATAGCAAAAAAAAGACCGCACCCCCGAAAGGGTGCGGCCCTGCAAAAACGTTCTTCCTATACCAGCCGAGCCTTGGCGTACGTGCGGTACACCTTGCCGATCTCCACCTTGACCCGCTTGCCGGTCAGCGCTCCGGCCTCCTCGACGTCAATGACATACCCGTCGACCCGGGCAATGCCGTCGGCCGTGTTGGTCACGTGCGCTTCCTCGATTTTGACTTCCACCACCTGGCCGGGCTTGACGGGGAGCGCCCGCTCCTCCACCTCTTCACGGGTGCCCAGCACCCGCAAATGCATCTCCTCCAGATGGACTTCGTTATTGCCCCGAATGTAGATGATCTTGCCCAGTTCCGCCTCCAACTCCTTCAAGTTGGAGCCGCCGGCCCCGATCAGCAGCGCGGCCACCGACGGATGGACTTCCATGAGCAGCGCCTCGCTGGAACTCTGCTTCAGAATACGCCGCACCTCAGCCCGGACCCGGCGGGCCATCGTCTCTTCCGACAGCACCTTGCCCCGCCCGTCGCAGTACGTGCACGAGCGCATCATCGCCTCGTCCAGATTCTGGCGGGACTTTTTGCGGGTCATTTCCAGCAGACCCAACTGGGTTAGGCCCAGCACGTTGGCCCGGGTCCGATCCCGCTTCAGTTCGTCTTCCAGCGTCTTGATCACCTTCTGGCGGTGATCGGTCACTTCCATATCGATGAAGTCGATGATGATAATGCCGCCAATATCACGCAGCCGCAGCTGCCGGGCGATCTCCTTCGCCGCTTCCAGGTTTGTCTTAAAAACGGTATCGGCCAGGTTCGTCGTGCCCACGAACTTGCCTGTGTTTACGTCGATGCAGGTAAGCGCTTCGGTCTGATCAATGACGATGTAGCCGCCGCTCTTCAGCCAGACCCGGCGCTTCAGGGCCTTGTCAATCTCCATTTCCATGCCGTGGAAGTCGAAGAGCGACTGGTCTGTACGGGTGTACAGCCGCAACCGGTCCTTCAGGTGCGGCGCATGCAGGTCAAGCACTTCGGCGGCCCGCTGGTACTCCTCTTTATTGTCGATGGTGAACTGGTCGACCGTATCGTCGAACCAGTCCCGCACAATGCGATGCACCAGCCCGAGGTCGCGGTGCAGCAGGGAAGGCGACGGGGCCGCCTTGGCCCGGCCGGCGACCCGTTCCCACAGCTTTGTGAGGAACGCAGCGTCCTTGGCCAGTTCCTCTTCATGCGCCCCTTCGGCGACCGTTCGCACAATAAGCCCGGCGCCTTCCGGTTTGACCCTGGCGGCTACCTGCTTGAGGCGCTCCCGCTCCTTGTCATCATCAATACGGCGCGATACGCCGATATAGTCGACATGCGGCATGAGCACCAAAAACCGCCCCGGCAGCGTAATATGCCGTGTCACACGGGCGCCCTTCGTGCCAATGGGCTCCTTGGCCACCTGCACGATGATCTCCTGACCGGGGCGGACGATCTCCTTGATGGTCAGCTTGCCTTTGGCGCCGCCAATCGTCTCGCCCTCCACCTCGGCCCGCCCGGGCTGCGCATCGTCTACATACAGAAACGAGTTCCGGTCCAGGCCAATATCCACAAAGGCCGCCTGCATGCCGGGCAGGACGTTTTCAACCTTGCCTTTATAGATGTTTCCAACCACCCGCTGGTGGACAGGCCGCTCGACGAAAAGCTCCACCAACTCGCCGTCTTCCACAACGGCCGCACGGGTTTCGTCGACGTCTACGGTTACCAGGATCTCTTTCGTCACAAAAAATCCCCCATCTCTTTTGGGGTTCGTTGAACGCCACAGGGCGTGCGGGTGCACCAAAAGGCGCATCCCACTGCTACTAGTATACCAACTGGGATTGGATTCTTCTCCCACGGCGAAATTCCTGCCGCTTGGAACCCGTAGCACTTTCAGGCCATGTCGCGTGAGTCAAAAGATTCCCGTAGATAGAAAATTGGCAGGAAGGACATGTTTTGAGTCTTATGCAATACTGTATAAACAGAACGGAATAACTTACCAAAACCGAGGAGGCCCCGTCACACATGGCCACCATCGTCATTGCGCTGGGCGGCAACGCCATTTTGCAGCCCGGTCAGGCCGGGACCGCAGCTGAACAGGCGGAGAACATCCGCAAGACTTGTGTGCAGATTGCCGGGATGATCGAGGCCGGGCACCGCGTTGTGGTGACCCATGGCAACGGCCCGCAGGTTGGCAACCTGCTGATTCAGCAGGAAGAGGCCTCCGCCGTCGTGCCGCCCATGCCTATGGACGTGGCAGGCGCCATGAGCCAGGGCATGCTTGGCTACTGGATGCAGAACCAGCTTGATAATCTCCTGCGCGCCCGTGGCATTCGCAAGCCCGTGGTCACGCTGGTCACGCAGGTGCTCGTGGACCGCAATGACCCGGCCTTCAAGAACCCGACCAAGCCTGTCGGGCCGTTCTACACCGAAGCCAAGGCCCAGCGGTACATCGCCGAAAAGGGCTGGCAGATGAAAGAAGACGCCGGCCGCGGTTGGCGGCGGGTTGTGCCTTCGCCGAACCCCAAGGCGATTTGGGAGAAGGAAGCGATCAAGACGCTGGTCGACAGCGGCGCCGTGGTGATCTGCTCGGGCGGCGGCGGCGTGCCCTCGTACCTGGAAGGTGAAATGCTGATCGGCTGCGAGGCCGTGATCGACAAGGACCTGGCCGGACAGCGGCTGGCGGCCGACGTGGGCGCCGACCTGTTCTGCATTCTGACCGATGTGCCGAAGGTCTGCCTGCGCTACAAGCAGCCCGACCAGGAGATGCTTGACCGGGTCACGCTGGCTCAGATGCATAAATATGCATCAGAAGGTCATTTTAAGGCAGGCTCTATGGGCCCCAAGGTCGAAGCTATTATGCGTTTCGTGGAAGCGACGGGCAAGTGGGGCGTCATCTCTTCGTTGGACGACGCAACGCAGGCCGTGGAAGGGAAAGCAGGCACCGTCATCGTCCCGTAGCGCAGCCTCGTCAAAGCCCCGATTGGGCGGGCATCGCTGCAATTGCTTCGTGGCGCCCCGCTCATCGGTGTCGCATAATTATGCACCCCACCAGCCATTGTCCACCGCAACATCGTCAGTCAAGTCGTCGTCAAGGAGGTTCCAGGCATGTCCGTCACGCTCAAAGGCCGCGATTTTCTCGACGTATGGGATTTTGACCGGGAAGAGCTGGAGCAGATTCTAAATACCGCCGATATGCTCAAGCTGCGCCACAAGATGGGCATCATCGACCAGCCGCTGAAGGGCAAGACCCTGGGCATGTACTTCTCCAAGTCGTCCACCCGCACCCGCCTCTCCTTCGAGGTCGGCATTTACCAACTGGGCGGCTATGGCCTCTTCCTCTCGGCGAACGACCTGCAGTTGCGCCGCGGTGAGTCGATCGCCGATACCGCCCGGGTCTTCTCCCGGTACCTGGACGGCATCATGATTCGGACCTACGCTCATCAGGACGTGCTCGACCTGGCGAAGTACGCCGATGTGCCGGTCATCAACGCGCTGACCGACTACAGCCACCCCTGCCAGATCATGGCCGACGTCATGACGATCCGTGAAAAGAAGCGCCGCCTTGAAGGGCTGAAGATGGTCTTCGTGGGCGATGGCAACAACGTGGCCCTCTCCATCATGGAGGCTGGCGCCAAGTTCGACATGGAAGTGATCATCTCGTGCCCGAAGGGCTACGAGCCGAAGGCTGCCGACCTCGCCCGCACGGGCGCCCGGGTCGTGTATGATCCCGTCGAAGCTGTCACCGGCGCCGACGTGATTTACACCGACGTGTGGGCCTCCATGGGCCAGGAAGCCGAAACGGCCGTGCGCAAGCAGCACTTCGCCCCGTACCAGGTCAACAGCGCCCTAGTCAGGCACGCCAAGCCCGACTACCTCTTCCTGCACTGCCTGCCCGCCCATCGCGGCGAAGAGGTGACCGACGAGGTCGCCGACTCCGCCAACAGCGTCATCTTTGATGAGGCCGAGAACCGGCTGCACGCCCAGAAGGCCATTATGGCCCTGATTATGGGCTAGCCTGTTGCGGACAAGTCCTGGATGGGAGGGAACGCTGCTATGAATCTATGCCGGCTCTGCGGAGCCTCGTTGGAAACGGTCAGTGCCAAGGATCGCGGCTGCTGCGACGTCCCGTCCGGGGTTACTCCTGAAGAACAAGTCAACTTTTGGTTGACGCACGATCCGGAGCAGGTATGCGTGGATTGTGCGAGGACCCAATGCGAAAGGAGAATTCCCATGACGAAGACACGCGTTCTGATTCTGGGTGCTGCCGGTCGCGACTTCCACAACTTCAACGTCTACTACCGCGACAATGAGGCCTACGAGGTCGTAGGTTTCACCGCCACCCAGATTCCGGATATCGCCGGCCGGAAGTATCCCGCCGCTCTGGCGGGCCGCCTCTATCCGAACGGTATCGCCATTTATGATGAAGCCGATATGGCGAAGCTGATTGAAGAACTGAAGGTCGATGAGGTCGTTTTCGCTTACTCTGACGTTCCCCACGAGTATGTGATGCACCGGGCCTCGGCCGCCATGGCCGCCGGCGCCGACTTCAAGCTGCTGGGCTACAAGGCCACCCGGATCAAGTCGACCAAACCGGTCATCGCCGTTGTCGCCGTCCGGACGGGCGCCGGCAAGAGCCAGACCTCCCGTGCGGTCGTAAAGGCCCTGCGTGACATGGGCAAGAAGGTCGTCTCCATCCGTCACCCGATGCCTTACGGCGACTTGGAAGCCCAGAAGGTCCAGCGCTTCGCCTCCTACGCCGACCTCGACTTCCATAAGTGCACCATCGAGGAGCGCGAGGAGTACGAGCCGCACATCGACCTGGGCGCCGTCATTTACTCCGGCGTCGATTACGAGGCGATTCTGCGGGAAGCCGAAAAGGAAGCCGACGTCATCATTTGGGATGGCGGGAACAACGACTTCTCCTTCTATGAAGCGGACCTGTACATCACCATCGCCGACCCGCATCGTCCGGGCCACGAAATGGCCTACCACCCCGGCGAGACCAACCTGCGCCTGGCCGACGTGGTCGTGATCAATAAGGTTGATACCGCTACGCCTGAAAACGTCAATAAGGTACGTGAGTCGATCGCCAAGGTCAACCCGGGCGCCATCGTCGTCGATGCGGCTTCGCCGATCTTCGTGCAGGGTGCCGAGCAGATTCGCGGCAAGCGGGTCCTGGTGCTGGAAGACGGCCCCACCCTGACCCATGGCGAAATGAAGTACGGCGCCGGCGTTGTGGCCGCCAAGCGGTACGGCGCCCGTGAGCTGGTCGACCCGAAGCCCTTCGCCGTTGACACCATCGCCGATACGTTCCGGAAGTATCCGAACATCGGCGAGGGCCTGCTGCCTGCCATGGGCTATGGCGACAAGCAGATGAAGGACCTGGAAGAGACGATTAACGCCTGCGATTGCGACTTGGTCGTTTCCGCCACCCCGATCGACATTACCCGCGTGGTCAAGCCCAACAAGCCCATTCTCCGGGTTGGCTATGAGTTGCAGGAGATTGGCGCTCCGACGCTGGCGCAGATCATTCGTGGCAAGCTCGGGTAGGCCGGTATGGATCTCCCGGCGTCATTGCGAGAGATAAACCCCGTAGTCGATGCGATTGCCCGGGGGGAGTCCGCTGCGTGCGGGCCCGCCTTGCGGCTGGCTGTTGCGCTGGGGCTCGTGACGCCTGAAAGCGGCCTTACGGAGGCGGGGCGGGCGTATGCCCGCCCCGCTCTGCCTGCCGGTCCGTCGTCGCTGGTGATGACCCCGGAGCGGCGGGATGTTGGACAGACGCTGGTCGGCGGGCCGCTGCCGCTGCAGGCGTCGCTGAGGCGGCTGCTCCGGCTGGTGATTGCGCAACGGGAGCCCCTGGTCGCCCCGTCTGTTTTGGGCTGGCCGGAAGCGTTGCTGCGCCCGTACCTGGCTTACCTGGAGGATCTGGGCCTGCTGGTACCCATCGGGCCGCTGGTGGAGGTGACGAGCCGCGGACGGTTGGTGGCGGCGCTTTCCGACCGGCCTGCGGTCTGGGAGCCGCTGGACACGGCGGAAGCCTCGGCAGACGGGGTTCCGTACCTATCGTCGGCTGTGTTCCGGTATTACTTGGTGCGGCGGGTCTGCATGGTGCTGATTGCCCGCCGGGGGCGGCGGGAGTGGCATTTGCTGCAACCGCTGCTGGATGGTCCGCTGGCGCCCCTGGCCCCGGCCTACACCGAGTGGCTCGGCCGGTTTCTGGCTGCCCAGCCCGCAGGGCGGCGGTCGTGGCCGGCGGAGTTGGTGTGGGAGTATGAGGCCGGGCTGCCCGGGGCGCCGGCGTGGTTCGGCGCCTGGTGCGAAGCGCTGCTGGGGGCGGGGCCCGAGCGGGCTTTGGATGTGCTGGTTGCGGCTGCGGGCGGGGTCGGGCCAGCCAGCGGCGCGGCAGCGCCGGGCGCCCCAGCCGCGGCCGATACCCCCGGCCTTCTGCGGGAGCCGGCCGTCCTGACCGGCGAGCCGCTTTCCCGGGAGACCTGGCTCATGGCCACGGCCATCGGGCGGGCGTCGCAGCAGGGCTGGGCGCTCAGGTATGCTGAGGCCTCGGCCCGTCTGGCCCAGGACGGTGTTGCCCTGCCGCCGTGGCCTGCCATGCACGGCGCCCTCGAAGCGGCGGGCCTCATGGTGACCCGCGAGCCAGAAGTTCGCCTGGTGTTGCCGGTCCAGGTGCGCCCCCCGGCCGATGCGATCTGGCCCTATGCCAGCCCGGAATGGCTCCTGGCCGCCCTGCTGGAGGGCCACGCATTCACCCTGCCCGGCCCGGGACGGCGCCCGGGGCGCCGCATCCTCCTTCCGATGTAGGACCACCCACCCGATCGGGTGCCGCGAAATTCCTCCCCTCCTCCGATGTTAATAAACCTGACACTGATTATGATCCAGGTAAGAAGTGTCTGAGGAGGGGAATTCGGCATGAACATCAACGACGAACTCGCCCCCAAGGTGGCAGCCCAGGTCAAGGCAGGAAAGATGTTGCATCAGGTCGCTCAGTCCATGCAGATTGACGTTGAAACGGCTGCGCTGGCCTTCATTCGGTGGTCCGTCAGCGACATGCCGGCCTCGGCCTAGTTCCTGAAGCATACGTGCGAGCCGGCCTGCGGGTCGGCTCGTTTTTTGCGTGCGTATCTCGGCAGGCGGCGGGCTTCGGTATGGCGAAAGGTTCGGACATAGAATCACTCCGTAAGGGGGCCTGTCAAATGGCTGGTCTGGTCAAACTTGCGCTCGCCGTGCTGCTTCCCGTTTCGCTCTACTTCTCTACCGTCAACCTCCCACTGCGTGACGCCTCCTGGCTCACGTTCATCAACAACGCGTTGTGGGTCGCCACCGCCCTGTATTTTGTGGTCTACGTGCCCGTTAAGGGGCTCGGGCTGAAAAACTGGGTAGCCAAGGTCCTGGTCGCCCTGTTGGCCGTGTCGCTGCTGACTACATCCTTCCAGGCGGCGGTCAAGGACCGGGCGGCGCGGTATGAACTGCAGAAATAGGCAACGGCGCCCTGCACGACAGGGCGCCGCTTCTCTTTTATAGGTTGAAGCTCTTTGTCACAAGGGTCGCATCGGTCGGCACTAGGTAATCCTGCCCGAACCAAGGTATCAGGTAGTCCGGCCGCGGCGCCGTGCCCGGTGGCAGACCGAGCGTCCCGTCCATCACCCGGAATTTCAGCGGCTGACCGGCCGGCAGCCTGAACCACAGGGTAAATCCATCCTGCGGGGGCGCGACCCAGAACACCGACCAGGGGCCTTCTCCCACCGGCACTTCCCGCTGACCGACCCGGGCTTCGTTCAGGCGCACCTCCTTCTCCATAAACACGCCTACCAGTGCGGCCTGCCGGGCCGATTTCACCTTCACCGTCACGACCCGGTTGGTCTGGTCAGCCGTCTCGTCGGAGAGCACCTCAACGTGGGGCGCAGGCAGCGCATCTGCCGTGGCTGATGCCACAGCCCGATAGTAGTACCGGCCCAGGGGGAAGAAGTCTCGCGCCTCGTCCTGCCACTCCTCACTCCCCACGAACTGATTGGTCCACGCGTCCTTGGCACTCGTGAGCCACCAGGCCTTTCCGGTGTTGGCGTCAACTCCGTAGACCATCGTATCGCGGCCCGGATGCTCTGCATCATACGGCATGAGGGCGCCGCCAGCGGCCAGACCTAAGGCAGCGGCCAGGACCACCGCCGGGAGCCACGCCCGGAATGTCCGCCAAAGTGCCTCAAGGTGGGCGGCGCAGAGTCCGAGCACCAGCATGACGAGAGCAGTCGATACTTGTGGCAGAAAGCCCAGCGCATCGTAGAACAGGCTCGTCATGGAGATGCCCAGCAGAAAGGCGGGTACAAGGCAAAGCGTGACCACGCCCAGCCCCGCTGCAGTCTCTGACCGATCGGTGCCCACCCTGAGCATATAGGCGAACGCAACCGCTGCGCCCACCATGGGCCACAGGAAGAGATAGCTTCCGCCGGGCAGCTTCAGGGCTGTCAACACGGCGAAGACGCCCCACCAGAGCAAGGCTGCGCCCAAAAGCGCGGGAGTACCCGCCCAGCGGCGGAAAAGGCCATGCATGCCCAGCATAATCGCCCCGGCCAGGGCCAGGTAGGAGAGCCGGAGCAGGTCATCGGCGCCCAGTTCGGCATGCCCCAGGTCATAAACGCCCAGATCAACCCGAACATCAGCACCAGGGCAAGAGGCAGCGCCAGCAGCCCAAGGCCGAGTTCCCTGAAGGTGACCGCCTTGCGCCGGATACCTACGCCCAGAAGCACGAGCAGGCCCAGTACGGCGATGATCGCCAGCGGTACCGCCCAGGACGCCGGATATTGCACCAGCCACCACCGGAAGGCGTTAAACCAGACCGCATCACCGGCCCTCGCCGGCGGCAGGGGCTGGTTGCCGAAATGCGTCGCCACCCCGAGGCCATAGGTCCCCATGTGCTGCAGCGTCCGCAGGTCGAGGTGGTCCACATCGTCCAGGCTGCTATGGTAGCGGAAGCCGCCGCCGACGGCGGCCACGTTCAGGTAAGCTGCGCCGGCCACCTGCTTGAAGGCCGTCACGTCAGTATCGTTCGGCATCTGCCGGTAAATGTCGGCGGCGAGCGACGTGCTGAACGGGGAGGGCACAGCGCGGGCGAACTCCCGCATGAGCGCGCCGTTCTCCCGGTTCACCTCGAACATGATCGCAGGCCCGTTCGTGCCACGCATTTCAAAGTTGAGGAAGAGGCCGGCTTCAGACGCCCAGGGGTGTTCGGCCACAAAGGCGGTGGCGCCCAGCATGCCCATCTCTTCACCATCGGTGATCAGAATGATGACGTCACGCTTGAGCGGCGGCCCCGCCTGCAGTGCGCGCAGCGTCTCCAGTACGGCTGCGACGCCGGCGCCGTCATCGCTGGCCCCCGGGCCCGTGGGGACCGAGTCGTAGTGTGCGGCCAGCACCAACGATCTGGCGCCCTCAGCGGGCTCGGTACCCTTCAGACGGGCGACAATATTGCGCACAGTAACGTATACAACCGCGGATGAAGGCTGTTTCACTGGCACAATGGCTTCCTGAATTTGCGGCTCAAAGCCTGCCGCCTTTAGTTGCGCTTCTATGTACTCCCGCACCGCCGTGTGGGCAGGCGTACCGGGCAGGTGGGGCTCCCGGGCGATCGCTTCCACATGCTTGCGTGCCCGGGTGGCCGAGAACTCGGTGGTGGGGGCATTGGCGCCAAGAGCAGGTGGCGGTACAAGATGCAGGCGAGCCATGGCGACCAGGGCACTGAGAAAGAGCAGGGCAGCCAGGGCTGGGGTCATACGTTGGGTGTAAGTGCGGCGTTCCGGCTTTGGAACCGAGATTTTCATGAGTGACTGCATAGCGGATATTCACCCCTTCGCCTCCGGGTTCGCCCCTGCTGGCAACTGATCCTGCGAAAATGTTCACCCAATCGCCCAAATACAAAGACCGGAAAAGGTTGACTTCTCCGGTCTTTTCCATCATGACTTTGCCGGCTTCCTGCCCGACACGAGGTACCGTGGATACTTGGGCGGTTCGTGCCAAAGTTCCGGTGTCATCAACGGCTCAGTCTGCACCTCTTGGACACCCTGCGTCTGAAGAAAGGCTGCCACCTTTTCGCCCATTGCACCGCCGAAAAAGGGGAGGTGCGTGTGGATGTGCGCATACTCCCCGGACAGTTCGCCCACGCCCCAGTGACCCTCAATCAAGACCAGCCGTCCATGCGGGCGGAGCACCCTCAGCCATTCGGCAATGGCCCGGCCCGGGTCGGGCAGGGTCCAGAGCAAGTGCCGGGCGATTAGCAGGTCGAAGGACGCATCCGGGTACTCGATGCGTTCTGCGTCGCCGACCGCAAACTCGGCTGCGACACCCCGCTGTTCTGCCTTGGCCCGGGCAACCTCGATCATCTCAGGTGAAAGATCGATCCCTGTGACCTCGTGTTTCAGTTCTGCATACAGGAAGGCGAGAAACCCGGTCCCGCATCCGACATCAAGAATCTGTGAGGGCACGCGATCAGCAAAACGCCCCAGCAGGGCGAGCCAGGCCTGGTGCTGGCCCGGGGAATGAAGCACATGGTCCGGCTCTCTGTCAAATTCCTCAGCCCGGCTGGCCCAGAACGCTTTTACGATTTCCTTCACGTCGTTTTCCGGCATCGTGCTACAACTCCCAGGGCAATTTCAGCATCCCGGTCTCCGGTTCCCGCCGATAGATCATCAACCGATGTGTTCCAACCAGCACGGTATCGCCGAACGCCGGTGATACCTGCGCTAACCCTTCAGCCAGTGTTTCCGGCTTCAGGCTCCCCTGCGCCCCCGACTGGAGCACCGCCCGCAGATTGACCACCACCCGGGCGCCGTCCGGCTCGGGGAGGCTGCCCGCTACGGTCAATTCGTAGACCTGCTCCCGAATGTTGACCAGGCGGGTGCCCCGCTTCCCTTCCTTCGCCACTTCTACAACCTCGCGTTCGAGGAATGCCGCCACCGCTTCTGCGACGGCTGCGGCCGAAGCGGCGCTAAACGTCAGCCGGTACTCAGCGGTATCGACCAGGGAGAAGAGCGAATCGCCCTTGGCCGGCACTTCACGGGCCTCGACGAAGGTAATGCCCGGCGGCGAGCAGCGGTTGGCCCGCTCCACGAACTCGGCGGGCGCCACGGGCTCGGACAGATCCACATCGATAAACTCGCCTTCGCTGCTCGCACCTGTCGCCAGGGCAGAGGCGAAGCTCATGCGGGGGTGCGGGTTGAACCCCTGTGAATAGGCCAGGGGCAGGGCGGCCCGGCGTAGCGTCCGCTCCAAGGTGCGCTGAATGTCCAGGTGCGAGAAGAAGCGGGCCGTGTGCTGCTTGGCCAGGCGAATTCTCAGCTTCACAGGCTCCCCTCCTTCGCGGGCTTCAATACGGGCGCCACGCCAAAGGTCATGCAGGCGCCGCATACGTCGCAGTTCTCCCAGCGGCAGTCGGTCACCTCGGTTTCGGCCATGGCCCGCATGTGATCATCAATCAGCCATTCTTTCGTCACGCCGGCGAAAAGATGGTCCCACGCGAAAACCTCGCCATACCCCTTCCGGCGGGCGGCGTAATACGCGATATCGATGCCGCTCTCCACGCAGGCCTGCACCCAGCGGTCATAGCGGAACTGGTCGGTCCAGCCGTCAAACCGGGCGCCCAGCTGCCAGGCACGCAGCAGCGCCGCCGACACTCGCCGGTCGCCGACCGACAGCAGCACTTCAATATGGCTCGACTCCGAATGATGCCCCTTGAACTCAATCCGCCGGTCCTTGCAGGCACGCTTGACCACCATCTGACGGCGCTGCGTCTCTTCGATGCCGATTTGCGGCTCGTATTGGAACGGCGTATGCGCCTTGGGTGTAAAGGTCGAAACGCTGATGGTGATGCGGACGCCCTTGGCCTCCTGCCGCCCGAGAATCTCCTCGGCAATCTCCAGCGCCCAGTGGCCTTTTTCGGCGATGGCCCGGAGGTCATCATCCGTCTCGGTGGGCAGACCGATCATGAAGTAGAGTTTGATCGCCTTGTATCCCGCCGTGAAGGCCGCCTTGAACGCCTCGCGAATATCGCGGTCCGATACGGTCTTGTTGATCACCCGCCGGATGCGGGCTGAGCCACCTTCTGGCGCCAAGGTCACCGAGCTGCGGTTGACCTGCTGGACCGCATCCGCAATCTGCACCGAAAAGGCATCGACGCGGGTGGAAGGCAGCGTAACGTTGACACCCGCACAGGTCATCTCCGTGGAGAGCTTTCGGACGGTATTTGCCACATCCGTATAGTCGGCGGTCGACAGGGAGACGAGCGACAGCTCGTTGTAGCCAGTGTTGCGGACGATTTCGCGGGCGAGTTGCTGCACCTTTTCCGGCGAGCGCTCCCGCACGGGGCGGGTGACCATGCCAGCGTGGCAGAAGCGGCAGCCCCGCGTGCAGCCCCGGAAGACTTCCACCTGCGCCCGGTCGAAGACGATGTCGATGTTGGGCACCACAGGCGCCGTGGGGAAGTCGATGGCGTCGAGGTCATCCACCGTCGCACGATGGACGATGGCCGGGGCGGCGCTGTCGGTGACGATGTACCGCTCGATGGTGCCGTCCTGGCGGTAGGACGGTTCGTAGAACGCCGGCACGTAACAGCCGGTGATGCCTGCCAGGCGCCGAAGGAGTTGTTTGCGGTCGGCGCGCCCTTCCTGCTTCCACTGCTTGTACACATCCAGAATTTCATGGATGACGAACTCGCCGTCACCCAGGACCGCCACGTCGAGGAAGGGGGCCAGCGGCTCGCAGTTGAAGACGCACGGTCCGCCGGCGATGACCAGGGGGTGGGCCTCGGTCCGGTCCGCGCTGCGCAGGGGCACGCCGGCGAGGTCGAGGCAGGTGAACAGGTTGGTATAGGTCAGTTCATAGAGCAGCGGGAACGCGATGATATCGAACTGGCCCACAGGCGTCCAGGTCTCCATGGTAAAGAGCGGAATGCCCGTCTCCCGCATTTTTGCTTCCATATCGGGCCAGGGGGCATAGGCCCGCTCGCAGCAGGCATCGGCCCGCCGGTTGATTTGGTGGTACATGATCAGCGAGCCTAGGTGAGACATGCCCACTTCGTAGCTGTCCGGAAAGGTCCAGGCGACTTTCAGGTCAACGTCGCCGTGCGCCTTGACGATGGCGTTCCATTCGCCGCCCGTGTAGCGCGCCGGTTTGGCGACCTGGGGCAGGATCGCCTGAATCTTGGCGACCAGATCATTCACCGCGTCCACCGTCTCCTTTTAGGTGCACATAGCATATTGCACTCAAAAGGATACCACGGGAGGGCTCGGGGGCGCATCGGGAAAAACCGGGGCAGATCAGGCGGTGTTGTTAGGCCTCCAGCACCTGCTCGACCGTGGCTTCGGGGCCAAGCGCCTGGAACGCTTCCATTAACTCCGCTTCGTATAAGGTGCCCAGCGGCTGGAGCTCGCGGTCGACGACCAGCACCACATGATACCGCCGGGAGACGAGGTGCTCCATGAGTTCCCCGAGGCGTGTCCCCTCCACCGCAACAACCTGCCGGGCCGCCAGCACCCGGCTTTCCTTCAGCTGCTCCCGCTTGCGCAGGAACTGGCGGTATGATCGGTAGGTCGCAGCCTCCCCCTCCTCTCCGGCGCCGAAGGCGACAAACAGGCCCCCGACCAGGGGCGTGAGAAAGAGCGTATGGGCTTCGGTGCGGGCCCAGACCAGCAGGGCGGCGCCGGCCATGGCGATGCCGCAGAAGCGGCCCAGCAGGGACATCCAGGTGGTGACGCGGCGGTAGCCGTAGCGCTGGGCCATGAGGCCGCGCAGGGCGCGCCCGCCGTCCAGGGGCAGGGCGGGAATCAGGTTGAAGAAGGCGAGGTTGGCGTTCACTTCAAAGCAGAACTTGACCAGGCGCTGGTCGAAGAGCTGGTCGCCGGAGAGAAAGAGCATCAGCCCGGCCAGGAAGAAGGACTGGAACGGCCCCGCCAGGGCGACCGAGGTCTCGGCCTGCGGGTCGGCCTCCAGGTGCGTGTCCAGCTTGGCCATGCCCCCGAACGGCGTGATGATCACTTCCTCGACACGGAGCCCCAGCACCCAGGCCACGGACAGGTGGGCGATTTCGTGGGCAACCAGCGACCCGACCAGAATCAGGGCTTCGGCCACGTACCCGGCGCCCGCCGCCACGGCCAGCAGCAGGAGGAAGAGCCAGTGAACGCCGACGCGCATGCCGGCGACGGTGCCCAGTTTCAGTTGCCAATCCCTCCCTGCGCTGCGGTGCTGATGGGCAGGAACGGGGCCGGGTCGACGGGCTTGGCACCGGGGGTAACCCGTACCTCCAGGTGCAGGTGGGCTTGACGGTCGCCTTCCTTGCCGGTCGGTGCTGCAATGGTGGCCAGGGTCTGGCCCTGCGTGACCTGGTCGCCGGCCTTGACCTGGCTGCCCCCGACCTGCCCGTACAGGGCGATGATGAAGCCATGGTCGACTTCGACGAGGCCGCCCAGGGCGGGGTCGGCGGCGACGCGCAGCACGGTGCCGTCGGCGATGGCCAGGACAGGTTGGCCGATGGCCGCGGCGAAGTCGAGCCCGCCGTGCGGCTCCTGGCCCTGGGGCAGCCAGCCGTAGTCGTAGAGCAGCTTGCCCGGGACGGGCATGATTTTCTTGG
>Ga0196970_1000792_pt1 | contig 29873 bp, 28 predicted proteins | sample S1v_513CmetaG_FD_148672 | JGI IMG/M metagenome (GOLD analysis project Ga0196970, IMG submission 148672) | Soil microbial communities from Anza Borrego desert, Southern California, United States - S1+v_5-13C | ecosystem: Environmental > Terrestrial > Soil > Desert | place: USA: California... | reverse complement strand
GCGCTACGGTATGCACACATCTCGCGATTGCGGTAAGTCGCTGCGCGGAAAGAGAAAAGCCCCTCTCCCTGGACGGGAGAGGGGTTGGGGAGAGGGTGACAAACGTTGCTTTCAAGCCACCAATGGCTCTGAAGACGTAAGAAAGAGACACTCTATCCGCCCTTCCGGGCGGAATGCCCCCTCTCCCCAGCCCCTCTCCCGCGAGGGGAGAGGGGCTTCTTCTCTATTGCACCGCAACATGTGTGCATACCGTAGCGCGAAAGCGGGGATCCAGAGCACTTGGCAAAGGCGCGATCTGGCGAGATTCCCTGGATCCCCGCCCTCGCGCTGGCATGACGTTCATCCTGTTTGTGGAAGCGAGTCTCCATGGGCGATGGCCCTGCGCGGGACGCCATGGTGTATTGCGCCGGCCGCCCGGTCATGGTAGGATAAAATTCATACAGAGGGGAGCTGTGTCTTCACGGCTTCGGGAGTGTGGATGAAACACTCCATGAAAACGTGTTTCATGGCGTTTCATCGTGTTTCATGGATTTGGCTAAGGTATTGATTTTCAACGAAAGCGGTTGGCCGCCGTGAAACGCCATGAAACACCAGTGTTTCATGGCGGCGGGTGGCGCACGCACAGCATCGGTTCGGTCGGCCCCATGGGAAGCGAGGATGGGCCGAACTCCCAGAGCCCTGCGGGAGACGATCTAAGCGGGGATGACGATGCTCCGATAAATGGAGACAGGTCTCTATGTGCAATTGCCTTGCTCATGGGGGCTCCGCCCGTTGACAGTCGGTCCGACCTCTACCATGATGTGTAGGTAATTTCACTACATCCTGGGGCGGGCGATGGAAGAGGCCGTGTCGGCTGCCGAGGCCAATCGGAACTTCTCGCAAATTTTGCGGCACGTGAAGGAAGGGCGGACGTACGTGGTGACCTCGCACGGCAACCCCGTCGCCAGGATCGTTCCGGCAAAGCAGAGCAGCGCGTTGACGAAGGCGGCCAAGAGCACGCTGATGGCGCGGTTGCGCGAACAGCCGGTGCAGGTGCTTGGGCATCGCTGGAGCCGGGACGAGCTGTACGGCGAGGGGTGAGCGATGCTCATCGCGCTCGACACCAACATCCTCGTCTACGCGGAGGGCGTTGCCTTCCTTGCCAGCGATGTGGAGAAGCCGGCGCGGGTGCGCGACCTGCTCGATGCACTGCCCGACGACGCCGTCGTCCTGCCGACCCAAGTGCTGGGAGAGCTGTACCGGGTGCTCGTCGGCAAAGCCAAGCGCTCCGTGGCCGAGGCGCGAGCGGCGGTCCTCATGTGGCGTGACCTCTATCCACCGTCCGACACCACGGCCGCCGTCATGATGGCGGCCATCGATCTTGCCGCGGACCACCGGCTCTCGATTTGGGATTCGGTCGTTCTCGCCGCCGCTGCCGAAGCGGGGTGCCGTCTGCTCCTGTCGGAGGACCTGCAGGACGGCTTTACGTGGCGCGGGCTCACCGTCGTGAACCCGTTTTCCGCCGAGCCACACCCGCTGCTGCGGGCGCAGATCGGCGGATAGGCGCCTTCTGAGGCTCGGCCTACTGATACGCCCGGTTCTGCGGCCCGCGGTCGTCGCCGACTGGCGGTGCGGTGGTCGGCCGCTCGGGAGCCGGCGGGACGATGATGTGGAGTTCCTGCGCGGTGTCCTCGTGCAGCGCGACCGACACGGTGGGCGCCAGAACGATCTTGAACTCCGCCGCCAGCGTGCCCCGCGGATCGGCCTTCAGCCGGCTACGCAGGCCCGGATCCTCGGCAAGGCGTTGGGCGATCTTCGCTTCCACTTCGGCGCGTTCCGGCATGGTGTCCTCTCCCTTATGTGTGTTTTCGCAACGGTATCACCGGCTGGCGATCCGGGCTCCGTCGCTTTGTGTCGCAGTCTGTTCGGATAGGTCGCTGGCGCGCTTCCGAGTTCGGCCTTAATCTGCTCGGCAAGGAACGAAGATCCCTAGGGAGGGAAAACGCATGCTGCCGCATGGGGCAAGCTATGCCGAGATCGCGTCGCGTTTTCGCTGGGACGTGCCGCACCGCTACAACATCGGCGTCGACGTCTGCGACAAATGGGCCGAGCGCGACCCCGGCCGCATCGCGCTGATCTACAAGCGCCGTGACGGTTCGGTCGAGGAATACACCTTCGCCGACATCCGGCGGGAGTCCGACCGGCTGGCGAACCTGCTGCGCAGCCTGGGCATCAAACGCGGCGACCGCGTCGGCATCCTGCTGCCGCAAGCACCCGAGACCGCGGTGTCGCACGTCGCCGTGTACAAGATGGGCGCCGTCGCGGTGCCGCTGTTCGCGCTTTTCGGTGTGGATGCGCTGCTGTACCGGCTGGGCAACTGCGGTGCCAGGGCGGTCATCACCGATGCCGCCGGGGCGGAGAAGATCGCCGCCCTCAAGGACGAACTGCCGGACCTCCAGGTCGTGCTGTGCATCGACGGGCCGCGGCAGGGTCTCCTAGACTTCCATGCGCTGCTCGCCGACCAGCCGGAAACCTTCGTGGCGGAGGACACGCTGGCCGACGACCCGGCGCTGATCATCTACACCTCCGGCACCACCGGGCAGCCCAAGGGGGCGTTGCACGCCCACCGCGTGCTGCTGGGCCATCTGCCGGGGGTGGAGATCTCGCACGACCTGTTCCCGCAGCCCGGCGACCGCATCTGGACGCCGGCGGACTGGGCGTGGATCGGCGGTCTCCTGGACGTGCTGCTGCCGGCGTGGCACCACGGCGTGACCGTGGTCGCCCACCGCTTCGAGAAGTTCGATGCCGAGGAGGCGTTCCGCCTGATCGCCGACTTCGGCGTGCGCAACGCCTTCCTGCCGCCGACCGCGCTGAAGATGATGCGCGGCGTGGAGAACCCGCGGGATCGATTCGCCTATTCCATGCGCTCCATCGCGTCGGGCGGCGAGACGCTGGGGGCGGAGCTGCTGGACTGGGGCCGACGCACCTTCGGACTGACCATCAACGAATTCTACGGCCAGACCGAGTGCAACATGATCGTCTCGTCCTGCGCGGCGATCATGCCGGGCAAGCCCGGCGTCATGGGCCGCCCGGCGCCGGGCCACGACGTGGCGGTGATCGACGACGCGGGCAACCGCCTGAAGCCCGGCGAACTGGGCCACATCGCCGTGCACCGGCCGGACCCCGTCATGTTCCTCGAGTACTGGGGCAAGCCTGAGGCCACCGCGGACAAGTTCATCGGCGACTGGCTCGTCACCGGCGATCAGGGTGAGCTGGACGAGGAGGGCTACATCCGCTTCGTCGGGCGCGCCGACGACGTCATCACCTCGGCCGGCTACCGCATCGGCCCCGGCGAGATCGAGGACTGCCTGATCGCCCATCCCGCGGTGCGCATGGCCGCCGTGGTCGGCGTCCCGGACCCGCTGCGCACCGAGATCGTCAAGGCCTATGTCGTGCTGAACGAGGGCGAACAGCCCGGCCCGGAGCTGGCCAAGGACATCCAGGAGCACGTGAAGACCCGTCTCGCCAAGCACGAGTATCCGCGCGAGATCGCCTTCGTCGACAGCCTGCCCATGACCACCACCGGCAAGATCATCCGCCGCGAACTGCGCGACCGCGCGATCCGGGAGAAAGAGGGGCGGAAGAAAGGGGCGTAGGTGAGCGGCCGAAACAACTGAAACAAAAAAGCGCGGTCTTGCCATCGTTGCGAAACACGGGGCTGGTACGGTTTGCGTCGTCCGAACACCTCCTGGAGAAAGACACGCATGACCCCGCTGCAGATCGCCCTGGTCCGCGAGAGCTTCGCCCACGTTCTGCCGATCCGGGAACAGGCTGCCGAGCTTTTCTACAACCGCCTGTTCGAAATCGCCCCCGAGACGCGCGCCCTGTTCAAGGGCGACATGCGCAGCCAGGGCGCCAAGCTGATGGTGGCACTCGCCGCCGTGGTGAATTCGCTGGACCGGCTGGACGACATCCTCGGCACCGTGCAGGCGATGGCGCGCCGCCATGTCCACTATGGCGTTACCGAGGAGCAGTATGGCACGGTTGGTGAGGCGCTGCTGTGGACCTTGCAGCGCGGGCTGGGCGAGGCGTTCACGCCGGACCTGAAGGAGGCCTGGGCCACCGCCTACGGCGCGCTGTCCACCGTCATGATTGCCGCCGCCCGCGAGGAAGCGGCCGCCGGCGCCTGAAGCTTCAGTCCGGGGCGAGCTGCGGCGCCGGCCGTTACGCCGGATGATACTTTCGGTTCTGGAGCGGCCGCACCTGCGCTAAAGTGCCGGCCGTTCTTCCGTCTGGCTCCGGCTTCCCATGCTTACCGTCACCGACCTTGACCTCTTCTACGGCGACGCCCAGGCGCTCGATTCCGTGTCCATCGCCGTGGAGGCCGGCACCACCACCGCCATCGTCGGCGCCAACGGCGCCGGCAAGACGTCGCTGATCCGCACCATCTCCGGCATCTACAAGCCGGCGCGCGGCTCCATCACCTTCAAGGGTCGAGAGATCGCAGGGCTGCCCAGCCACGTGGTGTGCGACCTCGGCATCGGGCAGGTGGCGGAGGGGCGGCAGATCTTCCCCTCGTTGACGATCCGCGAGAACCTGGAGATGGGCGCCGTCATCCCGCGCGCCCGCGCCGGGGCGAAGGAGACCTTCGCCCATGTTCTCTCCCTCTTCCCGCGGCTGGAGGAGCGGCTGGGCCAGTCGGCCGGCACGTTGTCGGGGGGCGAGCAGCAGATGCTCGCCATCGGCCGCTGCCTGATGGGCAAGCCCGAACTGATCATGTTTGACGAGCCCTCGCTGGGCCTGTCGCCGACGCTGGTGCAGGAGCTGTTCCGCATCATCCGCACGCTGGCCGACCAGGGAATGACCATCATTCTGGTCGAGCAGAACGTCGCCGCGTCGCTGAAGCTCGCCAGCCGCGCCTATGTGCTGGAGAACGGCCGCATCGTGCTGTCGGGAACCGGCGAGGCGCTGCTCGCCGACCCGGCGGTGAAGCAGGCGTACCTGGGGCTGTGACGGCGTCGCAGGTCGTGACATCGCAGGTTGGATGGTGCAAAGGAGAAGGCGTGGTTTGAGCTGAACGGTCGTGGCGAGCGTTGTCCTGGCATGTGGTCAGGGGGAGGGCACTTGTATGTCAACCGCCACGTATCGTCGCATCCGGCACGCCGACGGCCGGTCTTTCTATGACGGCGAGCCGATCATGCTTGCCGACGCCCAGTTGATGATCAACGAGGCCATCGCCCGCGGGGACTTGGAGGTCGGCTCATTCCTGCACATCGAGGAGGATGAACTGATCATCGAGCATGAGGCCGTGCCGTGACCTGACCTGCGACGAACCTCGGCCGCCGGCGACGTGCACTCCGGAACCCGAGAAGGGGGCCGTCCGTTACACGGATGTTTTGTGGTTCGTCAGCGCAAGAGCTGGCGCCACGTAGTCGAGATCGAGATTGCTCCTAAGGGCTGTCGGCTGCGCAGCGGAAAGCCTACGAGATGCGATTGCATCGCCTGGAAGCGGCGATGGCACGGCTCACCGGTGCGTATCTGGCCGCGCTCGCGGAGGACCCCCACGCGGCCAAGCGGCGACGCCCGCCTGATCCGGTGCTGGTACGTGGTGGCGACGCCGCGGGACTGAGCGGCATCCAGCAAGACGAAGAATGGCATTATGAAAGACCATCAAGGCGACTGGAAGCGGCGAGGGCCTCCCGAGAGCGCCAAGGACCGACTGCCGAAGCCGGCGGGCAAGGGCGACCGCAAGGAGGCCGTGGATCTCCCGGCGCGCTTGGCTGACCAACGCCGCCGCGTTCTCGCCAAGCACTACGCCAACCGTCACGGCGTGCACTGAGCATCCCGGGCGCCGGACGTGCCCGCCCCGGAACGGGAACGCGCCCTTCCCCCGGATGCACTCCGGCCAGGATCAGCGGCCGCCCGGGCGCAGGGGGACAACCTTTTCCTCGGGCTCCTCTGGAAGCTCGGCGAGGGTGGGGCGCACTTTCTTCAGCTGGATGACGTAACGCTCGGCGCCGTTCTCCATGACGGCAATCGCCGTCGGCCCGGCCCCCCAGTCGCTGGGGGCCAAGTAGAACTCCTTGATGGTCGCCGTGCCGACGGTCAGCTCCGCCAAGTCGAGCACAACGTCGCCGATGTGGAAACCCAGGTACTCTTCGATGGTCATGTCCTCTCATAATCGGTCGTGGTCGTCAGGACAATGCCTGCTTCGGGAACGGCTTGATGGGGGACGGGTCGGCCACCTAGTCCATCGGCTGGTCGAGGGGCAGCCCAAGTTGCGCTCCGGCGGCGGCGCCGAGGGCGCAACCGATGGCCGTCGCCGGCCCGGTGCCGGGCAGGGTTGTGCCGCTGGTAGCCAACCCCGCCGCGACGCCGCCCGTCGCACCGACGATTGCTCCCGCGGTGCATCCGAGCGTCATGCCGGCTATGGTATGCCGGTATCGGTAGAGAATCGCGCCACCGAGGATGATCGCACGCTCCGCTTCGCTTCGAAGCTCTTTCGCGGTGTCGGAAAGCCACCCGTCCTCCGTGCCGAGTGGCGCCGCAGCCGCCGTGAGGGGCGCGGTGACAAGGGGTAGCAGACTGAGCAGGCCGACCAGTACGGTGTGATGAATGGCGCGAAGCATGGGAGCCTCCTTGATCGAAATGACGTAGGCCAGGAGGCAAGTGATTACAGGGGACGAAAAACCGCGGACACGGCTGACGCGCCAGGCCCTAGATAGTCGTCGTCGAGCACGACGTAGCGCAATCCCTTCCGCTGTGTGATGGCGGAACGTAGTTGGGATCCAGTCTGTTGGGCCGTCCAGGAATACGGCTGGAGAGCGGCGAGTGGCACGAAACAGACAAAGGAACGCCACAAGGGGCATAACCCACGCTTTCAGCGGAAAGTCTGGTGGCTGCTTCCGGCATCGACCGGCAGCAGGTGTTCGAGCGACCCAGCGGCAACACGGCTGGTCATGAGCGCAGACAGATGCACCTGGAGCCGATCGAGTACGGGAGAGGAACGGCCGTGGAGATCAACGCCAGCCTCGTTCTGACTGCAACCGTTGCCCTCCGCCAGCATCAACCCGAGATCGCACAGATCACCAGGGCGGGTGAGACCCCGCGCAGTTTGCCGCACGGCGCACGATCGAACCCTACGCCACCGCGCCCGCTGCGACCAGCCGCTCGGCTTCCTCCGGGGTGAAGCCGCAGTCGGCCAGGATCTCCCGGGTGTGCTCGCCCAGCACGGGAGCGCCGGTGAGCACCGCGCCCGGCGTGCGGGAGAACTTCACCGGCAGGCCCAGCGTGCGGGTTGGGCCCGCCCGGCTGTGCTCCACCTCCACCACCATCCCGCGGGCCTGCGTGTGCGGGTGCTCGTGCATCTCGGCGATGCTCAGCACCGGGCCGGCGGGGATGCCGGCCTGCTCCATCACGGCCAGCCACTCCGCTGTCGAGCGCCGGCGGAAGATGGTGGAGAGGATCTCCACCAACGCGTCCAGATGCCGCATGCGGCCGGGGTTGTCGGCGAAGCGCGGGTCGTCGCGCAGCTCAGGCGCCTCCAGCGCGTCCAGCAGGCGCAGCCAGTTGGCCTGGTTGGCGGCGCCGATGTTGATCCAGCCGTCCGCAGTGGGGAACGCCTGGTAGGGTGCGTTCAAGGGGTGTGCCGAGCCCATCGGGCCGGGGCTCACCCCGGTGGCGAAGCGGATCGCCGATTGCCAGTAGGTGTGGACGATGCCCGCCTCGAACAGCGAGGTGTCGACCTTCTGCCCGCGGCCGCTGCCCTGCCGCTCCACCACCGCCGCCAGCACGCCCATGGCGGCGAGGAGGCCGGCGGTGGTGTCGGTGACCGGCGCGCCGACCTTCACCGGCGGGCGGCCCGGCCCCTCGCCGGTGATGCTCATCAGGCCGCTCATGCCCTGGGCGATCAGGTCGAAGCCGCCCTGGTCGGCCAGCGGCCCGCTGCGTCCAAAGCCGGAGATCTCGCAATAGACCAGACGGGGATTCAGCCCCTGCAACACCTCCCAGCTGAAGCCCAGCTTCTCCAGCGTGCCGCGCCGGTAGTTCTCGACCAGTACGTCGGCCGTGCGGAGCAGGCGGCGCAGCACCTCCTTACCCTCGGCGGACTTGAGATTCAGCGCGATGGCGCGCTTGTTGCGGTTCATCATCATGAAGGCGGCGGATTCGCCTTCGATGGTGGGCGGCACCATGCGGCGGCTGTCGTCACCGCCCGGCAGCTTCTCCACCTTCACCACCTCGGCGCCCATGTCGGCCAGCATCAGCCCGCACACCGGGCCGGCCATGATGTGCGCCAGTTCCACCACCTTCAGGCCGGCCAGCGGGCCCTTGCGCTCCTGCATCCTCACGTTCCGTAGAAGAGGTCGACCAGCGTCAGTGAGACCGCCGGCACGTACGTGCACAGAAGCAATACCAGCAGCAGGACGCCGATGAACCACAGGTTGACCCGGGTTGTCGACCAGATGTCCGACCGCGCGATGGAGCAGGCGGCCATCAGCACGCTGGCGACCGGCGGGGTCTGCTGGCCGATGGCAAGGTTCAACGTGACGATCAGGCCGAAGTGGATCGGATCGATGCCCGCCTGCACGACCAGCGGCATGACGATGGGCACCACCAGAATGATGGCGGCGGCCGAGTGCAGGAACATGCCGAGGATCAGGAACGCCACGTTGAGCAGCGCCAGCACCGCGTATTTGTCGGTGGTGATGCCGGTGATGGCGCGGGCGAGGGTCTGGGGCAACTGCGCCTCGGTTAGGAAGGTCCCGATCAACGCCGATGCCGCCACCAGCAGCATCACCACGGCGGTCTGGATGCCGCCCTCGATACAGGCCTTGTACAGCGCGCTCAGGTCCAGCTCGCGGTAGACGACGATGCCGACGAACAGTGCCGCCAGAACCGCCAGCGCCGCCCCCTCGGTGGCGGTGACCCAGCCGCCGAAGATGCCGCCCAGGATGATGATCGGCAGCAGGAACGCCCAGATCGCGTCCTTGAAAGTCTGCCACACGCGCTCGACCCGGAAGCGCTCCTCGACCGGGAAGCCGTTGCGCACCGCCAGATAGTACGCGACCACCGCCAGCCCCAGCGCCCCCAGCAGGCCGGGGATGATGCCGGCGACGAACAGCTTGACCACCGAGGTGCCGGACATCACCGCGTAGAGGATCATCGGGATCGACGGCGGGATGATGATGGCGAGGCTGGCCGAAGAGGAGCAGACGGCCGCCGCGTACTCCTTGGAATAGCCGCGGTTCTTCATGGCCGGAATGAGGATGCTGCCCAGTGCCGCGATGTCCGCTACGGCCGAGCCGGAGATCTCGGCGAAGAACAGGGACGCGCCAATGGCCACCATCGACAGGCCACCGCGCACGAACCCCACCAGCGCCGAGGCGAAGGCCACGAGCCGGCGCGAGATCGACGAGGCGTTCATGATGGCGCCGGCCAGGATGAACAGCGGCACGGCCAGCAACGGGAAGTTGGTGGCGCCCTCGAACATCACCAGCGCCACGTTGGGCAGCATGTCGGTGCCCTGCACGAGCAGGATGGTGATCATGGCGACGAAGCCGAGCGCCACGGCGATCGGGACGTTGAGCAGCACCAGCGCCAGCATCCCGGAGAGCATGAGCCCGAGCGTCATCGCGGCGCCCCTCCGCCCAGGGCGCCGTGGGCGGTCGGCTTGGCGCTGGCGGCAAGCATCTGCGCCTCCTTGGTCTCGGCGTCGGCGAAGCCGGCACCGCGGGCCTCGCGCAACGCGTCGGGCAGCCGCAGCGCCTCGGCGATCATGAACAGGACGGCGCCGATGGGGATGACGGACTGGGTGAGCTGCATCGGCACGCTGGGCAGGCTCACCAGCCTGTCGCCGGCGAGAACCGCCCAGACCTCGAGGCCGGTCCAGGCGAGCATGCCGAAGAACACGAAGACGCAGGCCTCCGCGACGACGGTGGCGGCGACCCGCCAGCGCGGCGGCATCAGGTTGACCACCTCCGGACAGCCGATGTGCGCACCCTTCAGCGCCGCCAGCGCCGAGCCGTAGTAGGTGAGCCAGCACAGCCCGATGCTCGCCACCTCGTCATACCAGACGAGGGAGTGCCCGGCGGCGCGGAAGAGGAAGCCGGCGCAGACGATCACCGCCAAGCCGACGACGAGGAGGACGACGACGGCTTCCAGCAGGCGCTCGAAACCGGTGCGGACGGTGGCCATGGGGGGCTCCCGGCTTTGTTGCGGGCTAGGACTTGCTCGCCAGCGCCATGGCGCGGTCGATCAGGGCCTTGCCGTCGGGGACTTCCTTGGCGAACTCCTCATAGATCGGGGCGCTGGCCTTGATGAAGGCGTCCTTGTCGGCCTCGTTGACCTGTATGCCGGCCTCCTTGAGCTTCTTCAGGAGGTCCTCGTCGAGCTGTGCGGCGATGCGGTAGACCTCCGGCTCGGACTCGCGCGCGGCCTCGGTCAGCGCCTTCTGGATCTCGGGCGAGAACTTGCTCCAGCTCCGCCCGGCCGTCAGGTAGGCCGGCGTGTAGACGTGCCCGGTCATGGACAGGTACTTCTGCACCTCCTGGAAGCGCGCCGGGTAGATCTGCGCCAGCGGGTTCTCCTGCCCGTCCATGACGCCGGTCTGCAAGGCGACGAACACCTCGGAGAAGGCCAGCGGGCTGGGGTTGGCGCCGTAGGCCTGGAACATCTTCACCCGCCAGGTGCCCTGCGGGACGCGCAGCTTGATGCCCTTGATGTCGTCCGGCTTGACGATGGGCTGCCGGTTGTTGGTGATGTGGCGGAAGCCGTTCTCCCACACCGCCAGCACGCGGTAGCCGTCCTTCTCGGCCATGGGGGCGAGGGTCGGCATGACGATCTCGTTGCGGATCCGCTTCATGTGCTCGCGGTCCTTGACGAGGTACGGCATCTCGAACAGGCCGAAGGCCGGCACCACCGACGACATGACGGTGGACGGCAGGGCCATGTCGATGGTGCCCAGCTTCAGCTTCTTCAGCATGTCGGAATCGCCGCCGAGCTGGCTGGAGCCGTAGACGACGACCTTGGCCTTGTCGCCCAGCCTGGCGTTTACCCGGTCGGCGAACACCTGCGCCGACTTGTCGAACAGCGAGCCCGGCTCGCCCACGTGGCCCAGCTTGATCTCGGTCTGCGCCGCGGCGGTCCCGGCGGCCAGAGCGCCGGCCATCAGCAGACCGGCGAACACACTCCTGGCGGTGCGCATCTCAATCTCCTCCCGTGGCTTCGTTCTTCGTTCGTTACTCGGCGGCTTGCGCCGCGGCCGGCTTCCCGCCGGATTCCAGATACGCCATGGCCGCAGCGACGCCGCCCGCGCGGTGCGGGATGCCGGCCGCCGCCAAGCCCATCTCGACGCCGGTGAGCGTGCCCATCAGCGTCAGGTCGTTGAAATCGCCCAAGTGCCCGATGCGGAACACCTTGCCGGCCAGCCGGCCGAGCCCGGTGCCCAGCGACATGTCGAACCGCTCCAGGATCACTTGGCGCAGCCGGTCGGCGTCGGACCCGTCCGGCACCAGCACGGCGGTGAGCGAGCTGGAGTACTCCGCCGGATCGGCGCACAGCACCTCCAGCCCCCAGCCGCGCACGGCGCGGCGCGTCGCCTCGGCGTGGCGGTCGTGGCGGGCGAAGACGTTCGCCAACCCCTCTTCCATCAGCATGGCGATGGCCTCTTTCAGGCCGTACAGCAGATTGGTCGCCGGCGTGTAGGGGAAGAAGCCGGAGGCGTTGGCCTTCAGCATGTCCTCCCAGTCCCAGTAGGAGCGCGGCATGCGGTTGGTCCTGGAGGCGGCCAGCGCCTTCTCGGACACGGCGTTGAAGCTCAGCCCCGGCGGCAGCATCAGTCCCTTCTGCGAGCCGGCGACGGTGACGTCCACGCCCCACTCGTCGTGGCGGTAGTCGATGGAGCCCAGCGACGAGATGGTGTCCACCAGCAGCAGCGCCGGGTGGTTCGCCCGGTCCATGGCGCGGCGGATCAGCGGCACGCGGCTGGTGACGCCGGTGGACGTCTCGTTGTGCACCACCATGACGGCCTTGATGGCGTGGCCGCTGTCTTCGGAGAGTTTGGCCTCCACCACCGCGGGATCGACGCCGTGCCGCCAGTCGCCGGGGACGAAGTCGCACACGATGCCGAACTTGCCCGCCAGGTTGCGCCACAAGATGGCGAAGTGCCCGGTCTCGAACATCAGCACCCGGTCGCCGGGGGACAGCGTGTTGACGACCGCCGCCTCCCAGGCTCCTGTGCCCGAAGAGGGATACATCACCACCGGCTGAGTCGTGCCGAACACCGGCCGGACCTCCGCCAGCACATGGCGCCCGAGCTTTTGGAACTCCGGCCCGCGGTGGTCGATGGTCGGCCGGTCCATGGCGCGCAGGATGCGATCCGGCACATTGGTGGGGCCGGGGATCTGCAGGAAATGACGTCCGCTGCGGTGACCCATGGGGCGGCTCCTCCCTGTGCTTGTTTGTTTTGTAGACTGACGGAATTCTGCATGCAAAATGTGCTCTTGCAAATAAGATTTTCCGTGACTCTCGCACCGTGAGAGGTAGTCCATTTGGCCAAAAGGCGGCATAATTAGCCTTCCCAAAGGCTTACGGTGGGTTTCCCCGTGGCTGGTGGCGGCGATCGGGCTGCACGATAGGCCGCGCATGGATTGCGTTTTGAATGCAAAATGCTAACCTCGACCCGCACATCCCGCCTGAGGAGTCCTTCCATGCCGCTCGATTCCCATGCCCCCCGCGCGTCGGCGCACCGTATCGGCGACAGGGCGCTGGCCGAACGGCTGAAGCGCGCCCTCAAGGGCGACGTTCTGTTCGACCCCTTCTCCCGTGGCCGCTACAGCACCGATGCCTCCATCTACCAGCTCGAGCCCATCGGCGTGGTGGTGCCGCGCGACGAGGAGGATGCGGTCGCGGCGCTCCGGGTCGCGGTGGAGGAGGGCGTGCCGGTGCTGCCGCGCGGCGGCGGCACATCGCAGTGCGGCCAGACCGTCGGCGAGGCGCTGGTCATCGACACCTCCAAACACCTCGACGCGCTGCTGTTCGTGGATCCGGAGGCGCGCACCGCCGTCGTGCAGCCCGGTATCGTGCTGGACGAGCTGAACAAGAAGCTGAAGCCTCTCGGCCTCTGGTTCCCGGTGGACGTCTCCACCTCGGCGCAGGCGACCATCGGCGGCATGACGGGGAACAACTCCTGCGGCACGCGGTCCTTGCGCTATGGCAATATGGTGCACAACGTGCGCGCCATCGACGCGTGGCTGGCCGACGGCACCGCGGTGCACCTCGACGGCGGCGAACCGGCGCCGGGCCGCCACCGCGACCTGATGGACGCCATGCGCGGCATCCACGCCCGCGAGGCCGACGAGATCGCGGCGCGCTTCCCCAAGGTCCGCCGCCGGGTCGGCGGCTACAACCTCGACCAGTTGGGGGGCGAGCGGCCGAACCTCGCCAAGCTGCTGGTGGGGTCGGAGGGGACGCTGGCCTTCTTCCGCCGGATCGAGCTGTCGCTGAGCCCGCTGCCCCGGCACAAGGTGCTGGGCATCTGCCATTTCCCGACCTTCCGCAAGGCCATGGAATCGGCGCAGCACATCGTCGCGCTGAAGCCCGCGGCGGTGGAGCTGGTGGACCGCACCATGATCGAACTGGGGCGTGACATTCCGCTGTTCCGCGCCACCATGGACCGCTTCATCATCGGCGAGCCGGACGCGCTGCTGCTGGTCGAGTTCGCCGGCGAGGACCTGGACGAGGAAATCCGCAACCTCAAGGGCCTCGTCGACCTCATGGGTGACCTCGGTCTGCCCAACTCGGTGGTGGAGGCGACCGATCCCGCGTTCCAGGCGGCGATCTGGGAGGTGCGCAAGGCCGGTCTCAACATCATGATGTCGATGAAGAGCGAGGGCAAACCCGTCTCCTTCATCGAGGACTGTGCGGTGCCGCTCGAACACCTCGCCGACTACACCGAGCGGCTGACCGCGGTGTTCGGCAAGCACGGCACCGCCGGCACCTGGTACGCCCACGCGTCGGAGGGGTGCCTGCACGTCCGTCCGGTCCTGAATCTCAAGCAGGAGCTGGAGGTCAAGAAGATGCGCGCCATCGCCGAAGAGGCGTTCGCCTTGGTGCGCGAGTACAAGGGCTCCCACTCCGGCGAGCACGGCGACGGGCTGGTGCGCTCCGAGTTCCACGAGCCCATGTACGGGACGCGCCTGATCCGTGCCTTCAAGGAGGTGAAGGCGGCCTTCGACCCTCTCGGCCTGATGAACCCCGGCAAGATCGTCGATCCGCCGCGTATGGACGACCGCACGCTGTTCCGCTTCAAGCCGGGCTACACGCCGCTGCCTGTGGAGACGGCGCTGGACTGGTCGGAATGGTCCAACGGATTTCTGGGCGCGGCGGAGATGTGCAACAACAACGGCACCTGCCGGAAGTCCGACCCGAACGTCATGTGCCCGTCCTACCGCGTGACCAGGGACGAGCAGCATGTGACGCGAGGGCGCGCCAACACGCTGCGTCTAGCGCTGTCCGGCCAGCTCGGCCCCGACGGGCTGACTTCGGACGGGCTGTACGACACCCTGGACCTGTGCGTGAGCTGCAAGGGCTGCAAGCGCGAGTGTCCGACCGGCGTCGACATGGCCAAGATGAAGATCGAGTTCCTGCACCATTACCGCAAGCGCCACGGGCTCCCCCTGCGCGAGCGGCTGGTGGCGTGGCTGCCGCGCTACGCGCCGCAGGTCTCGCGCTTCGGCCGTTTGGCGAATCTGCGTAACGCGATCCCCGGCCTGGCCGTGCTGATGGAGCGGATCACCGGCTTCAGCCGCCACCGCCCGCTGCCGCACTGGCACGCCAAGCCCTTCCGCGACGCGCAGCCGGCAAGGCCCGGCACGGCGGGGGAGGTCGTGCTGTTCGCCGACTGCTTCAACCGTTGGTTCGAGGCGGACAACGCCCGCGCCGCCGTGACAGTGCTGCAGGCCGCCGGCTACACGGTGCACCCGCTGCTACCCGGGGACGGCGGCCGGACGCTGTGCTGCGGGCGCACCTTCCTCTCCGCCGGGCTTGTGGACGAGGCGCGGACGGAACAGCGCCGGCTCCTGGACGCCGCCATGCCCTTCGTGAAGCGCGGGATCCCGGTGGTGGGGCTGGAGCCTTCCTGTCTGCTGACGCTGCGCGACGAGGTCAAATCGGTGCTGCCCGGCGCGGACAGCGCCACGCTCGCCAGCCACGCGCTGCTGCTTGAGGAGTTCCTGGACGGACTATGCGCGGCGGGGCGGCTCACCCTCGACCTCAAGCCGCTTCCCTACCGGCGCGCCTTGCTGCATGGTCACTGCCACCAGAAGGCGTTTGGCGCCATGGGGGCGGTGGAGCGCGTGCTGAGGCTGATCCCGGGGTTGGAGGTGTCGACCATCCAATCGTCGTGCTGCGGCATGGCCGGGGCCTTCGGCTACCAGGCGGAGCACTATCGGGTGTCGATGGCCATGGGCGAGCAGGCGTTGCTGCCGGCCGCCCGCGCCACCGGGCCGGACGAGGTGCTGGTCGCCGACGGTACGAGCTGCCGCCACCAGATCCGGGACGGCGCCGGAAAAGAGGCCGTGCACGTGGCGGTGCTCCTGGCTCAGGCTTTGGAGCAGGGGGCTTTGGGAGAGGAAGAACAGGAGTGAACAGGATCGTCCGCGCCAGCCTGCACGAGGAGGTGGTCACCCGCCTCCGCGACCGAATCATCGAGGGCGATCTGCGTCCCGGTGAGCGCCTGAACGAGCGCGAGCTGTGCGATATGCTGGGCATCTCGCGCACGCCGCTGCGCGAGGCGCTGAAGGTGCTGGCGAACGAGGGGCTCGTGGTCCTGCTGCCCAACCGCGGCGCGCGCGTTACCCGCCTCACCCGGCGTGACATCGAAGACATGTTCCAGGTCATGGGCTCGCTCGAGGCGCTGTCGGGCGAACTGGCCTGCGCGCGCATCGACGACGCGGCGGTGGCCGAGATCCGCGCGCTGCATTACGAGATGCTGGCGCACTACGCTCGCCGGGAACTGCACGAGTACTTTCGCCTCAACGAGCAGATCCACCGCGCCATTCTGGCGGCAGCGGACAATCCGGTGCTGACCGCCATGTACAATAGCCTGGCCGGGCGGATCCGCCGCGCCCGCTTCATGGCGAACATGTCGCCGGAACGATGGGATGAGGCCGTGCGCGAGCACGAGCAGATCCTCGACGCTCTGGCCAAGCGCGAGGCCGGACGGCTTGCGTCCCTGCTGTGCAACCATCTGGAGCACAAGCGCGACGTAGTCCTTGCCTCGGACTGCATCGAAGAGGCCAAGATTCGGACTCTGCCATCGAACGTCGAGGCATGATCCCTGTCGGGAACCCAAAAAGACAATGCCTTGGCCTTTCAGTCCAGGCGTTGTCCGAGGAGGCTGGTATCTGCTTTTTTCCGATCAGGGGCAGGCTTCCTCCCAAAGATTTTTTTTCTGAGCCTCAATTTCAGGAAAAGTGACGCTCGTAGATAGCAGGCGTCAAGTCCTCCTAGAAGCTGGTCGGCATTCCTAAACTATATGGAGGCAAGATAAAAAAGACTGGTTTCTATCATTGATGCGGCCGTTCCTTTTGCGCTGCATCGCGGGGCGGCAAGATACCGCACTTGGAGACGGCACAAAAAAGAGGCCGCCAGGGGTCAACCAGGCGGCCTGAGATTACATCCTGACAAACAGCCCTGTGAACAAAGACTGTATGGCGGCTGGTAGCCTACCGAACTGTTTAGAGTCTGCAACAAGCCTTCCGTCATATGCGGTTGGGGCTCGCGGCAGCCAATGTCAGCATGCCGGAATGACCTTGAACTCGACCCAGCGGTCCAGCGCATCGGTGACATCGTCGGCGCCCATGCCGACGAGATTCTCCGAGACACCCACGCCGTTCGCGATGGTGCGGCTGGTCAGTGGCGGCTCCTCCGATCTCAAGCGGGATCGCACGTACTCCGCCCGCAGATTCCCGTAAGACGGCTTTCTACAGCCGCAGCTTCCGGATGTAGTCGGTCAGACTCTGCCCGGCGGCGTCGGCATCCTTGCGGGCGGATTGCAGGGCCTGGTCGAGCGCTTCGAGGCGGGTTTCCTGCTCGGTCATCTTTGTCAGCGAGCGCTTGTAGAGATCGCTGTCGTGCGGCAGTGCGCCCAGGTTCTGGCGCAGGCGATCCTGTTCCTTGGCGGTGTCGGCCTGCGTCCGCTCCAGCTCGGCGACATGCTTCTGCCGGTCGACGACGGCCGAACGCAGGTTGGCCAGCGTCCGGAACGCATCGCGCATGGCCGGCGGCAGCTCGGCGGACGATGCATAGGCGACAAGGCGATCCGGCTGGAGGTCGGAGAGCGAAAGCCGGTCCAGGCGCGGGTGCTCCAGCGTGACGCTCAGCGTTGCCGATCCCCCCGCCGGGACGTCGACAGGGATGCGGTAGGCGGTCGCGGTCACCATCGGCTTGCCGCCGTCCGGCGTGATCAGGTCCCAGCCGGAGCGTCGGGGATGTTCGAGGATGATGGTGCGGGGCTCGGCCGGCGGAGCGGCGATGGTGTAGGTTGTCGTCAGCCGCTCCGTGACGGTCAGCGACAGCATGCCGTCCGCGATGACGGCGCGGGACAGAGTCTCGCTCGGCTTGTCGGCACGGTCCACCTTGACCTGCTGGTCGAGGGCGAAGCTCAGCAGGCGCTGCTCGCCGGCTGGCTGGGGCATCAGCTGCGCATCGCCGATGTAGGTGGTCTCGTTGCCGTTGCGCCGGTACAGGGTTAGCACGCCGGGAGGCAGGGCACCCTGCGTATCGTTGGTCAGGCGCACCGCCGCCAGGGGGTGCCGCGGATGGGTCTGGGGCTGGAAGAGGTCGACCGCCTCGGCCGAGACAGACCGCGTGACGATGGGCAGCAGCAGGGAATGCCCGCTGGTCACCGACACGGGCTGGGGATAGCGGAACACGACGTGAGTGTCCGTTTCGCTCGCATCGGCGGCGGTGGTCTCCGCCATGCGGCGGGGCGGGGCGGCGGCCATCGGCGCCGGCGCGGAGGCGGGCGGTGCCGGCGGTGCCCGCAACTCGCGTGCCTGCGCGGCCGCCACGCCGACCGAACCCTCGTCGGCTTTCGGAAGGATGCGGCCCAGCACGTCGACGGGCACTTCGGGGCGGTTGACGTAGTAGGCGGTGTAGAGTGCCTGGCGGAAGGTCACCGGCTGCCCGGAGACGACGGTGAGCTCGACATCCTTCCAGTCCTCGCCGCTCATGTTTTCCAGGACCGCCCAGCCCTGCAGATCGCCGGTCCGGCTGCCCGGTGCGGGCAGCGTCAGGCGGTAGCTGGCCTTCCACAGCGGGGCGGCGGCCACATAGGCGACGCGCACGGTGCGCTTGCCCGGTCCGGTAGTGTGGATCGACAGGCGGCGGCGCTCGCGGGTGTTGTGCTGCGCGATGGCCGCCAGCGCCGCATCGACCTGCTCCTGAAGGCGGGGGTCGGTGAATTGCAGCGCGTTGGTTTCCTCCAGCACCAATTGCTGCACGCCGGCCGGGGTCATGAGGCTGACGCGGTGCCCGGTGACCATGCCGCTGCCGTTCGGCAGGGTGACGGCGGTCTCGGTGACGGCGAGCAGGCGCCCGGTGACGTCGCGCACCCCCTGCGCGCGGACTTCCGCGCCGCGCAGCGCGTTGAACAGGGCCATGGGCGACGTGAGCGCGTCCGGGCCGAAGGGCAACTCGCGGAACAGCTCGTTCAGGGGCTCCTCGCCGGGAAGGCTGATGGTGCCGACCCGGCCTGTGTCGTCATAGACGACGATGCTTTTCAGCACGTCGTCGACTTGGTCGCGCCGCACGTCGAGGGTCAGGACGGTATCGCCGTCAACGCTGGCCTCGTGCTCGAAATAGCCGACGCCACCGGAGGACAGCAGCACCCGTCTCAGCGGCAGGTCGCCGGCACCGAGTGCCGGCGCTGCGGTCAGCAGAGCCGCGGCTGCGGCGAACCAGGGCAGGGGCGTGGTACCGAGCATGCGAAGACCTCACAGTTCAAAGCTCTTGTTCAAGGTTGGTCATGCTAGCCCGAAATTCGGGTAACAGTGTGTCCTGCGGGTGCAAGTCTCCTCTGCCTGACCTGTGACAATCACCGCTGCCGGGCTGTTGAGCGCTCGACAGCTGCGGAGGTCCCCGATGACACCGTTTCGCCGCCTTTTGCCGGCCCTATGTGCGCTGCTGCTGGGCGTGGCCGCCGCCTCCGCGCAGCAGCCTCCGGGGCCGCCGCCTGCGGTGACGACGGCGCCGGTGGAGAGCCGCGACGCGTCGCCGGCGTTTGAGTTCATCGGGCGGGTCACAGCCATCCAGTCGTTCGAGGCGCGGGCGCGCGTCGAAGGGGCGCTCGAGCAGGTGGCCTTTCAAGAGGGCCAGGACGTCCACCAGGGCGACCTGCTGTACGCCATCGAACAGGAACCATACCAAGCCACCCTCGAGAGCGCGAAGGCGCAGCTTGCCAGCGCCGAGGCCAAGTTGCGCGAGGCGGAACGCGCCTTCGCCCGCGCCGAGGAACTGCGCCAGCGCGGCAACATCTCGCAGGCGCAGCTCGACCAGGCGCTGGCCGACCGCGACGCGGCGCAGGCGCAGGTGCTGATGGCGCAGGCCCAGGTACGTACGGCCGAACTGAACCTCGGTTACACCCGGATCTCCAGCCCCATCGACGGGCGCGTCGGCGCTACCGCGGTGACGCAGGGGAATCTGGTCAACCCGGCGACCGGCGTGCTCGCCACGGTCGTCCAACTCGACCCGATCCGGGTCGTCTTCTCGGTCAGCGACCGCGACCTGCTGGCGGCGCAGCGCCAGCTCGGCTTCCGGTCGCCGGCCGAGGCGGTGGACAAATTCACCCCGGCCCTGCGTTTCTCCGACGGTTCCGAGCTCCCGCAGACCGGCCGGATCGAGTTCGCGGACAACCGCGTTGACCCGCAGACCGGCACCATCAGCGTGCGTGCGGTCTTCCCCAACTCGCAACGGCTGCTGCTGCCGGGGCAGTTTGTGATCGTGGTGATACGGCGCGACCAGCCCGAGCAGCGCCCGGTGATCCCTGTGGCGGCGGTGCAGCAGGACCAGCAGGGCCGCTACGTGCTGGTGCTGGACCAGAACAACCGGGTGCAGCAGCGGCGCATCGAGACCGGGCCGCAGATGGACCAGGTGGTGGTCGTCGATAAGGGACTGACCGTTGGCGAGACGGTGGTGGTGGATGGTGCCCAAAAGGTACGGCCAGGCATGACCGTGCAGCCGGTGGCGGACACCCAGACCGCCGAGCGGTCAAACGCAGGCCGGAAGGACTGACGCGATGTTCTCCGGCCTGTTCATCCGGCGGCCCAACCTCGCCATCGTCATCGCCGTCGTCACGGTGATCGCTGGGCTGCTGGCGCTGGTCGTCATCCCCGTGGCGCAATACCCGCCGATCACGCCGCCGTCGGTCCAGGTGACCGCCACCTACCCTGGCGCCAGTGCACAGGTCGTCGCCGACAGCGTCGCTGCCCCCATCGAGGCGCAGGTGAACGGCGTGGAGGGCATGCTGTACATGTCCTCGACCAGCACCGACACCGGCTCCTACTCGCTGACCGTTACCTTCGCGCCGGGCACCGATCCCGATATAGCCGCCGTCAACGTGCAGAACCGCATGTCGCTGGCCACCGCGGCGCTGCCGCTCGAGGTCAGCCGCCAGGGCGTCACCGTGCGCCGGGCCTCGACCAACATGCTGATGGCGGTGAACCTGTACTCGCCGGACGGCAAGTACGATTCGATCTTTATCTCCAACTACGCCAGCATCAACGTGCGCGATGCCATCGCGCGGGTGCCGGGCGTGGGCGACGCCCAGGTGATGGGTGCGCTGAACTACAGCATGCGCATCTGGATGCTCCCGAATCGCATGACCGCGCTGGGCATCACCGCGTCGGACGTGGTGAGCGCCATCGAGCAGCAGAACATCCAGGCTTCCGCCGGGCAGATCGGCGCGCCGCCGGTGCCGCCTGAGCAGCAGCAGCAGTTGACCATCATCGCCCGCGGGCGCCTTGACGATCCGCAGCAGTTCGGCGACATCATCGTCCGCACCAACGAGGACGGCGGCCTCGTGCGCCTCAAGGACGTGGCGCGGGTCGAACTGGGTGCACAGACCTACACCTCGTCCTCCAGGCTGAACGGGTCGCCGGCGGCGACGCTGGTGGCCTACCAGTCGCCGGACGCCAACGCGCTGGACGTCGCGACCTCGGTGCGCGCCGAGCTGGAGCTCCTGTCGCAGCGCTTCCCGGAGGGGATCGCCTACGCCGTCGTTTTCGACACCACCAAATTCGTGACGGCGACCATCGAGGAGATCGTGCTGACGCTGGGCATCACCTTCCTTCTGGTGGTGGCGGTGATCTACGTCTTCCTGCAGGATTGGCGCGCCACGCTGATCCCGACGCTGGCGATCCCCGTGTCGATCATTGGCACCTTCGCGGTGCTGCTGGCGCTGGGCTACAGCGCCAACACCATCACGTTGTTCGCGCTCATCCTCGCCATCGGCCTGGTGGTGGACGACGCCATCGTGGTGGTGGAGAACGTCCGCCGCGTCATGGAGGAGAATCCCGAGCTGAGCGGACCCAAGGCGGCGCGCGAAGCCATGCAGCAGGTGAGCGGTGCCATCGTCACCTCCACTCTGGTGCTGGCTGCGGTGTTCATTCCGGTGGCGTTCCTGCCGGGCATCACCGGGCAGCTCTACCGCCAGTTCGCGGTGACCATCTCCGCCTCCTTCATCATCTCCGGCATCAACTCGCTGACGCTGAGCCCGGCGCTGTGCAGCCTGTTGTTGCGCCCGCCCGGCCGCCCGTGGCGGCCGCTGGCGGTGTTCAACCGCGGGGTGGAACGGGTGCGCGGTGCCTATGGGCAGCTCGTGGAGCGGCTGGGGCGTCGCCTCGTTGTGGGGCTGGTCGTCTTCACTGTACTGACCGCCGGCGCCTTCGTGCTGCTGCGCACGCTGCCCACCGCCTTCCTTCCGGCGGAGGACCAGGGCTATTTCTTCGTCAACGTGCAGCTTCCCAGCGCCGCCGCGCTGACCCGCACCGAGCCGGTGATGGAGCGCGTCTCCGCCATGGTGAGGGAGACGCCGGGGGTGGCCGACGTGATCGCGGTGTCCGGCTTCAGCATCCTCAGCGGCCAGGGCTCCAACGTCGGGCTGATCATCGCCGCGCTGAAGCCATGGGCGGAGCGAGGGGCGGACCAGACGGTGGACGCCATCCTGAACCGCCTGCGCCCGCAGTTCGCGGCGGTGCCGCAGGCCAACATCGCGGGGTTCAACCCACCCTCGATTCCCGGTCTGGGCGCCACCGGCGGTTTTGAACAACGGGTTCTGGCGATCGGCGGACAGTCACCGCAGGAGCTGGGCACGGTCCTGCGTGGGCTGCTGCTCGCCGCCAATCAGAACCCAACCTTGTACGCCGTGTTCAGCACCTATTCCGCCGACGTGCCGCACCTGTTCGTGGATCTGGACCGCACGCGGGCGTCGCTGCTGGGCGTCACGCCGGGGGACGTATTCATCACCCTCCAGGCTCACCTGGGCTCGGTCTATGTCAACGACTTCAACCTTTACGGCCGCGTGTTCCAGGTGAAGGTGCAGGCCGATGCCGCCTACCGCAACCAAGTCGAGGCCATCGAGCAGCTCTACGTGCGCAGCCGGACCGGCGAGATGGTCCCGTTGCGCAGCCTGGTGACCGTGCGCACCACGCCGGCCCCGGACAGCATCACCCGCTACAACCAGTTCCTGTCCGCGGGGGTGAACGGACAGGGGGCTCCGGGGGTCAGCTCCGGCCAGGCGATGGCGGCGATGCAGGACGTCGCCAATCGCACGCTGCCGGCGGGCTACGCCACCGAGTGGACCGGGCTGTCCTACCAGGAGAGCCGGGTGGGCAACCAGGGCCTCATGGTGTTCGGGCTGGCGTTGCTGTTCGGCTATCTGTTCCTGGTGGCGCAGTACGAGGACTGGCTGGTCCCGCTGGCCGTCCTGCTGTCGGTGGCGGTGGCCGTGCTGGGGGCAGCGGTGGCCCTGTGGATCACCGGGATTCCCAACGACGTCTACGCGCAGATCGGCCTGGTGCTGCTGGTCGGGCTGGCGGCGAAGAACGCCATCCTGATCGTCGAGTTCGCGCGTGAGCAGCGCGCCGCCGGCCTCTCCATCGTCGAGGCGGCGGTCACCGGGGCGCGCCAGCGCTTCCGTGCCGTGCTGATGACCGCCTTCGCGTTCATCCTCGGCACCGTACCGCTGCTGGTGGCGACGGGGGCAGGGGCGGCCAGTCGGCGCTCCATCGGCACGACGGTGTTCGGCGGCATGGTGGCGGCCACCGTGATCGGCATCGTCTTCGTGCCGATCCTGTTCGTGGCCTTCCAGCACCTTACCGAACGCCTGCGCCGCCGCCTGGCCGCCACCCGCCCCGGCCCGGAGCCACACCCGGCGGAGTGAGCGGGGCTCGACGTTGGGGGCCGGCTTCTATTGGGCGGAAGAGCGCCGGCCGTTCGGGGGTGTAGGCTGCTGGGCCACCACGCTGCGGGAGGCATCGCCGGTTTCTGCCGTCGCCGCAGCCCGCTTCAGCCACGCTTCGGCCGACTCGAACCGACGCCAGCCCGGCACCTCGGCGGCCAGGTTCACCTCGCGCCACTTGGCGTGGCGGGGCGGCTTCTGGAAGTCGGCGAAGCGGCTGAACAGGGCTTCCACGAACCGGGCTACCTTGCGGTGCCGTTCGCTGCTCCGGTCCCAGTTGAACACGGCCATGACGGCGCCGATGGCCAGAGTGTCGACGGCCTCGCCCGAGAGGATGAGCTGCGGATAGTCCTGATTGGTCAACCGGGACGGAAGGTAGGTCTCCAGCATGCGGGCGTTCAGCGGAACGGAGACGAAGTGCAGCCCGTCCTCGGGCCGAAGGTTTTGGAACAGGCGGGTCGGCTTGCCGGCGACGTAGGCCAACGCCGCAATCTCGCCGCGCTTCAACTTCTCCAGCGCCATGGCCTGGTCGTCCATGACCGGCTCGACCGCAACGCCAAGCATGTCGAAGACCAGGGACGCGGTGATGAAGGTGCCGCTGCCCCGGACATCGAAATTGACCTTCCGGCCGGCCAGATCCTGGAATGACTGGATCTCCGACCGCGCCAGCACGTGCAGTTCCTCGTTGTAGAGCCTCGTGATGTAGCGTAGCCGGTTCTCGATGCCCGGATACAGCCGCTCGCGCTGAGCGTAGGCGAGTGCGTCGCCCTGCACGATCCCGATGTCGATGCCGCGCAGGTACAGGATGTCGGCGATGTTCTGGATCGAGCCCTTGCCCAGCATCGGCAGGACGCGCAGCCCATCGGCATCGTCGAGCACCGCTGCCAGATCGCTGGCGATGCGCACATAGGTGCCCTCGACACCGCCGGAGACGAGGCCGACCACACCGGCGTTGGCGCGCTCCTTTCCGTCCGCTGCACGGGCCGGATTCGTCGTGCCGGTCACTCCCAAGAGGACGACCGCCATCAGCATGGCACAGAGTCGAATTAGCCTCATCGCGATTGTCCTCATCTGTTCTGCTCGTTCAACCAGGTTTTCAGGTCGCGCAGCCGCGTCTTGGCCTCGGGGTCGCCCCGCTGCGCCGCCTCGCGGTACCATTCCACCGCCTCCCATGGGTTGGCGGAGGCGCCGCGTACGCCGAGCGCGCGGTGGATCAGCGGGTCAAGGGTTTTGGCTACAGCCGTCGCGGCACGGCTGCTGCCCAGGCCGGCCGCCCGCTCGAAGAAAAGCCGGGCCCCGACCACGTCGCCCTCCGCGATCAGCGCGTCGCCACGTTTCAGGAGCAGGTCTTCCGGCAGCGGCGAGGTCGGAGGCGGCATGGGAGGCGCCGGGCGTGCCGTGTCAAATTCGGGCGTTTGCCACAGAGGGACCACGATGGAGGGCTCCGGTTCGGCTGCAGGCTGGAGCGGCTCGGGCGGGATCGCCACCACCTCGGCCGGGGTGCTGACCCGGGCGTATTCGGGAAGTCCGGCGGCGACGGTCACCGTTGCGGTGAAGGTGGCGGCCTCGGGGGTCGTGAGGGTCAGTCCAGGCAGATCCGAATGCAGCAGCATCCAACGATCGGGTGTGATTCGGATCCCCGAGGACAGGCTGGCGCCTGCCGGCAGGCCGGTCACGAAGATCGTCACGAACTCCTGGCTGTCCACCTGCACGTCGATGGGCAGTGCGATAGGTGTGCCGGCCACGCCCACGGCCCGCGCGACCTGGATGATCGGTGGCGGCTGATGCAGCGGTAGCGTGGCTTGCGGTTCGCTCCCGGGCGGGGTTGTGGTGGCTGCGGCCAGCTCCCCGGCTGTCGTCGGGTTCGGCGACGGCATCGACATCAGCCGGACCGGGACGATGGCGCCCAGGCGCTCCGGCGGGCTCATCCCGGCGGGCGGCCAACGGAGGAGGCCGTTTGACCAGGCAACGTGGACCGTTGCTGCCAACAGGAACCCTCCAGCGATACCGTAACCGGTCCAGGCCAGCCGGGTCCGGGAACGAGACGCTGATCGGATGCCGGCGCCGTTCCTGGCGGGACGTGCCGGACCGTCCTGCATGTCCTCCAGGGCCGACAGCGTGGCCCGTTTGGAAAGCCGATGCTCCCGATTCATTGGGCAAGCCCCCGCTGCCGTCTCGTGCGCGCCCTCGCCAACTGGCAGGCCGCGCCGGAGCGGGGCTCGACGTGAGGCGGATTTACACCGTAAATACTAGCGTGCCAGGGAGTCGCACGGCATGGTGCAGAAGACTCTCTGCGTTCTTGCCGGCATCATCGTATTCGTTACCGCAGCAGGGCGTGACCTTATCAGTCCGTCGAAAGACTTTCGCGCTTCTCCGAGACCGGCTCGGGGCCGTAGCCGGGCGGCACCCTTAAAATTCCCATGCTGCGTTGCAACATGAAAGGCCAACGGCTGTTGCCGTCCCTGACTCATGGAGCCACGAGATGCACGACACCGATGACCTGAACGCCGCTCGCGCCCACGCGCTTGAAGAGGGACGCCGCCTTGGCCTTCCCCCGGAATGGCTGGAGCATCTGCCTCGGGTCGGCGAATTGCCCGGCTCCTATGCCGTGCCCAAACACGGAATGGACGCATTCCTGACCTGGAAACGTCAGGAGATGCTTGCCCGCCAGGGGCGCTTCGACGAGCTGGATCATGCCCTGGTGGCTGAGGCGCTCGAAGACGCGGCGATTGCCGACGGGCCGAAGTGGCTGCACGACACCGTGGAGCGCGTCATGTTCGCGCTCGTCTGGCCCAGGAGGACCTACGCGATGCATGTCGAGATGCTCATGGCCGCCGACCACCTGGAAAACTGCCTGCAGGACTCGCCGTCGATGCGGCTGTTCGCGGACCTGCCGGGCTGCTGGCGAAGCGTTCGGCACGACGTGCAACGGCTGGACGACGCGATCGAGCTGCCCGAGGCGTGCCCCTGGCCGACGCTGGATGCGCTGAGGGTGGCCGTCGATGAGCGGACGGCGACTTACAACGGGATCACATGATCGGAGCGGCTGGTGAACATCGATCGTTTCCATACTCACCCGAGCCCTGCCGATGCGCGGTCAAAGCGTAGTGCGGCAGGGCCGGTTCTGGCCGTTTCCGCGGTGGCCTTGGCCGCTACGGCCTTGTTCGTGCGCCACAAGGCGCGCAAGGCCGAACGGGAACACCCGCCCGCCGGACGGTTCCTCACGGTCGACGGGGTTCGCCTGCATTACGTCGACACCGGCGGCGACGGGCCGGTCGTCGTCCTGCTGCATGGCAACGGCGCCATGATTGCCGACATGGAGATCAGCGGTCTGATCGACCAGGCATCTGCGACGTGCCGGGTCATCGTCTTCGACCGTCCCGGCTATGGGCACAGCGACCGGCCGCGCAGCACGGTCTGGACGCCCGAAGCGCAGGCCGACCTGTTCAGCAAGGCGTTCGCGCGCCTGGGGATTCGCCGACCCATCGTGGTCGGGCACAGTTGGGGAACGCTGGTGGCGCTGGCGCTCGCCTTCGACCACCCGAACGAGGTCGGCGGCCTCGTACTGGTCTCGGGCTACTATTTCCCGACGGCGCGCATCGACGTGGCGTTGTTCTCGGCGCCGGCCATCCCGGTGCTGGGCGATGTCATGCGCTACACCATCTCGCCTCTCATTGGCAGGGCGATTGCGCCGAGCCTGCTGCGAAGGATATTCGCGCCCCGGCCGGTGACGGCACGCTTCGACAGGGAATTCCCGGTCGAACTCGCGCTGCGGCCGTCGCAGATCCGGGCCAGTGCGGAAGAAACCGCGTTGATGATCCCCGCCGCAACCAGGTTCAAGGAGCACTACCGCGACCTGCGGCTGCCGGTGGTCATCATGACCGGTGCGGGCGACCGGATCACCGACGTGCAGCGTCAGGCCGTCCGCCTCCACCACGCCATCCCGCAGAGCGACCTACGGGTGGTGCCGGGGTTCGGCCATATGCTCCATCACTTTGCGGCCGCCCAGATCGTGGACGCCATCGGTACCGTTGCCGCGCGGGCGAAGCCTCCAATGGCGGCGAACGCCGTATAGCTGTCCGGTTCCCCGGCTCGGCCTATCGGCCGAGCCGGGTATATGGCAGGCGACCAGTTCCCCAAAAGCGTACTTTCCACGGGGAGCGGCTTCAGTAAGAATTTGCATGAACAACTTACCGCCTTGTACTTACGTCATTGGCTGTCTATTTTGCGGCGCGGCGTAAAATTTTGCGACGCAAAAAATAACAGGGAAGAAAAATTGAACCGGGGAGGAGCTATGCTTTCGCTGCGGGATTTGATCGACTTTGCCGCGTGCTCCGGCGACGATGGTCGCGCCATCCTTCGCGCGCTGGGTCTTACCGAAGAGGATCTTCGCCGAGGCACGGTGCTGGTATCCACGCGGCGCCCGGCCCAAGCGCCGCGCAAGCCGCCGCCCCCGGAGTGGAAGCAGTAGGCACCGGGCGGCCGCCATGACCACAAGCCAGCGGGTCAAGGCCCGGACCTTCCGTGCCCTGCACGAAGGTCCGGGTGCGTTCGTCATCCCCAACCCCTGGGACGCCGGTTCGGCGCGGCTTTTGGCTTCGCTCGGGTTCTCCGCGCTCGCCACGACCAGCGCCGGCGTTGCTTTCACCCTGGGGCGCCCGGACGCGCACGCGGCGATCACCCGCGACGACGTCCTTGCAAACGCACGCGCAATCGTCGAAGCCACCGACCTGCCGATCGCTGCTGATCTTGAGGCCGGTTTCGGGGATACGCCCGACGAGGTCGCCCGGACCATTCGGCTGGCCGCCGAGGCGGGACTTGTCGGCGGCTCCGTTGAGGATGCGACCTACGATCCGGACCGTCCAATCCGCGAGCTGTCGCAGGCGGTCGAGCGGCTCGCCGCCGCCGTGGAGGCTGCCCGCGCCTTGCCGTTCCCCTTCGTCCTGACCGCGCGTGCCGAGAACTTCCTGTTCGGTCGCCACGACCTCGACGACACGATCCGCCGCCTCCAGGCCTTCGAGGCAGCCGGCGCGGACGTCCTCTATGCCCCCGGCTTGCCTACCCTCGACTCAATACGGGCGGTCTGCGCATCGGTGTCGAAGCCGGTGAACGTACTGATCGGGCCGACGGGACAGGCTTGCAGCGTCGACGAACTCGCCGCGGCGGGCGTCCGGCGTATCAGCCTCGGCTCGAGCCTTTGCCGCGCCGCACTGGGCGCGATGCTCCGCGCCGCCCGCGAAATCAAGGATAGCGGGACCTTCACCTTTACCTCGGACGCTATCCCCTTCGCCGAACTCAACGCGTTCATGGCGTCGAAAACCGCTATTTGACCGAACTGCGGCTCTCTGTGGCCCGGCTCACGGAGCCGTAGCGCTGGCCTGACTACTCTCCTGTCATAGCCCACGCGCCGGACGGAGAACCGGCCCCCTTGACCAGGAGACTGGCCCATGATCCGCCACACGCTGCTCGCCGCCGCCGTCGTGATGCTGGCCGCCCCGGCGATAGCGCAGAACGTCGCCAACGTCTCCAACCTCTCGGCCGGCATCGGCAACTTCGCCGCCCAGGGCGCCCTCGTCCGCCAGCGCTGACGCCCCGCTCTCGCGTTCCCTGTCCCCTCAACTCGCGCTCCGGCTGGTCCCCTGGCCGGAGCGTTTTTTCTCAGAAAATAGACCGTAGGGGATGCCTGAATCAGGATCTGCAAGGCCGAACGCAAATGGAGCACGCCGGCGCACCCCGAAAAAGAGGTGCGACAGTCAGATCGCGGTACGTTGTGGCGCATCTCACAGTTCTGCGTACGGTGACCCTCTAGTCTTGCTGGATCGGCTTCGGCCGAAGTACAGCAATTGCACCAGAGAGTATCCGGCCATGAAGATCAAGAGCCACCTTGCTCTGAACACTGTCGCGTTGGCAATCGCTGCCCTTATTCTCTATCTCAGCACGTCCGTCGGTGTCACTCTGCAGCCCGTCCAGAGCAGCCTCGGATCCTCGCCCACGCCGTCCGTGAGCCCGATCATGCAATCCACAATGCCCGCGGCTCCCCAGATGGGCGAAAGGATGCCCGGGGAGAGCAAGACCGAGGACGACACGCTGAGCGCAACGGGGATGGAGCACGTCCCGGTGTTCGATTGACCGCCCGGGACCAGTTGTAACATGCCGATGACCGGCGACCCGGGCCCGAAAGGGCGGGTCGCCGGCCGGGACACACCGTTACGCGGCCTTCTTGCGCCGGCCCTTCGTCGGGGCGGGAGACGGAGCCGCCGTGCCACCGGTGCCCTGGCCACGCCCGCGGCCCAGGCCGATGCTCTTGGCCAGCTCGGAGCGTTGCGCGGCGTACTCCGGCGCGGTCATCGGATAGTCGGAGGGCAGACCCCACTTGCTGCGGTATTCGACGGGCGTCAGGCCATGCTCCGACGCCAGATGGCGCTTGAGCATCTTG
>Ga0196970_1000791_pt1 | contig 29887 bp, 26 predicted proteins | sample S1v_513CmetaG_FD_148672 | JGI IMG/M metagenome (GOLD analysis project Ga0196970, IMG submission 148672) | Soil microbial communities from Anza Borrego desert, Southern California, United States - S1+v_5-13C | ecosystem: Environmental > Terrestrial > Soil > Desert | place: USA: California... | reverse complement strand
TACTAATGGCCACTTGGTGATAACCTCCTGTGTGCGTGTGATTTGGTAGATCTACACCGCTAGGTTTTCCCAAGTGGCCGATAACTTATCGATCCACTGAATTTACACCACGCCCTGGGACGCTAACAAGGGACGCCCAACGGTCACGCACCGAGTTTGGGCGTCCTGTATCAATTGGCCTCAATCCCGATAACTAGAGGTAACAGCGAAGATGCCCCCAGCGGTTACCGGAACCAGTAGCAAGATTGAACCCCGGAGTACAACAGCCCGGGGGTTCGTGTGACGGCGGTAATCACGGTCTTCCACCCTGCGAAATCGTGTAGGTGCTTTGTGAACATCAACCAGGGTGATCTCATTCCCCTCCCGATCCACGCCGATGGGGTCATAGAGCGAGACCTCCCCACGCACTCGCTTGAGACTCCGCAGGTGCATTAAGATCTCGTTCTCGATTGCAATCAGATGCATTCTCTCCCGAGTGGCTGAAAGCCTTGAACAGAGCGGGCCAGCGGGCCAGGACCGTCAGCGTGTTCTCCTTGGCGGTGACCCGGGTGACCAGGGTCCGGACCAGTTGCTTCCGCTCCTCCGGATCCATCTGATCGATGCGGTCAAGCCACTCCTTGGCGATCCGCCGCCAGGCCTGCATCTCCGCCTTGCTGACGTTGCCTTGGGCGAGGATCTGGGTGAGGTCGTTGTGTCGGGCCTTCAGCTCCTGCTCCCGCTCCTTCAACCGGTTGAGCGCGTCCAGCATGTCGTCGGCGGTGACGGAGCCTTGCTCCAGGACCCGGAGCATGTTGGTCCTGCCCTTGGTGATCTGGGCGAGCCCCTGCTCCAGGTCGTTTAGTTCGCGTTGGATGGCAGCGGTGTCGGTCCCCTGCTCGACCTCTTTGCGCAGGTCGTCCGGGTTGTGGAGCCAGTCCAGCAGCCGGTCCCAGACCACCTTTTCGATGGAGGCCGCATCCACCTTGGTACCGCATGCCCCACCGGGGGCGCCCTGGTAGCCCCGCCTGCAGGTGTAGACCCGCCGCTTCTTCCCCCACTCCGTCAGGTTGTGGCCGCTCATGCTCATCTGACAGGCCCCACAGACCACCAGACCGGACAGGAGGTACTCTGCCCTGGGGGTACCCGCCCAAAGCCGCCTGGCGCGCTCCAGGAGCTTCTGCGCCTGGTTGAAAACCGACTCCTCGATAATCGCCGGCACATCTATGGCGATCCACTCTTCCTGGGGCCGGGTGCTGGCAGCGACCCGCTCCTCCTTCCCCCGGTGGCGGTTCAGCCCCATGCCGGTCGTGTCGTAGCGGTTGGCGTAGAAGGTGCCGGTGTAGACCGGGTTAAGCAGGATCTGCCGCACCACGTTGCGGTGCCACTGGCCGCCCTTCTTGGCGGGAATGCCGATCCCGTTCAGGCGCCGGGCGATACCGTTAGGCCCTTCCCCCTCCTCCAGCAGCCACCGGAAGATATCCTTAACGACCTGGGCCTCCTCCTGATTGACCACCAGGAGCGAGGTTTCCGGGTCGTAGTCGTACCCATAGGGCTTGAAGGCCAGGGGCAGCTTGCCGGTCTTCGCCTTCTGCTGGCGGCCCCGGCTGGTCCGCTCTTTGATCTTCTCCTTCTCAAACTGGGCGATAGCGCCCCGGACCGCATAGAAGAGCTGCCCCTCCGCCGTGTTGCGCCACTCGAAGTTCACGAACTCCAACTTGGCCTTCGCCTTCTCGATCTCCTCAGTGATCAAGAGCTGGTGCGAGAGGTTGCGGGCCAGCCGGTCCGGGTCCAGGACGACGACCATGTCGATGGTCCCTGCCTTGAGGGCCTCCCGCAATGCAGAGAGCCCGGGGCGCTGCAGCAGGGCGCCGCTGACCCCTTCGTCAGCGTACTCCACCACCTGCCTGGCACCCAGGCTCAGGGCCTTGGCCCGACACGCTTCTAGCTGATTGCCCAGACTGTAGCCATGCTTGGCCTGGTCCTCCGTTGAGACTCGCACATAGATCGCTGCTCTAGTCAAACGCTTCGACCCCCGGAACTCAAGTGATAGCATCTTGTTCTCTATTTCTCCCACCATTTCCTTTTTCGTTTCGGGAGTTTCTTAAAATCCAGTTGGCTACCAGTCGCCGGGCACGCCGGGCCGCCGCCTGGGCCTCCTCCAGGGTCCCGTCCGGGACCAGGATCACGTTCCACTCGGTATTCAGTTGCCGCTTCCTGGTCACGATTGGCCACCCCCTGTCGGACTTCTATGCGCCGGGTCTTGCCGGACAACCCACACAGGGCTGTCCTTCTTTCCCGTCTTCGGGGGATGGGGCCACCGGCCCTGTTGTGGGGCTCTCAATCATCTGGCGTCGAAAAATGTCATACCACGGCCACCGGGGGAGGGGAACCGTGCGATCCGTGATCGCAGGATAGATGGAGCCATCCGGCTCCTTGTAAGCCGCTCTCCGCCTGGGTAGACCGGTACTGCTTTCGTGTCGGGCGTGCAAGGCAAAAACTCGGCGCCCCCGGCCAGGGCGGTGCGGGCAGGATGGCGCGGGAAAAAGAAATCTCTGCTCCCCCTTCGGGTACGCAGAGATAAAGCAGGGTGTCAATGTGGTTCTGGCCCTTGTGGGACGTGGGCTGGGCAGGGTGTCATTGGTCGAGGAGAATGGTGTCATAGTGGCTGAAAGCCAGGCCGGGCAGGGGCCGGGAAGGGTGTCCAGCCTGTGAAGGCAGGATAGATGGTGCGACTCCGCACCATGAACGCCTACGGCGACAAGGACTGAGACGAGGCGCACAAGGTCAGTATGCGCGACTCCAAACCCGTCTCAACTAGAGCCGCTTGCCCTGAGGTGAGGCGCACGGGTCCAGATGAGACTGGAGCGCTTTCTCTGCTCCCCCTAACGGGTGCGCAGAAGGTGCGTGGGTGTCGAGACGTTGGGGCAGTAAGCCTTGACCATGGGCCTGGTTGCCGGTGGAGGGCGAGAATCGTGGGCACGCATGGCTCCAAGGATTGTGGGACAGGGGGCCAGGCGTGGGACTCCCAGCCAGACCGGGCGGGGCTGAGTATTATGCACCGGGGCGCCCCTAGCCATGTCAAGCCCGCAGCGGTGCTACGCACCGTCGCCGCAGCGCGGCGAGGCTTGACCTGGCGGGCGCATCGGTAAACTGTCCCATCAGCCCATCCGAAGCATCCTCCACTCTAACATCGAATCTGGGGGCACTTGGACGTGATTGTTATCCTTCTGGAGGATTTCTGTATAGCCAGCGAAGAAATCCACTAGCATATGCCGCGGGAGGGGATATTTTTTGCTCAAGCGATTAGTCCTTCATGATTTTTGGGATGTCCAAGGCAATACAAAAGATATGCAGTTTGATCGGGAGCTTACGATCCTGACGGGACGGAACGGTAGTGGCAAGACGACCATCTTGAACTTCATCAGCGCATTGCTCCAAAAAAGATTTTCCGCCTTTTTCACCATTCCATTTTCGAGCGCCATCGCTGAGTTTGATACATTCTCGGTTGAGGTTGTGAAGTCTGGACGGCGTGTCCTAGTCAAATATGCCGATTGCGCCAGGCGTATCGAGAAGGATCTACTAGAAGCTGGGTACCATCTATCGGACTATGAAAGACAGATCATATCTGGATATGATGATAATGACCCAACTCAAAAACATGAGGACCTCGAGGATCTAGATGACTTTGAGGAGATTCTGGGTCGCTATCGGGTTGTAGCTCGGAGACCAATTTACGGCACGAGCGAAAATTCGTATGATGATTTCATTATGGAAGAGAAAGCCCTGTATTTCCCTACATACCGTAGATTCGAAACTGATCTCTCCAATATTCTTGCTTATGCCTCAGGCGGAGCGGGACGCAGTTTAGCCCGAAGGTTGCAGAGCCTACAAGAGGATCTAACCTCACAGGTAGCACCCGGGGTCGTAGTGGGATATTCAAACCAGGACATCGGACAAGTTGTTGGGCACAGATGGTCCCTCGCGACAGAGTATGAAAAGGCGCGGTTAAACAGTCTTGTGAGATCCTTTACGATCAGTCTCGTCGATCAACATCCCGAGCAGCACGAGCCTTCCGATACCGACCTCACATCTGTCGAACAGACACTCTTGACTGCCTTGGAAAAGGCCCACATTTTGCAGGCCGGGGATGAGTCCATTATCAGGGGATACTCCAGGCGTGTTCGACAAGGGCTGGAGGCTAGGCAAGAAGGTATACAGACGGGTGAAGGGGTGCCAGTGGAGAGGGTTTATGCAGTTCTAATGTTCCCCATCGTGAGGCAGTTGAGCGCATTGTGGGAGCGAGCACGGCAGGACATTGACCGCCAGTGGGAGCCGTTCGAACAACTCAAGCAGACGCTGACTCGCTTTCTTGACAAGTCTGTAGACGTTCAGGATGACGGAACACTAACCTTTACGACGAGAACCCAGGAACTGGGTTTTGAACACCTGTCAGCGGGTGAAAAGCAGTTGGTTGCCTTTTTTGTTTACGTCGGGCTGGGGACAGAACCGGGAACTATCATTCTCATCGATGAACCAGAACTGTCCCTCCATGTCCAATGGCAGAGAGAACTGTTACCCTCACTTCTCGAGATGGGGCACGGCAGACAATTCATCACCTCAACACATTCGCCTTTTATCGTCGGCAAATTCCATACATCTCTATACCAAGTTGGGGAAGCGGGGGAGTAGTCATGACCTTTCTCCCCGACTGGGTATGGACCATCGACGAGCTGGTAGCACACTCTAAGGGATTCGACAAGCGGCCTACACCGACACTGTTGGTAGAAGGGCCGGACGATGTTGAGTTTTTCCATCGTGTGCTAAAGAACCATCCAGCCTTTAGGGACAACTTCTGGATCATGGCACAGTTGGGTGGCAAGAAGACCTACTGGGCGCGCCAGTCAGAACTAGCCTTTCACCACTGCGTTGCATTAGATAGGGACCACGATGAGCCCAGTGGTGATCCCAGAGTAGTATACACCCACTACTACTCCATGGAGAGTTACCTCATCCTAGAGCCGGTAGTTAGTAGCCTCGTTCAGCGCCTGGCCTCAATAGCGGACCAGCGCACTTACGACTATCCGAATATGTTCTTGAAGCTTGCCGCCATTGTTCTCCCCCTAGCAGCCATAAGCTGGATTAAGTCCGAGGTTGGCGGACAGTGGTTAGGGCTTCCAGCAGAGAACGTGTCTGTGTGGAAAGTTGTGAACCACGACACTCTCAACACCGACGAATCCAGGTTGAAAGCCTTGCTATCCCCTGCACTTACCGAGCTTGGGCTCAGTTACGAAGACGCTGAGTTCCAGTATCTTTGGAATCAGGCAGTTCAGTCGCTAGGTAGCTGCGGCAACGAGGACCTGCTCCGCATTGTTCCTGGGAAACACTTGTTGGCCGCAATGCATAGATACTTCAGCGAAAACCTCGAGAGCTGTGTCGCGGGAAGAAAGGACGAGGGCTTCTTCCTCGACCTGTGCAGCTACGCCATGGAAGATCAGCGCTGCCAAGACTACGTAGATGCAATAGCGGAAGTGACCTTCGCACTTTAGGACGGTCCGCAGGACCAGGGAGCCCTCACCACACCAAGAAACGCGCAAACGGCCGCCCCACAAGGGGCGGCCGCCTCTGTTACCACACCAACTCCACCAGCACCGATTTGCAATCAACATCTCGTTCTCGATGCACCTTGCTGCATAAGTAGCCAGGCGCGTCCCCTTGTCCGGCTTGAACGTGCCAATGGCCTTGATCAATCCTACAGTGCCTATACTAATCAGGTCATCAACATCCTCACCGGTGTTGTCGAATTTTTTAGACTCATGCGCAGAACTACAAGTCCCATTTCTGCGTATTAGTAGGTGAGGGGTGTTCATTTGCCATGAACAAGGAGATTCGCTCGGATCGGGTGGCGATCTATATCCGCTGGTCCACGGAGGACCAGGGGGAGGGCACGACGCTTGCAGTGCAATCGGAGGCCTGCCGGCACTACGTGCAGAGCCAGGGGTGGCAGGTGCGGGAGGATCTGATCTTCATCGATGAGGGGTTCTCAGGTGGAAGCCTTGAGCGGCCTGCCATGAACAGGCTGCGGAAGATGATCCAGCAGGGCCTGGTGGACTGCGTGGTGGTCTTTAAGCTGGACCGGCTGTCGCGCTCCGTCATTGACACTGTAACACTTGTCCTCCAGGAATGGGAAGATCTCACATACCTGAAGTCGGCCCGAGAACCGGTTGACACAACCACGGCCATGGGAAAACAGTTCTTCTACATGCTCGTGAGCTACGCCGAGTGGGAGCGCAACGTGATTCGGGAGCGTATGTTCGGCGGCAAGCTTCGGCGGGCCAAGGAGGGGCGTAGCCCTGGCTTCCCAATGCCCTACGGGTACAAGAAAGGTCCAACACCGGGGACCTTGGAGGTAATCGAAGAGCAGGCCCAGGTGGTCCGCCTGGTCTACAACATGGCCGAGGAAGGGACCTCAGTTCGGCAGATCACCCTCCACCTCAACAAGAACGGGTTTGCCAGTCGTAAGGGGGCGCCTTGGGGGACAAGTATGGTCTCGAAGATGCTTCACAACCCGGCGTACACCGGGAAACTGGTATGGGGTCGCCGGCGTGCGAATCCCCGGCATGGCAAGGCCCCCGGGGAGACCAAGTTGAAGATGGCTGATCCCCATGTGGTGATTGAGCAGTCGGTCATCCCGGCCATCGTGGACCAAGCCCAGTTCGATCGAGTGCAGATGATCATGGCCGGCAACAAGAAAATCGCCCCCCGAGCTGTGGGGAGCGAGTACCTGCTCACGGGACTCATCAAGTGCGGGAAGTGTGGTCGGTTCATGCAGTACAACGGATACCAGGGCTGGAACTACTACCGTTGCGGCGGGAAAACCGGGCAGCAGATCTGTGATGCTCCGTCCATCCCGGCCGAGGCCTTGGAGGACCAGATTCTGCACCTGCTGCGGGAGCGGTATGGTGCCAGCGTAGTCAGCGAGGTCGAGACCTCCGGACTCAGCCGGATTGAGGCTGAGTTGGAACAGCTCCAGATGGCATCGTCGTCTGTGGGTCAAGCCCTGGAGCGCTTGGAAGGACAGGAAAAGGTGATCAACAGGGATTATCGCCTCGAGCAGATCACCGCGGAGGAGCGTAGGCAGCTCCTGACGGAGGTCCTGGAAGAGAAACAGACCCTCCTTCGTCAGCAGTCCGATCTAGCGCAGAGGGATGAAGATCTGCGCACTAGGGGCCTCATGATGGCCCAGCAGGCCCGCATTCTGAGCGACGAAGACGCCTGGTCGAAGATCCCGATGGGGGAACGTAAGCAGGTGCTGCGCATCTTCATCGACCAGATCAAGGCGCTCCGAGAGTCCAAGGATCATATCGTAGCCGATGTGGTGTGGAGCGATGAGCCAGCGTGTCAGAGCCCAAGTTGAGGGACCGAGGGAACTCCCTCGGCCCTCTAGTTCACCGGCATCCAAGTAACCCGCAAACGATACGAGTACACCGAGTTACCGTTCTTAACCTTGGTCTAAGCTTAGCGCGGCAACCAAAAGCGCTGGCGGGCCGTCGATGCTTAGTCTGCACGCAGACAAATCGGGTTATTCAGATCTGAAGCGCAAATGTCAATGACGAAACCCATGTAGGCTGTTCCCAGCGAGGCCGTCCCATCGGGCTGTCCGACCAGCCCCCGGTCGTTTAGAAACCCCTGAGAAGCGTTCGATGGCACTGATACAGCCTTTCCGACCAGTGCCGCTGTCTTGAGTGCAAAGTAGGTGCCTACTAGGTCCGGTGTCCTGCGTTGACGAAGAAAGGAGAACGCCGAACCGGATTCAAACTCTTCGAGCCTGCTAGCAACCAGACTTTGGTCACCCCGGCTCATGGTCAGATCGATATAGGTGGTTCGGAAGAGATCTTCAGCACTCTGTATTGTGAGGCTAGATGAAATATCTAGCACTCGCTGTCTCTGAGTCTCGGGAACTTCGATACCCAGCTGTTTGTGGACTGCTACAAAGAAGAAGGCCTCTCGCAACCGCTCGATGGGGAGCTCCCGAAGGTCTGACTTTCCGCTTTCACCAAGCTTGATGCAGTAGAAAACAAGCTCCCAAGAGTCCTGTGTGTGGCAAGGTGTAACGAGGTCAATTCGTCGCGACTTGGCCTCGTCTGCAGTCAAACCTGCCATCGTCACTGCCCAATAGGTCGCCCTTGCGCTGACTCTACCATCCATATACTTGCTCCAGCCCTTCTTGGGCATGTAATAGAGTAGAACTTCCCGCCGGATGCCATCAAGATTCGGCTCTCTCTCCAGCCCACTCTTAATGATTTGGAAGGTCAGTTGCGGCTCCATGACCACGCTCTCTGGCTGAAACCTATACGATCCAGTTTCGTACCTATTGGGCTTCACTTGTTCCAGCAGCGGCAAGGGTGGAGAGATGCTTAGGTCGTACCACCCGGCTGCTTCCTGGAAGGAGTACCACAAGGCGGCGGTGGTTACCGCATCCAGGCCTACTAACGTCTCTGGAAAGGCCTTCATCCAAGTCACAGCTCGTTCCCGGAGTTGAGTTGGAAGGTCAGTCGGTGTTGCTCCGAGGGCTTTGAGAGCACGGGCCAGCAGCAACTCGTCTCCCCTTCCACCCGCTGGGTTGCCACTGTCAAACAAGTGAGGGCTTGACATTCGGTCCATGACAGCTTTTCTGACCTGCATGCCTAGCTCAGGCTCACAGTTGGCCCACTGGAGACTATCGGCAACCCGCATAAGATCACTGGCTGTGTTGATCAACGTGGGACTCCGAACCGATGTTTCGTCGGCGAGGAATCGGCAGACCGCTAGGTGGTCTCCGCCCGACAGATGCAACTCCTTTCGGGCGAAGAGCGCAAGCCAAGTGGCCGAGATTGGTGGCAAGCTATTGGGGTCATGAAAGGCGCCGTCATCTCCTTGTGCACTCGCTAGAACCTGCTCAGTCACTTCTCTCTGCTCCGATGTGAGACTGTCTCCAAGCAAGAGAGCCGACCATAGTGTGGCATACAGAGAGGGAGTTGCTTGCTCAAACGGAGCATCCCGAAATCCCCATCCATCCTTCGTATGCACTAGGATGTAAGGTAGCAAAACGTCGACCCGGGGAAGATCGGCTACAGTGTCTGCGTCTAGCGCTGGGGTGTTGACCTTTTCGGTAGCTTGGGGCGAACACCCTGTCATCCAGGTAACCAAACAAAGTAGGACCAGGCTGAGTAGAGCCCTTCTTCCTTCTCGCATATTGACGCCTCCATTTAAGGAAGGGGGGATCTCCCCCCTTCCTTATGGCTGACTACAGATAATACGGGTCGATATAGGTCCCAACTGAGTAGTCGGTCCCATTAAGGACATAGGTGCCAGACGTGGCACAGGTGAAATAGGTGATCCAGCCATCGAGGGGGGCTGTAAACACCGTTGGGCTACCTGTGTAGTCATGGTAGATCGACCACCCGTTTGTCCGTTGGCCGGAATCCCAACTGGCCTGGCCGCCAGTACCCACGACGCCACCGCCACCGTTAGTGTACGTTATCTGCTTGCCAGAAGTTGACCAGGTATCTGTCTGCGAAAGCGTGGATGCGTAGTAGGGATTAACGCCCAACCAACTGGTTTGGTGAATCCCCTCTATCTCCAGAACCTTGTAGGAAGGGGTCCTGTATTCGTAGGTCCCGGAAATCTCCGCTCTAAGTGAACTATCCAGCGTTGGCTTGTTCCTAAGGGCCGGACCCCAGTTCCCGGACGAACTCAGACTGCTGATTTCGCCGTTCTTCTTGACCGTCCTGGGGTCCCGGTGGAAATCGGAGACCTCCTGGAGCATCTCGGCGGTGATGCTCTCCTTGTCCACGTTACCCGTCAGGACAAAGGCGACTCCGCCTTGCCCCTTCTTAATGACATCAACATCTAAACCCTGATTTGGCTTGTCCTTGGCCATTGCTGTCGTTCCAGTCAGAGCCAAAGCAACCGTAAGGCAGACAGCCAACACCTTTTTCAAGCTCTCAACTCCTCTTGTCCGTAGTCAGCACATTTAGGCCTAAATATTGCTGTTTCCAATATTATCACAATCATTATGCTTCCACAAGGGTTTGATGGCATAACTTTTCTCCTTCCTCAATGTACGTTTTTGCCGACATAATTACAGGATTTCATGGACAATTCCACCCTTAGGTTGGCGCCTCTTTTACGAGGGAGGGCTGTCGATGGACTTGCCAAGAAAGGTGAGCACACCATCTAGTGGTGATGTGCTCACCGGAGATCTCGCTCGCTTAAACTTGTAAACCGTGGGTCCACAGGGCCCTTAAAGGCGCCTCCTCCGCCTAGTTCGTCTTGTCTCGATTGTGTGCGAATCGGCCCCCCTCGCTTTGCTTCGGTGTGCCTCAGAACGAGACTGGCCCATCATCTAGCCCCGCGGGATACAGCCTCCCTGTCACCCAAGAAATGCTCTCGAATGGTCACCCTCATGGGAACTCTTCTCGGCACCGTTACTCTCCCTTCCCCCGACCAAACCGCGGCGTGAACCGCCCGTCCATCCCCTTCTAGAAGCCTCGAACCAGCTTCTGAAGATTGGCCCTCGCACCCGCCATGTCTACTGTTGTAATAGGCTTCCTGTTCCTGAGGTTGCGTTGGTGCCGCTTGTCCACTCGACCGCTCGAACTGCAGCCGGAGCCCCAGCCGGATCTCCTCCGCCAGCTTGCGCCGGCGGAGTTTCTGCTTCACCCAGTCCAGGAAGGCCTGGTCCTCCTCGCTGGTCAGGTCCGCTTGGACGTCCTGCCTTGTAGCAGCCCCTGCCGTTGGCTTCCTGGGCGTCATCGGCTAGCAGCTTCGCTCCCTCGCCGGGTAGGATGTGCTTGAAGAGCCGGTAGGCGCCGCCGCCGGCGATCTGGTAGGCATGGCCCATGCCGAGCTTGGGCGAGGTGCAGAAGCGGCGGACCGGCTCCATGTCATCCAGGACGTAGGTGTTCAGGGTGTTGAAGCCGATATCCACCACGCAAGAACTTCTCCAGGTCCATGTCCACGAGCTCGTTGCGCGAACGCATCGGGTTCACCCCGTTCCTAACGTTTGGCCCTTCCCGGTCGGAGCGTCCCCCCGGCCGATACGACGGCCGCTGCTGACTTCTGCCGGGTCAGCCGAGCCTTGCGACTCGGGTTACCAGCATTGCTGGCCTCCCGGCAGATCTCCCCGGATAAGAACGACATCTTTCACCCCGCGCCCACTGCATCTACTCCACCACCGCTTGACAGTCTCGGGTTTCGTTGTGTGTGGCCAACTCACCCAGGTGGCACAGCCTCCTATACGGTTCGTGTTCCTTGGGCCGTGGTTTTGCCTCGGGCTTCCTTCAGATTCCGCCTCGCGACGGACACCCTTGCCTCTGGCTAGTGGGTCGGACTGCCTGACCCACACCGGACTTTCACCGGATGAGATGCCGCCCATGCCGGGCCTACAACGGCGGAGCCGAGGGGTCTTCACCCCCCGGCCCTCTTGCTGATCCGCCCCTTGCCCTTGCTTTCCTCATCTACACCGACGTGGCGAAGGAGTAGGTTGGCCCAGAGTCGAATTCCTCGGCCCACCGCTTCCTTGTCACCGAGGAAATGCTCGCGCACGGTGACTCTGAACTGCCGATCACTCCTCTTCACCATGCACCTTCACCCCCTGGTTCGCAGGAGATTCACCCTACCCCTACGCATCTTGGTTTTACCGGCCTGAACCAGTTTCTTCAGCCTCTCACAGGCTCTAGAAGAGTGTCCATCACTGGACTCTGCCTGCCGGTCACTCTGGAACACGTCAGCCCCATCTACGTGGGGAGTGTATGCAAGTGGCGCCTGTCCCCTTGCCTGCTGATACCACAGCAGTAGCCGCAGCCGGATCTCCGCCGCCAGCTTGCGCCGGCTGAGTTTCTGCTTCACCCAGGCCAGGAAGGCCTGGTCCTCCTAGCCCGTAAGGTCGGCCTGGACAATCAGCCGTTTGCGCCCCATAGCTGGACACCCGCCTTGCAGTAGCCCCCGGCGGGGTTGTGGACGTGATCCGAACATGGTCTGGTCAAGCCGCTTCTTCGGATGTGCAGGACGTTGGAAGAGTTGATCCCCCTGCCTGTGAATAAACGGACGGGTTCGACGCGAGGTCAAACCCGTCCCAATGCGTGAGGCTCGCCTATTGGACTACTTGAAGAAGCACCACCACGTCTTGTGTTTCTTCCTTGTCCCTAAACGTTCACTCGCTTGCGAAGGCGATACCACCCTGGTGGCACATCCCTGCTGATCAATACCGTCGCTTGGCCGGCACCGTACAGCGCGAGGAAGGGATACGTCTCGGCCGGGGAATAGGGAACGGCGACCGGCTCGGCAATCCCGTGCCGAGCGAACATCATAAATGTGGGGATCCACTCTTTCCCATTCCAGCACCCAAGGTATGACACCGCGCCGCGGTCAACTTCAACTGACGAAGGGACGTCAATCGTGAAACGTAAGAGTTCTCCCGCTCTCACCATCGAGTTGCTTAGACTGAGACTGTACTCGGAAGTGCTTACCAAGGTCGGCTGTTCACTGGCGCAACTCTGATCGCTCCGGCGACCCTGAGCAGCAGTAACCACGAGTAGCAGGGAAAGACCAACCAGACCGGGTTGACGCGCAACCCGCTTTCAAAGCGACGGCCATGCCCAACAGTGAATCAAGTTATGCTTGCTTATACATTAACACAGGATTGAATCTGTGCCATCCTCGAATGGACCTGAGGCAGCCACAAAGGCTGCCTCATCTCTTGTAGTTCCGCCCATCTTGTGTTCACAATGTGTGCGACCAATCGAAGATTCCGCTCAATTAGCACCCCCCGGGCATCCTCATCACCCGCTTGCAGGCGGGCGAGGTACTTCGCCTCCTCCTCCTCGTTCAGGGGCTGGGGAAAGGTGCTGGAGTTGGTCACGAAACCGGTCAGCACAGTCAGCCCCCGAAACAGGGCTTCCACAAGCGATCCGAGCATCGACAAGGCCACCTGCATCACTCCCCTCTGGTAAGAGGAAGCGTATGCGCGCCGGGCTTGACTTGTGCCTTGGGTCGCCGAGACGGAGTCACTCCGCCCACCCCGGCGAACTAGCGGCAGGGTTTCGGCCATGCATAGGGGGCCTCCACGGACCAAGGGCTGGGAGACCGGCTCACCGCCCTTAGCCTCTTGACTGCCTGCTGAAACTCGTACGAGTGATCGCCGCGATCCCTCAGGGTCCAACGGCGGTCGCGCAAACGGCCGCCTCGCACACCACACCAGCTCCCCCCCCCCGCCTACCCGGCGGGGGCTTTTTGGTTTTCCCCCGCCGCACATGCTTTCCAGCCCCTTCGCACGAATTCTCTCGTTAGGTTAAATTTCTAGTCTTCCCGCTTTGTAACGAGCCCGAGCCGCTGCTCTTTCTATAGTAAGCTTCTGAAGAAACTGCGGGGAGGAATGTCTGAATGGTGAATTGCCTTCATGATGAACTCCGTGAACGACGCCTGATCGCCTATATAAGTAAATCTGCCTACTGCTATGCGAAGCGCTGGCGCCAGACCTGGCGGAAGCGGTCCCAGCGCGAGGTTCTCCAACTCAACGCACCGATTCGTGAGGTGATCGATGGCGCCGAGGAGTTCGGCAATCTCTTCCCTGGGGCGCCAGCGGCTGAGGAGGAGTACCTGGTCCAGGCGCCCGTCGACCAGACAATCTCCGACCTCGCCCTGTTAATTGCCTACCGGCAGCTATCCACCACCCACAAACAGGTCCTCAAGGACCTGATCGTCGACCGCAACACCCAGCGCGATGTCGCTCGTCGCCTGGGGGTCACCCAGCAGTCCGTCAGCTTTGCGAAGCGCCAGGCGCTTCGCCATCTGCGCAGGGCGGTCGGGCCGATAAGGGGCGCGGGCCGCGATGACTAAAGAGCCCCTCTACATGCTCGTTATCCGCGCCCAGGCTGGTGACCCACTCGCCCTGGCCGAGCTGCTCCGGCGGTTCAGGCCACTGGTCCGCAAGTGTTGCCGCGGCCTCCCTCCCTTCGAGCGCGAGGATCTGGAGCAGGAGCTTTACCTCCTGATCAGCCGGATCGTGCTGGAGTACCGGCTGGACGATGCACCGTCCCAGGGGCCCTGCCTCTGTGAAGGAGGTGAGTGGGCCGACCAGATCGATGCCTGATCCCTCCCCGGCAGGTTGGTTCGGCACCAGCCGCGGCGGATAGCCCCACCCTCGGATTCCGACCCGAAAATCTGATGAAGGAGTGACCCAATCATGACCCATTTCACTGATCCTCAGCGTGCCTCCATGTATTCCGCGTACCCCAGCCAGTTCGCCCCACAGGGCGCCATTGGCGATGCCATTGGCACCATTGTCCCGGCCATCGGTAACGCCGTTGGCACGGTGGCCAGTGCGGTTGCCCCCTTCCTCCCCTTCAGCGCCGCCCCGCAGACCGCCGTGCAGATGGCCCCGCAGGGCGCCGTCGGCAACGTGATCTCCACCCTCGCCCCCGTCCTCGGCAACCTCGGCGGCACGATCGGCGGCCTGCTGCCCTTCAGCGCCGCCCCGCAGACCGCCGTGCAGATGGCCCCGCAGGGCGCCGTCGGCAGCGTGATCTCCACCCTCGCCCCCGTCCTCGGCAACATCGGCGGCACGATCGGCGGCCTGCTGCCCTTCAGCGCCGCCCCGCAGACCGCCGTGCAGATGGCCCCGCAGGGCGCCGTCGGCAGCGTGATCTCCACCCTCGCCCCCGTCCTCGGCAACCTCGGCGGCACGATCGGCGGCCTGCTGCCCTTCAGCGCCGCCCCGCAGCAGGCCGTGCAGATGGCCCCGCAGGGCGCCATCGGCAGCGTGATCTCTGGCCTCGCCCCCGTCCTCGGCAACCTCGGCGGCACGATCGGCAGCCTGCTGCCCTTCAGCGCCGCCCCGCAACAGGCTGTGCAGATGGCCCCGCAGGGCGCCATCGGCAGCGTGATCTCCGGCCTCGCCCCCATCCTCGGCAACCTCGGCGGCACGATCGGCGGCCTGCTGCCCTTCAGCGCCGCCCCGCAGACCGCTGTACAGATGGCCCCGCAGGGCGCCATCGGCAGCATGATCGGCGGGCTGCTACCCTTCCACGCCGCCCCGCGGACCTACTAGCTCCGCAGGCACCTGCCTCACAGCCGGCCCCGGCCGCCCGTCGATTGCCCGCCGACCACCCGGCGGTCCGGCGGGCCGCCGGGGTTCACCCGGCACCACCGAGGGGAGGTCCCGCCCATGAACGAGTCTCACGTGAACGACGAGCACTGGCTCCTCAGCGCTGCCGGGACGCCGGCCCAAACGTTTGACCAGATCCAGGCCTGGCTTCTCCAGCACCCCGACCTGATCACGCGGGTGAAGGTCGACCGCGCCGCGCAACGGATCGCCTTTCGGGCCAGCGCCGAGATGGTTGGCGCACTCAAAAGTGCCTTCCCGACCGCAACGCTGAAGGTCGAACCTGACTCGCCCCTGGAGTTGTTCCAGGCCGGTGCTGGCCCCGTGCTGCTGCCAGTTCCACCGAACAGTACTGACCGTCTGATGACGGGTGTGAGGAGGAGTACCGATGGCCAAGAACAATCCGCCCAGCCAGACACCCGAGGCTGAGCCGCAGGTGACCGTGGTATCCAGCGAGCCGGAGTACCGCCGCTATCTCATCGCGCCCCGCCGCAGCATGGCTGCCCGCCTGGCGGGGATCCAGCCCATGAGCGCCTCGGGCATGAACGGGGTGATCTCGACCCTTGGGATCGATGTAGTCCGCCGGATTCAGCGGGACGAAGGCGTCTTCGGGGCGCTGAGCGCCCAGGGAGAGGCCACGGAGATCGTCGTGGCCAAACTGGAACCGATGCGGGCCGACCTGCTGCGCATGAGCGTCCCGCCCAGCATGGTAATCACCGAGGATGCCCGTGTCGACTACGAGGCCGCCGCCTTCGGGCGGGTTCCCGCCGTCCACCCCACCGGCCGACCCATGGCCCGGAAGATCAAGTTCCAGGTGGTCGACCCGAACGGCAAGCCGATCCCCGGCCTTGAGGTGCAGCTAACCGGCGACGGCTTCCCCTCCCACGGCGTGACCAACGACAAGGGCGAGGTGGAGCTCGACCTGGTTACCCTGGGCGACCGGCCGCCTCGCCTGCTCTGGGTGAAGGCGAACCACACCTTCTGGGACCTCTACCTGACCACCCCCCGGGTCTCCGACACGGCTCTTAACCGGGTGCAGATGCGCCCCTTCAGCGAGACGATCGAGGGTTTCCCCGAGAAGTTCCGCTACGGGTGGGGACAGCGGTTGATGGGCCTGCACGAGGCGCCGAAGGAGATCAACGGGGCAGGTGTCAAGATCGCGATTATCGACAGCGGCTGCGACAACACCCACCCCCTGCTCTCCCACGTCAAGCACGGACAGGACTACAGCGACGACGACCCGACCACCAACTGGAACCAGGACCTGATCGGCCACGGAACGCACTGCGCTGGCATTATCACCGCCCGCAGTGAGGAGGACACCATGTTGCGCGGCTTCGCCCCCGAGGCGGAGATCCACATCCTCCGGGTCTTCCCCGGCGGCCGCTACAGCAACCTGGTCGAGGCGCTCCAGTACTGTATCGCCAACCAGATTGATGTGGTCAATATGAGCCTCGGTGGCGGTCCCGACGTGAACGAGGTGGTCCAGGAGATGCTGGAGGCAGCGGCCAATGCCGGCATCGTCCTGATCGCCGCCGCCGGCAACTCCGGCGATGCCGTCAAGTTCCCGGCCAGCTCCCCCCATGTCATGGCGGTCGGGGCGATCGGCAGCCTGAACGACATGCCGAACTCCATTTGGGAATGGTCCACCGTACAGGATGGGCTGAAGACGACCGAGGGGCTCTTCTCACCGCAGTTCTCCTGCTACGGGCCGAAGATCTCGGTCTGCGCCCCCGGCGTGGCGATCGTCTCCACCGTACCGGGCGGCTTCAAGTCTGACTCCGGTACATCGATGGCCGCCCCCCATGTGACCGGCCTGGCGGCACTGTTGCTGGCCCATCACCCGGTCTTCCACACCACCTTCCGGGAACGGAGTATCCACCGGGTGGAGGCGCTCTTTGACCTGATCCGCCGGATCTGCAAGCCGCTCCCCTTCGGTTACCGGTCCGGCCTGGGCATGCCCTACCTCGGCGCCATTCTGCGGGAGCTGACCGGCAGCGCTGCCGAGGGAACGGTGCCCCTGCCGCAGAGCGCCGCCCCCGCTATGGCGCACCTCCTGCAGCACCAGCCGGTCCTGCAGCCCCAGCCACTGCTACAGGTCGCCTCCGCCTACGGCATGCTCAGCCCGCAGTCGGTGCTCCCGCCGTACTACCGGATCCGCTAGCCGGGGCTTGGCGCCCTTGCATGAAGCACACCCACCGGGGTTGCCCGGTGGGTGTGCTTCATTCTTCTCAGCGGCGCTGCCGGCTCATGAGTGCAAAGAGGAGCAGGCCCACGAGCAACGCCGCACCGATCACCCCGACGCCGACGCTCCCCAACGCCCAGAGGCTGCTGTAGAGGACCGGCCCCGCCATCGACCCGATCTTGCGGATGTTCCGGTACCAGCCCTCCGCCTGATCGAGACCGTACTCCATGACCGGCCCGAGCTGCTGGAAGTACTGGCTGGCAGCGGTGGCCCCGAAGCTGTCGGCGGCACTGAGCAGGAGCACGGTGCTGTAGGCTGCGAACAGCGTCCCCCAGAGGCCGAACCCGGCCAGGCCGACGACCATGAGCAGACCGGCGAAGAGCAGGCTCTCCCGTGGCCGGAACCGGCGCTCCAGAAGCCCGGTCAGCACCGGCCCCAGGTAGACCTGACAGAGCCCCTGCACCAGGAACCAGCGCCCCACCGCGGCGGTGGAGAGCCCCAGCCCCTGGGCGTAGACCGGGAAGAAGTAGTCCAGGAACATGAGGGCAGTAGCCGTTGGCAGGACCACCAGGAGGAAGAGCCGGATCACGTGGGGGTGGGACAGGAACCGGAGCAGCGTGGTCCTGGGCGCCGTGACCTGTGGGCCGGAACCCCGCTGCGGCGAGATCGCACCCCCTGCGAGGACCGCCAGGAGCGCCGCCAGGAGGAGCGGGATCAGGGTGGCCAGGAAGACGCCCGCAAAACCGATTCGATCCGCCAGCAGGGCGCCCACGACGACCCCACAGATCAGGCCGGCCCCGTCGCCTGCGCCGAGGGCAACCAGCCCGCTCGATCCCTCCTCCTCGCCCGACTGCTCGGCGGCGATCACCCGAAGCGAGATCATGAGCAAGCCCACGCTAACCCCTGTCACCGCCCGGCCCAGGAGGAAGAGCAGACTCCCATTCGCCAGCCCGGAGAGGACAGCGCCCCCGGCCATGGTCGCTGCGCCCAGGAAGAAGACCCTCCGCCCGCCATACCGGGCGGTCAACTGGCCGGCGACCAGCGAGGAGACGGCGCTCAGGAGCATCTCGATCGCCACGGCAGCGGCGCCCACCCCTCCCTGGCTGAGCCAGCCCACAGGCGGAAAGCCCTGGGCGGCCACCGGGACGAAGGTGGAGGCGAAGGTCATGGCGCTGAAGACAAAGAAGGCGAGCGGCCGAATGATCAGCCCGTCCCGCTTGGCGTCCACCCCCGGAGGCTCCGGCACCCGCCGTGAACCGGCCAGGCCACCCTGCAGCAGCAGCCGGAGCAGAAAGAGCATCTCCACGAGGAAGACCAGCCCGGTGACGAGCACGGTCAGGCTGTCAAGAATGATCTCCCGCAACCGCCCCTGCTGGTAGCTGCGGGAGAGCGCCACCACCAGGCGGGCCGACTGGCCGGTGGAGTCGGGGCGCAGGGGCCGCAGGTGGCTGAGGGAGCCTTCGTCCCCAGCAGAGGGCTCGCCCACCACCGGCCCGGTGTCGCCCAGGACCAGCCCGGTCTCGGTCACCACCCGGATCCGTCCCAGAGCAGGGAGGGCGGTTCTCATGCGGGTGAGGTATCCATCTACCTGGTAGAGGTCGCCGTACGGCACCCCACGGGCCACGACCCCCTCCACGCTCTGCCCGATCGCATCCGCCGCGATTGCAGCGCCCTGGCGGGCCATGGCGAGATAGGCCTCCCGGAAGAGGAGATAGTTCTGAACGCCGAAGACCAGTTGGGCGAGCCCCAGGGTGAGCATCGCCCCGTGGACAAGCCGGGCCGCCATCTCCCCCTGCGACCGGCGGCGTCCGACCAGCCAGAGGACCAGCAGCGAAAGCCCAGCCGTGGCGGCGAGAGCCAGGAGCAACAAGGACCGGAAGAGTCCCCGCCGGTAGGGGAGGCTCAGGTCATCCACCACGGAGCGCGGAGAGAGCAGGGCAAGGGTTCCCACCCACTCGCCCTGCCCGTCGCGGATCGGCAGAAGGAGCCAGTAGTGATCCCGGTCGCGGTGGAAGGCATGGGCCGTGGTGCCGGGTGGGAAGTAGACCTCTCGGGCGACCGCCTCCGGCAGCGCCCCGGTCCGGTCACCATGCTGGTCTGCGACATAGCTGCCGTTGGCGAGGAGCACCCGCGCCTCGGTTACGTGGGCGGTCTGCGCCGCTCGCTCCAGCAAGCTGGTCAGCCCGTAGAACCGGGTCAGCTCCTTGCCGTAGAGGAGGGCGTACTCAATCTGGTCAACGATCTCTCGAGCAGCCACCGCCTGACTGGCCATGACCGCTTCGGTCTGGCTCTTCTGGAAGGACTGAATGTGGATTGCGCCGGTAAACCCGAGCACAACCGCAATCAGGGCGCCGCAGGCGAGGAGAAGGGCGAGGGTCATCCGCCGGCTCTCCATTCACATCCCTCCTTCGGGATCGAAGCCGTCTATCGTGGTGTAGATCTCATCGGCGACTAGGAGCATGGAGAAGGGAAGCCGGACTCCGGTCCGCCGGGCCACCGCCAGGTTGACAGCGATCTTGGGCACATCGTAGTAGACCTGGGGCAGGGTTCGCGGGCTGACACCGTTCAGCGCCTGGGCGATCGTCTCCGCCCCAAACCGTCCAATCCCGTCAAAGCCGTCGCGAGCAAGGCTGATCATGGCGCCGTAGCGAACCTCATCCGACCCGGTCTGGGAGAAGACCGGAATCCCCTTTGCCTGCAACGGCGCCAGGAGGCGCGGCAGGTGGGGAAGCTCCCACTTCCCCTGGGTCAGGTAGACCGCATCCACCTCGTCGGCCAGTTGGCGTGCGGCGACCTCCACCTCGGCGTAGTACCGCTGGTAATCGGCCGGGTCCCCCTCCGGGGTAGAGACCGGCTCGCTCACGTGCGCCGAGACCACGGCGAAGCCCCGCTCCTTTGCCACGGCCATGACATCGCTTATGCCGGCGTAGATCTGCCCGCTGGCGCTGCCCTCGTAGATCAGCCCCAGCCGGTCGAAGCCGATCAGGTCATGGAAGACCCGGAGTTGCCGCCGCCACCGGTCGGGGTCCAGGTGCGCCCAGATATGATCCTGCCCCGAGTCATTGGCGGCGCGGACAATCCCGGCGGCAAGGGCATCGCTGGATGCGAAGACCAGGGTGGGGACGGCGTGATCCGCCTGTACCACCTGCTGTCCGGCGACGGTCCCCATGACCAGCAGGAGGTCGATCTCCCCGGCCTGCAGTCGCTGGAGCAGGGCTGCAAACCCCTCGGGGTGCGTGCGGAGCGAGTAGTGGGCATCGGGCAGGAAATGCAGGTAGGGCTCCTTCTCCCCCGCGGCAAGCCACTCCCACAGCCCCCGGCTCTCACTCTGTCCCGGGGTGAAGGGGGGTTCAGTCTCACGCACCAGCCACCCCAGGGACTGGAGCCCCCGCACCAGGCTGAACAGGGAGTAGGCATATTCGGGATAGGCCTCGGTCTCCAGGTAGCCAATCCGCCAGGGGCTACCCGTCTTCGGGTGGGTGCCAGGGGTCAGGCGGGGCTGTGGACCGGGGGCGGACCGACCGCCGTTGCTCCCCGCTGCGACCGCCGGGCTACGCCCGGATAATCCAGACAGCAGGAGCAGGATCAGCAGGAGGATCGCCAGGCTCCGCCTTCGGATCTGCTGCACCGCCCTCCCCCCCTTCCTCCGGATAGCGATAGTAGCGCGGCACACGATCGCTCAGCAGCGTCAGGCACTCCGTGTTCAGGGCGCCGATCCCAGCACGCTCTGCCAGCTCTACCGGCGAGATCTGCTCGCCTCCCTGCTGGCCGAAGAGCACAACCTCATCGCCCGGCGCTGCCTCGGGTACCGCACTCAGGTCGATCAGCAGCCGGTCCATGGTCGCCCGCCCGAGCACTGGTACCCGGCGCCCCCGCACCAGCACCTCCCCCTTCTCCAGGAAGAAGAGGTAGAACCCATCGGCGTAGCCGATGGGGACCGTTCCCACCCGCACCGGCTCGGTGAGGGTCGCCGACCGGTGGGCGTAGCCCGCCTGGGCTCCCGCTGGGCGGGGGTCCACGGCATGCAGGCGCGCCTTGAGCGACATGACTGGCTGCAGGTCGATCTCGGGCTTCTCCGGCAGGGGCGGCAAGCCGTAGAGCATCAGCCCCGGGCGCACGTACTGGTAGCCGGCGGTGGGGAGTGTGAGGATCGCCGGGCTGCTGGAGGCATGGCGCACGGGGATCGTGAGACCGGCCTGCTCCAAGCCCTGGACCAGACGCTCGAACCCTTCTCGCTCGGCCTCTGCCTCAGGGGAAGCGCCCCCGTACGCGTGGATCAGGTGGGTGAAGATCCCCTCCACCCGCAGCCCATCGCTCTTTCGCAACGCCTCCAGGCTGCCCATGGCGCTCTCCGGCGAGAGCCCGACCCCCGCCCCCGTCAGGTCGACCCGCAGGTGGACGGTCGCTGTCATGCCTAGCCGCAGGGCGGCTGCCTGGAGGGCGCTGGCCATTTCCAGGTGCTCGATCGATGTGGTCAGTCCGTACCTGATCAGCTCGTCGGCCTCCGCCGGTTCGCTGGGGCCAAGGACGAGGATCGGCACCTCAATGCCTGCTTCCCGCAGCTGAATCCCCTCGGCGGCAATGGCCACCGCAAGGTGATCCACCCCCTGCTTGACCAGGAACCGGGCGACAGGGACGGCCCCATGTCCATAGGCATCCGCCTTGACAACGGCCATGATCCCGGTCCCCGGTTCCAGTCGCGGGTAAATGCTGTTCAGGTTCTGAGCGAGGTTCCCCATATCGACCTCGGCCCAGACCGGACGATTCTGGAATCCCCTCATACTGACTGCCTCCTCCCTCCGAATAGGTGCCCTTAGGGAGAAAGAGGCGGTGAGTCGTCCGAAATACAAAGCGAAGGGGCGGCCTGGTGCAGGCCACCCCCACGATCTCAGCAGAATCTGTACGGAATGTCGGCAGAATGTCGGCAGAATGTAGGCGGAATGTAGGCGGAATGTCGGCGGAATCTGTACCCACAACAGCCCGAATGCGATGCGATGGGGCGCCGCCCCTACAAGGTGGGCCGCCGGTCGAACCAGGGCGCCGCCTGCTCCAACTGCGCCGCCAGCCGGAAGAGCGTCGCCTCATCCCCGAAGGGGGCGACAAACTGCACCCCAACCGGTAACCCTGCAGATGACCAGTGCAGCGGGACCGACATGGCCGGGACACCGGTCACATTGGCCAGCTGGGTGAAGGGCAGGGCGGCTAGCATCTCCAGGGCGATCTGCTCCACCAGCCCGGCCCGCTTCAGCAGTCCACCGGCATTCAGCGTGGTGAAGAGCTTCGCCATTCGCTGCTCCGACGGCTTCAGCCCCAACTCCCCCACCTTGACCGGCGGGCGAGCGAGGGTCGGTGTCAGGTAGAGATCATAGGTCTGGAAGAACCGGCCCAGGGCACGCCCTGCCCTGTCCCACTCCCGAGTCGCCGCAACGAACTCGCCCGCCGAGATCGACCGGCCCAGCATGGCCGCCATCTTCGTGGCCAGCTCCACCTCAGCGGCAGCCGCCTTGCCAAACCGGGCCTCGACCTCCATTAACTCCGCTGCCGCCTCACCGTAGTTCATGATCACATAGCTAATCGCCAGCGCCTGACCGTCGATCTCAGGCCGGGCCTGCTCCACCCGGTGGCCAAGCGATTCCAGCAGCCGGGCCGCCCGCTCGACCGCTGTCACGCACTCCGGGTCGACGCCCTTGCCCACCGGCGAGGTCACATCCATGGCGATTCGCAGCGGGCGCGGCGCCTGGCGGATCTCATCCAGATACGCCCGCTCGGGCGGAGCGATCGTATACGGGGCGCCCGGGTCCGCCCCCTGCACGGCGTCCAGCATGGCCGCGCTATCCCGGACCGACCGGCTGACGACATGCCCGACCACCGCGCCCTGCCAGAGTTCGCCGTAGACCGGGCCAGTGGGCACCCGCCCCCGGGAGGGCTTCAGGCCAAAAAGTCCGCAGGCAGATGCCGGGATTCGGATCGAGCCGCCGCCATCGCTGGCGGAGGCGATGGGAACGATCCCCGCCGCGACTGCCGCCGCCGACCCGCCGCTTGATCCCCCCGGCGTATGGGCCGGGTTCCAGGGGTTCCGGCACGGCCCGAAGAGTTCCGGCTCCGTGATCCCGAGCATGCCGAACTCCGGCAGGTTGGTCTTCCCCAGCACCACCACGCCCGCCCGCTTGAACCGCTGGACCAGCTCGCTGTCGTACTCCGGGACATGGTGGCGTAGCGCCCGGGAGCCTGCCGTCATCGGGGCGCCTGCGTAAGCATCTAGCATGTCCTTCAGCAGGAAGGGAACCCCCTGGAAGGGGCCGTCAGGCAGAGGACCCGCCGCCGTGCGCCGACCCGCATCATACATTTTGTGGACCACGGCGTTGATCGTCGGGTTGATCCGCTCGATCCGCCGAATCGCCTCCTCGCTCAACTCGGCGGCGGAGACCTCCCCACCCTTCACCAGTGCCGCCATCCCCAGGCCGTCATAGCGATCATACTCGGCGAATCCGGCCACACGCCCACCCCTTCCCCGTTCGAATACCATGATCATTCAAAAGAACGCCGTGCAACTCCTGCTACTCTTCGATCACTCCTCCTCGAAACGGAAGAGATGCTCGATTGGCTGTCCGAGGAGGCGGGCGATATCCCACGCCAGTTTAAGCGATGGGTTGTACCGTCCTGCCTCCAGGTGGACGATCGTCTCGCGACGCACCCCGACCTTCATCGCCAGCTCATCTTGCGTCAATCCCGCCTCTACGCGGACCTCTCGCAGACGTGTCACCAGCCGGGCCATGGCTTAGAACCCGCGCCGCTCACGGAGGAGCAGCGATCCCGTGAAGAGCAAGGAGAGCAAGACGAAGAGCGCAACCACCGCCCCGGCGATCTGATCGACCACCGGAACGAAGCGGCTCAGCAGCGTGATCCCTGCGAGCCCGGCCATTGCCACCACAAAGGCGTCGCGGCCCGCCAGCGCAACGTTGGTCTGGAACCGTTCGTCGGGCCGAAGGCGAATGAGGACTGGCACGAGGACAAATAGTGCAAACAGAGAGAACCGCGAGTCCCACAGCGCACCAATGCCCAGAATCCCGAGGAGGCCCAGCAACTCAACCGGATTCCGACCACGCTTCCGCTTCATAGTAGCGCCCTCCTTGTGTGATCTATTTCGCACACCGCCTGTGAGAAATATATCACACAGTCCCCGGGCTGTCATCCCCCGTAAGAAAACGTTTTGAAATCTGGGGCTGGACACGTATGCGTATACGTGTATAATTATGCACTATGAACGGTCCCGTTGAATCGCCCACCCTTACGCTCAAGATGAGGAGAATGCACGTGAAGCGGAGTATTAGCCTGTTCCTGGTTTCGCTCTTCGCCATGACCGTCCTTGCCGGCTGCGGCGGGGCTAAGCAAGAGTCTGCCCCCGCTGCCGCAGAGCCGGCCAAGACCGAGCAGAAGGCTGCCGAGACCCCGGCCCCGTCCAAGACCCCGACCCTCGACAAGATCAAGAGCGAGGGCAAGCTGGTGATCGGCACCTCGCCCGACTACCCCCCCTACGAGTCCCTGGACAAGAACAACAACGTGATCGGCTTCGACATCGACCTCATGCAGGAAGTGGCCAACAAGCTCGGCGTCAAGCTGGAGATCGTGCAGATCAACTTCGACGGCCTGATCCCCGGCCTGCTCGCCAAGAAGTTTGATATCATGGCGGCTGGCGTCTCCGTCACCGAGGAGCGGAAGAAGACCGTGGACTTTACGATCCCCTACATGGCTGGCACCCAGGCGGTCGTGATCAACACCGAGAGCAACTTCCCGGTCTCCAAGCTGGAGGATCTGGTGGACAAGCAGGTCGCCGTTCAGCTCGGCACGATCCAGGCGGATGCGGTCAAGGAGATCCCCGGGATCAAGGTCAAGGAGTACAACCTCTTCACCGAGGCTGCGCAGGCGGTTGCCTCCAAGCAGGCCGATGCGATGTACGTCGCCAAGCCCGTCGCCGATGCCTTCGTGAAGAACGACAAGAACCTGAAGCTCGTCGCTGAGATCGGTGGCGATGACACCGCCCTGGCCCTCCGCAAGGACACCCCCGACCTGACCGAGTACGTCAGCGGCGTGATCACGGAGCTGAAGGCCTCCGGTAAGTACGACGAGATGATCAAGAAGTGGTTTAACTAGCGTAGAGAGGGGGCGGAGCGCCGCCCCCTGGCTGCAAAACAGGGGGTCGGCCCTACCGACCCCCTCCCATTTCGTTTAGGGGAGAGATTACCATGGATTGGGGCCTTCTCTGGGAGTCGATGCCGCTGCTCCTGAAAGGCGCCGGCATGACCCTGAAGCTGACCGCCCTCGCCGGCACCTTCGGCATCATTCTCGGTACATTCGTCGGCCTGGGGCGGGTCTGGGGCAATAAGTTCCTCGCCTTCCTCATCACCGTCTATGTGGAGGTGCTGCGTGGCACCCCGCTCTACGTGCAGCTCATGATCGTCGCCTTCGGCATCCCCCAGATCACGGGGATCAACTACAGCGAGTTCCCGGCGGCGATCCTGACGATCGGCATTAACTCCAGCGCCTATGTCGCCGAGATCATTCGGGCGGGCATCCAATCGATCGACAAGGGGCAGATGGAGGCCGCACGATCCCTCGGCATGTCTCGGGGCATGGCCTTCCGTGTCGTGATCCTCCCGCAGGCATTCAAGCGGGTGATCCCGCCCCTGGTCAACGAGACGATCTCCCTGGTCAAGGAGTCCTCCCTCGTGGCGACCATCGCCCTGGTGGAGTTGATGCGCACCGCCGCCTTGATCTCCTCGCGCACCTACAAGCCGTTCACCGCATATATCGGCGCGGGCCTGGTCTACCTGGCGATCACCCTGACCCTCTCCCAGATTGCCGGCCTGCTGGAAAGGAGGCTGGCTGCCCGTGATTAAGATAACCGGCCTGGAGAAGCAGTTTGGCCAGTTGAAGGTCCTGAAGGGAATCGACCTGCATGTCAAGCCCGGCGAGGTGGTCTGCGTCATCGGGCCGTCCGGTTCGGGCAAGTCGACCCTGCTGCGCTGTATCAACCGGTTGGAAGAGCCCACCCAGGGCGAGATCATTGTCGATGGTCACCCCGTCCCCGCTGGCGGCCCGGCCCTCGACCAGCTTCGCACCGAGATGGGCATGGTCTTCCAGCGCTTCAACCTCTTCCCCCACATGACGGCGCTGCAGAACGTGGCGGTCGGCCCGATCAAGGTCCGGAAAATGGACCAGGCGGCCGCCGGGAAGCTCGCCCTGCAACTCCTGGAGAAGGTGGGGCTGGCCGAGAAGGCGAACGCTTACCCGAACCACCTCTCCGGCGGGCAGCAGCAGCGGGTTGCGATTGCGCGGGCCCTGGCCATGCAGCCCCACGTCATGCTCTTCGACGAGCCCACCTCCGCCCTTGACCCCGAGCTGGTCGGCGAGGTGCTGGAGGTCATGAAGCAGTTGGCCCGTGAGGGCATGACCATGGTGGTCGTCACCCATGAAATGGGCTTCGCCCGCGAGGTGGGCAGCCGGGTCCTCTTCATGGATGAGGGCCGGATCATTGAGGAGGGGCATCCCGCCGAGTTCTTCGCCAACCCGCGGGAGGAGCGGACCCGATCCTTCCTGAAGAAGGTGCTCTAGCCGTGCAGTACTCCCGGTACCTCTCCCAGCCCACCCGTGCCGCGCAGGCCTACGACCCGCCCGGCGCCTGGATGCCCCCTCTCCCGCCTGGCGTGATCCGCCTCTCTGCTGGCTTCCCCTTCCCCGCAGCGGTGCCCGGCCAGGAGCTGGCTCGGGCGATGGCGGCAGTGCTGGATGCGGAGGGCGACAAGCCGCTGCAGTACCTGGGGTCGCATGCGATGGCCAACCTGCCCGCCCTCATCGCCCGGCGCATGGCGGAGCGGGCCATGGCCCTGGGCGAGGCGGAGTTGATGATCACCAACGGCGGCTGCCAGGGCATCGATCTGGCGGCCCGGGCGCTGCTCGACCCAGGTGCCCTGGTGGCGGTCGAGGCGCCGACCTACATGGAGGCGCTGGAGATCTTCCGGAACTACACGCCCAATATCATTTCCTACCCGGTGGATGGTGCCGGGCTCCAGGTTGAGGCGCTGGCCGCCGACCTGGCAGCCCGGCGAGACCGGCATCAGCCGATTCCGAAGCTGCTCTACACGATCCCCTCCTTCCAGAACCCGACCGGCGCCACCATGCCGCTGGCCCGGCGGCAGGCGCTGCTCGCCCTGGCCGAGGAGTACGACTTTCTGATCCTGGAAGATGACGCCTACGGCGAACTCGCCTTCGGCGAGGCGCCCACGCCCCTGAAGGCGCTGGACACGGCGGGCCGGGTGATCTACCTGGGCTCCCTCTCCAAGATCATCGCCCCAGGAATTCGGGTCGGCTGGATCGCCGCTGCGACTCCACTGATCCAGGCCTTCTGGCTCTACAAGAAGGACCTGGAGGCCCCGCTCACCATGGCGGCGACGGCGACCTACCTGAGCCAGATCGACCTGGGGGAGCGGGTGGCCAAGCTGCGACCGCCCTACCGGGAGCGGCGGGACCTGGCCGTGGCTGCTCTGCACCGGCACATGCCCGCCGGGGTCACCTGGCAGGTGCCCGCGGGGGGCTACTTCCTCTGGATCCACACCCCCGGGGTTGACACGGCGGCACTGCTGCAGCAAGCGCTGGCCGCTGGCGTGGTCTATGTGCCAGGCAAGCACTTTTTCTGGGAGCCTAGTGCCGGGCGGGAGTACCTGCGCATCTCCTACAGCTACCTGGACCCGGCCGAAGTCGAACAGGGGATTGCGATCATCGGGCGGCTCCTCGACCGGCAGCGGTAAGTCGCGACGGACCTCATCGATGAACAGGCGGCGGCCTATGCCGTATCACCGGAAGACGTCTCCGGCGCCTGGTTCGTGGTCGGCTACGACCTGCGGTAGAACCTATCGGACCCCATCCACGGTGGATGGGGTCCGTGCGCGCCTCCCCTGCATAGGGTGGGTGGGAACCCAACTCCCACGCAGAAGGAGGATCGGCGCATGCCGAGACGAGCCATTCGGCGCCTGGCCGGGCTGGCCCCTACCGCCCTGCTCCTGGCAGCCTGCAACTTCGGCGGGGCAGCCGAGCCGAAGGATCTGACCCCCGTCCGCTTCACCGAGGTGATCCACTCCGTCTTCTACGGCCCTCAGTATGTGGCCCAGGCCAAGGGCTTCTTTGCGGATGAGGGCATCGACCTGACCGCCAGCACCGCCCAGGGCTCCGACCGGGGCACCGCTGCCCTGCTGGCTGGGACCGCCGACATCGCCATGGTGGGGCCGGAGACGACGGTCTTAACGGTGGTTTTGAAAGGACTCCGGTGATGGCTGCGTAGATGAAGAGGCCCGAACCGTGCGCAGGAGCACAGTCCGGGCCCGTTGATCTCTTGGCGTCTGTCACCGGCGGTGAGAAACTGGCTCTTCGTCAGGTTGCGTGCAGACAGTTAGAGCGCACGGTCGTGCTAACAAGAGCCGATCAAGCGAGCTCGTAGAAGTGGCATGCTCGCTCGACCATAACCAAGTCGCTTTACGAGCTTTAGTCGAGTAATGATGCCTTCCACCCGCCCTGTGCTCCAAGGTAACTCAACCGCTGCAAGCACTGCCGCTCGATCGGCGGTCAACGTCTTGGCCAGCCTTTCAAACGGTGCGAGACCACAAGCCGCTGCTTCCTGGAGCCAGGGGTTGAGTTCAGCCCCAAGGTGCTCACGAAGGATCTGGCGAAACCGCTGCCGGAGTTCGTACACGCGCGCAAGACTTGGGTGCATGGCAAGAAACTCTTGTATGCACTGTCGCTGATCCCGCCGCAGACGCTCAGGAGGGCAGAGAACTGCCCAGCGCACCTCTTTCCATTTGACCACCCTCAACAGGGTCCGAGGACGCTCGTCTGAATGCCAATCTGCGCCGCCAAACGGGCTCCAGTGATGCTGCTGGTGCACACGATCAGAGCTTGAAGAGCCGTGGTCATGTGCTGCGTCCGTTGGGCTGCTGCACGACCGGCAAGCGGCTCACCCAACGTCTTTCTTGAGCACAATGATCTTTGCAGCGAAAACGCCGAACTAGTGCCCGTAACACGATAGGCCAGTCGCAGCTAGGCAGGTCACGGACATGCCGGGCGTAGGTACTGTGCACGTTTCGGCACTCGTAGCCACAGACCGGTGGTCTGCTCCACTGTCCGACAGACAGCTACAAGCGGTTTTTATGTCAACAATTGAGTTTGCGGGCTCCCGTCGCCATCACGTAGCATGAAGAGCGCAGGGAGCTGTTTTCATTGCCGAAGAAGCACACGTTGGAGAAGCGGCTAGCCGTCGTGCTGGCGGGCCTGCGCGCTGAGGATAACATCCGGGAGATCTGCAAGGAGGATGGGGGCGAGGTCAAGAGCTACTACAGGTGGAAGAATGCGTTTCTGGAGGGCGGGAAGCAGGCGCTGTGGGACGAGGGTGGTGAGCCGGACACCCGATCGCGTGAACTGGAGTCGGAAGTAAAGCGACTGAAGGAATTGGTCGCCGACCTTTCGATCGAGAACCACCTCCTAAGAAAAAGCGACTGATCGCTGGATACTGCACCCAAGGAGACTACGCCAAG
>Ga0196970_1000790_pt1 | contig 29997 bp, 35 predicted proteins | sample S1v_513CmetaG_FD_148672 | JGI IMG/M metagenome (GOLD analysis project Ga0196970, IMG submission 148672) | Soil microbial communities from Anza Borrego desert, Southern California, United States - S1+v_5-13C | ecosystem: Environmental > Terrestrial > Soil > Desert | place: USA: California... | reverse complement strand
CGGCCGGCATCGGCAACAAGGCGGTGCAGCAGGGCATGGTCTTCCAGGGGGCGGGCTTCGGCACCGCCAACACCCTGGCCGGCCAGAACACCGCCGCCGGCATCGGCAACTTCGCCGGCCAGAGCCTGTTCTCCGTCCAGCGCTGACGCGACACCACGGCCAAGGGAAGGGGGCTGCCTTCGGGCAGCCCCCTTTTTCCGTTACCTCCGACGTAATCGACCGCCCGCATCCCGGCCGCTACGCTCCCTCCATCATCTCCCAGCCAAGGATGCGAACCATGCCCACCCTCGCCGTCGCCCACCTGCGCAACGTCACCATGGGTCCGGCCATCGTCGAGTACCTGCAGCGCATCGACGCCACGCTGGCCCCCTTTGGCGGCCGCTACCTCGTGCACGGCGCCCGGCCGGAGCGCGTGGAGGGCGCCTGGACCGGCGACCTCGTCATCATCCAATTCCCCGACCGGGACAGTGCCCGCGCCTGGTATGCCTCCCCCGCCTATCAGGCGATCCTGCCCCTGCGCACCGGCAACGCCGAAGGGGAGGTGATTTTCGTCGACACGGTGTCCGACGACCACCGCGCGACCGATATCCTGGCCAATATTCAGGGTTGAGGACGGGCGCGCCGAAAAATTGTCGCGACGCCCTGTCGGATCCCGGCGGCTCCGTCCGTCCTCGGAACATCACCAACAAGGGAGGCTCAAGATGACCAACACGACCGATGCCGCGCCCGAGGCGCGCGGCGGCGTGGTGCCCTACCTGCAGGTCGACGGCGCCGTGAAGGCCGCCGAATTCTATGCCCGCGCCTTCGGCGCCGAAGAGGTCGCCCGCCATCCGGTGGACGAGCAGGGGCGGACCATGCACGTCCACCTCTACCTCAACGGCGGCTCGCTGATGCTCAGCGACGCCTATCCGGAGCACGGCTACCCCTTGCAAGCACCACAGGCCTTCAGCCTGATGCTGCCCGTCGACGACATCGACGCGTGGTGGGACCGCGCCGTCGCCGCCGGGGCGGAGGTGGTGACGCCGCTGCAGGTGATGTTCTGGGGCGACCGCTACGGCCAGCTGCGCGACCCGTTCGGCGTCCTGTGGGCGATGAACGCCCCGGTCAAGGGCTGAAAACCTACGACACCACCAGCGGGGCCAGCGCGGCGCGCAACGCTTCGGGCAGCGATGCCGGGCGGCGCGTCTCGCGGTCCACGTAGACGTGGATGAAGTGGCCGCAGGCGGCCGGCGTGGGATCGTCGTTGCGGAACAGGCCGATCTCGTAGCGCACGCTGCTGTTGCCCAGCCGCGCCACGCGCAGGCCGGCCTCCACCCGCTCCGGGAAGGTGATGGGGGCGAAGTAGCTGCACCCGGTCTCCACCACCAGCCCGATGACCGGGCTCGATTCGATCACCAGGGCGCCGGCGTCGATCAGGTACTTGTTCACCACCGTGTCGAAGTAGCTGTAATAGACCACGTTGTTGACGTGGCCGTAGGCGTCGTTGTCCATCCAGCGCGTCGGGATGGTCAGGAAATGGCGGTAGTCCGCCCGGCCCTCGGTCTTGCGGTCCACCATGCGACAGCCCCCACGTTCACGGTTTGCGTTGCGCCCCTCGGCATACCCAGTAGTATGTCGAGCATGCGGGAGCTGTCCAGGCGGAAATCGGGAGACGGGGTGGTGAGCAGCGAACGGAGTCCCCTGGCCGCGCGGCTCGACCGGAACGGCAACGCCGACATCCTGGCTGCGGCGGCCGAATGCTTCATGGAGCAGGGCTACCACGCCGCCGGCATCGACGACGTGGCGCGCCGCCTGGGCTGCACCAAGGGCCGGATCTACCACTACTACCGCTCCAAGACGGAGCTGTTCTTCGACGTCCACCGCGAGGGCATGCGGCGCAACTTCGACGCCGTCATGCCGGTGATGAAGGGGCCGGAGCCGGCGGCCCGGCGCCTGCGCGCCATGTTCCTGCGGCACGCGCTGTCGATGATGGAGAACCTGGCGTTCGAGGCGGTGGTCGTGCAGGGCGTGCAGATGCATCGCCTGGGCGCCACCACGCCCGACCAGCGCCGTGCCTTGGCCGAGCTGATGACCATCCGCAACGACTTCGAGGCGCTGTTCAAGCGCGTGGCGTACGAGGGGGTGGAGGACGGCTCCATCCGCACCGGCGACGTATCGGTGGCGGTGAAGGTGGCGCTGGGCGCCATCAACTGGCTGTCCATCTGGTACCGCCCCCGCCCCGGCGAAACCCACGAGGACCGCCTGATCCTGGCCGAAAAGATCGTCGGCACGATCATGACCGGGCTGGAGGTTCCGGGGTGACGGACGTTGGGTTTTCGCTGCGCTCAACCCAACCTACGGGCGCATCGTGGCACCGTAGGTTGGGTTGAGGCGCCAGCCGCAAAACCCAACGGCAAAACCCAACGTCCGCCCCTCACCCCAGCCGGTCGCGCTTCAGCCGGATCCCCGCCGCCTCGCGGTCCCAGGTGCCCTCGGCCAGCCCCGTGGCGCGCAGCACGTGCTTTTGCAGCTTGCCGCTGGCCGTCTTCGGCAGGCCGTCCACCACCCGCACGTAGCGCGGCACCATGAAATGCGCCACCCGGTCGGCCAGGAAGCGCACCAGCTCCGCCGGGTCGACCACCGCGCCTTCCACCGGGGCGACGACGGCCAGCACCTCGTCCTCGCCCACCTCGCTGGGCACGGCGACGGCCACCGCCTCCCGCACGGCGGGATGCGCGCAGATCTCGGTCTCCAGCTCGAAGCTGGAGATGTTCTCGCCGCGCCGGCGGATCACGTCCTTCATGCGGTCGACGAAGAAGAACCGCCCGTCCGCGTCCACGCGGAAGGCGTCGCCGGTGTGGAACCAGCCGTTGCGCATGGCTGCCGCCGTGGCCTCCGCGTTGCGGTAATAGCCGGACATCAGCGCCCAAGGCCGGTGCGAGCGCACCACCAGCTCCCCCACCGCGCCGGCCGGCACCGGCACGTCGTTGGCGTCCACCACGCGCAGCTCGAAGCACGCGCGCGGCGTGCCGGCCAGCCCCGGCTCCGTGATGCCCGGCCCGGCGGTCAGCGGGCTGGCGATCTCCGTCATGTTGTAGACGGTGTACAGATCCACACCGAACCGCTCGGCGAAGCGCGGCGCGTCGTCCCCGAACGGCACTATGAAGACCTTCTCCAGGGTATGGTCGCGCTCGTTCGGCGTGGCCGGCGCCTTCAAGAGGAAGTTCGCCATCACGCCCAGCAGCAGCACCACCGTGCTCCGCGTCTCGCGGATGGCGTCCCAGAAGTCGGCCGTGCGGAACTCCGGGATCATGGCCATGGATCCGCCCTTGGCCAGCATGCAGTAGACGTACAGCGTGCTGCCGCAGTGGAAGATCGGCCCGGCGATCATGCAGCGGTCGTCCGCCGTGATGCAGGGAAACGCGTCCGGCCCCATGGCGTGCAACTGCACGTAGGACGACACCACCCCCTTCGCCGCCCCCGTGGTGCCGGAGGTGTACATGATCGCCTGCGTGTCCCACGGCTGGATCGGCCGATCCAAACCCAGGTCGAAATCCAGATCCCCCGCCTCCTCCCCCACCACCAGCGGCGCCACCGTCACCCCCGGCAGGTCCGGCGGCGCGCTCTCCGTCGTGCCGACGGTGAGGATCCGGCACACCTTGCCCCGGTCGATCTCCGCCAGCCGGCCGAGCAGCCCGGCGTGCGCGATCAGGACCGGCGCGTCGGCGTTGTCCAGCACGTGCTCCAGCGGCCGGCCGCGCGCCGCCGTGTTGATGGGCACGTACACGGCGCCCAGGTAGTTGATGGCGAACCACGCCGACAGCAGCTCCGGCCCGTTGCCCATCCAGCACAGCACGTGGTCGCCCTGCCGCACCCCCTGCGCCCGCAGCGTTGCCGCCAAACGGCGCACGCGCGACAGCGTCTCGCCATAGGTCCAGGTCTCGCCGCGCCAGAAGGCGACGAAGGGCTGGTCGGGCCTCTCCGCCGCCTGCCGCTCCAGCAGGTTGCGCAGCACGCATTCGTCCGCCGTGGGAATTTGCGCCGCCTCATCCCTGTGCATTTCCCGTCCCTCCCCCATTTTCCGTTTATGTTTGCATCGCCAACGGAACGATTGCAACATACTCGGTAGAATGTGGCGCATCCAGACAGCGGGACGGACCTGAACCATGAGCGACTTCGTCTTCGAAACCACGCCCCGGATCGTGTGCGAGGCCGGCGCGGCGGCGCGGCTGGGCGAGATGGCGAAGGCGCTGGGCGTGAAGCGCGCGCTGATCGTCACCGACGCCGGTCTGGTCAAGGCCGGCCTGCTGGCGCCGGTGCAGGACGGCTTCCGCGCGGCGGGGCTGGAGTGCGCGCTGTTCTCCGACGTGCTGGCCGACCCGCCGGAGGACTCGGTGATGACGGCGGTGCGGGCGGCGCGCGCCGCCGGGGCGGACGGCGTCGTCGGCTTCGGCGGCGGCAGCTCCCTGGACACGGCCAAGCTGGTGGCGCTGCTGGCCGGCACGGAACAGGCGCTGCCGGCCATCTACGGCATCGGACTGGCGACCGGCCCGCGCCTGCCGCTGATCCAGGTGCCGACCACCGCCGGCACGGGGTCGGAGGTGACGCCCATCGCCATCGTCACCACGCCGAGCCACGAGAAGAAGGGCGTCGTCTCCCCCCTGCTCTACCCCGACGTAGCGGTGCTGGACGCGCGCCTCACGCTGGGCCTGCCGCCGCACGTCACGGCGATGACCGGCATCGACGCCATGGTCCACGCCATCGAGGCGTACACCACCCGCCACAAGAAGAACCCGGTGTCCGACAGCCTCGCCCTGAAGGCGCTGGAGCTGCTGGCCGCCAACATCCGCACGGTGGTGGCGGAACCCGGCAACGTGGCGGCGCGGGCGGCGATGCTGCAGGGCTCGCTGCTGGCCGGCATGGCCTTCGCCAACGCGCCGGTGGGCGCCGTGCACGCGCTGGCCTACCCGCTGGGCGGCCACTTCCACGTGCCGCACGGGTTGAGCAACGCGCTGGTCCTGGTCCCGGTGCTGGAGTTCAACCGCCCGGCGGCCGAGGCGCTGTACGCCGAACTGGCCCCCGCCGTGCTGCCCGGCCGCCGCTTCGCCACCCCGGCCGAGGCGGCGGAAGCCTTCATCGCCGCCATGCGCGACCTCGTCGCCGCCATGCCCATGGCGCAGCGGCTGGAGCAGGTGGGGGTGACGCGCGACGACCTGCCCATGCTGGCCCGCGACGCCATGAACGTGCAGCGCCTGCTGGTCAACAACCCGCGCGAGGTCACCCACGACGACGCGCTGGCGATTTACGCTCAGGTGTTCTGATTGCGCTCAGAGCCTGTTTGACGGCTTTTCCTTGATTCTGCTCATTTCTCATATGAGTACGTCATGGCCGGGCCCAGTCCCGGCCATCCACGTTCCTTGGATTGGTCGGGGTGCGTGGGTGCCCGGGACTGGTCCCGGGCATGACGATGTCTTGGGAAATGAGCCAAGTGCCGTCAAACAGGCGCTCAGGTGTTCTGAACGCCGTCGGCCGCGGCCGGCGCGTCGGATTCGAACATGACGCGCAGGCGGGCGCGGTGGGCGTTGCGGATGTGGGCGCGCGCCGCCTCCTCCGCCGCCTTGGGGTCGTGGCGCTCGATGGCGTCGACGATCGCCTCGTGCTCGTCCAGCGCGGTGTCCGGGCGCCCGTGCAGGGCCAGCGTCGTCGGCCCCAGCAGCGCCAGCGACTCGCGCAGCCCGTTGCAGGTGCGCAGCAAATAGCGGTTGTGGCTGCCCCGGTACAGCGCGTCGTGGAACAGCCGGTTGTTCTGCGCCAGCCGCACGGGGTTGCCGGTGATCCCCCGGTCGAACGCCACCATGTCGCGCAGCGCAGCGATCTCCGCGTCCGACGCGTGGCGGGCCGCCAGCGCGGCGGCCGTCCCCTCCAGCACCTCGCGCATCAGGTACAGCTCGGTCACCATCTGGTGGTCCAGTTCGGCGACGATCAGGCCGCGCCGCGGCTCGTGCACCAGAAGACCCTGGCTCTCCAGCCGGCCCAGCGCCTCGCGCACCGGCGTGCGGCTCAGGCCCAGCCAGCCGGCGATCTCCGCCTCGCGCACCCGCGCGCCGGGCTTCAGCTGGCCGCCCTGGATCGCCTCGTGGATACGGCGGTAGGCGCGCTCGCCGGACGCCAGATCGTCCTCCGGCCCCGCCGGGCGGAAGGGGTCCGTCGTCTTGCCCTTGGTCGGTGCCATGGTCGGTCCACACAGTTTCAGGCCGGGCGGTTTCAGGCCGTGTGCCGCGACTCTAGGAAGCCGCCGCACCCGGCGCAAGCTCACCCCTCGCCCGGCAATCCCGGCGCCGCCGGGCGCGCGCGTTCCAGGGCGTAGCGGACCAGGGCGCAGAACCGGTACACCGCGTGCACGAACTTGCCGTACGGCAGGGTGAGGAACAGCCCGGCGACGATGCCCAGGTGCACGGCCAGAGCCACACCCATCGCCCCCGTGTCGCGCAGCGCCAGCAGCAGCAGCCCCGTCAGGCTGGTCAGCATCAGCAGCACCAGGAAGGAGACGTCCATGCCGAACCGGCCGCGCCCGTTCGCCACCGGATCGCTCTTCGCCTTCAGCCACAGCAAGCCCGCCGGCCCGACGATCAGCCCGATCCCGCCCACCGTGCCCAGCAGCACCGGCAGGCTGAACACCGGATAGGGGGCCGCCCAGCCGAACACGTAGTGACAGACCGTCGCCACCGCCGTCGCCGCGAAGCACAGCAGGAAGCCGTAAAAGGTGGCGTGGTGGAACCGGCGCCGCGCCAGCGACGGCGCCTGCGTCGGATAGGTGCAGCCGTCGCCGCTGCCGCCGCCCAGGTGGCGCAACGTCAGCGCGTCGCGCAACGCCTGCCCGAAGGTGACCGGCGCCACGAAGTCCCCTCCCCGCTCCTCCATGTCGCGCCAGAAGTTGCGCCCGCCCATGAACAGCGCCAGCGCCACGTACAGCGCGACGGCGCCGAACACCCCGGCCATCACGTTGTGCGGGATGACGGCGTAGAAGTCGCCGCCGTGCCGCCCCGTCAGCGCCGCCGGCTCGACCAGCGCCACCGTCGCCACCATGAACAGCGCGAGTGCGGCGGCGGTGATCAGCCCGGCCGTCAGGCCGTTGCGCTCGAACAAACGCGCCAGGAATCCGGGCCAGGCGTAGTCGCGGTAGGTCTGCGCGCGCAGCTCGGTGAAGGTCTGCGGGATGTTCACCGCGAATTCGTGCGGCGGCGCGTACTGGCAGTGGTGATAGCAGGACCCGCAGTTGTGGCAGAGGTTGGCGAGGTAGTTCAGGTCGGCCCGGCCGAAGGCCAGCCGCCGCTCCATCGCCGGGAAGACGGCGCAGTGCCCCTCGCAATAGCGGCAGGCGTTGCAGATCGTCATGATCCGCTCCGCCTCCTTCAAGACATCAGTGCCGGGCATGGTTCGCCGCCTCCTGTCCGGCGATGCGTCCGAAGACGCTGCCGATGGTCATTCCGATGCCGGCGATGTACCCCTTGCCCAGGATGTTGCCGGCCATGATCTCGCCCGCCGCGAAGATGTTTGCCGACGGCCGGTCGTCCGCCATGGTGACGCGCGCGTGCTGATCCACCGCCACGCCCAGGTAGGTGAAGGTGATGCCCGGCCGCAGCGAGTAGCCGTAGAAGGGCGGCGTATCCAGGGGCCGCGCCCAGTGCGACTTGGGCGGGTCGATCCCGTCGGTCCGGCAGTCGTCCAGCACCGTCCAGTCGAAGGTCCCCGGCCGCGCGGCGGCGTTGAAGCCCCGCACGGTGGCCTCCAGCGCGTCGGGGTCCAGGCCCATCCTGCCAGCCAGCTCGCGGATGGAACCGGCCGTCACCGGCGGGAAGACGGAGGGCATGAACTTCCCCACCGACTTGGCGTCGATGACGACGTGGCCGATCTGCCCGGGCTGCTGCGCCACCAGCCGGCCCCAGATGGCGTAGCGCTTGGGCCAGAAGTCCTCGCCCTCGTCGTAGAAGCGCCGGGCGTGCTGGTTGACGACGATGCCCAGCGCCACGCAGTCCACCCGCGTGACGATGCCGCCGTCGAACTTCGGCGCCCGGCCGTCGATGGCCACCGCGTGGCACTGCCTGGGATCGCCCACGGCCTTCGCCCCGCGGTCCAGCATCACGCGCAGCACCCGCCCCTTGTTGTAGGGCGTGCCGCGGATGATGAAGTTGTCGGCGACGTCGCCCCAGTATTCCTTCAGCCAGTCGACGTTGGCCTCGAACCCGCCGGCGGCGACCACCACGGCCTTCGCCCGCACCCGGTGCGGCGTGCCGCCGTGCATCACCTCGGCGGCATGGAACGCACCGTCGCGGATGTCCAGGTCGCGCACCTCCGCCCCGTAGGCGACGGCGACGCCCAGCCGCTCGGCCGTGCGGTAGTAGGCGTTGACCAGCGCCTTGCCGCCGCCCAGGAAGAAGGCGTTGGTGCGCCCCAGGTGCAGCGTGCCGCCCAGCGAGGGCTGGAAGCGCACGCCGCGCGCCGTCATCCACGCCCCCAGCTCGGCCGATTTGCGGATGGTGAAGCGCGCCAGCGGCTCGTTCGTCTGCCCGCCGGTGACGCGCAGCAGGTCGTCCCAGAACTCCTCCTCGCGGTAGGGGCCGGTCATGATGCCGTCGGCGGCGTCGTGCATGTAGCGCAGGTTGCGCACGTGCCGGCTGTTGCCGCCGCGGAAATCCTTCGGCGCCGCTTCCAGCAGCAGCACGCTCGCCCCCGCCTCGCGCGCGGTGATGGCCGCGCACAGCGCCGCGTTGCCGCCGCCCAGGACCAGCACGTCGTATTCGGTCTGGAAATCGGTCTGGAAATCCGCCAAGCGCCCCCTCCCGTCGCGTTGGATGGTGACATTCGTACACGTCGGTGTACAACGGTATACAAACGCGGTCAACGGGATCCTGATTCCCTGCGCGCCGGCCCTGCGGGCCCGCCGCACCCACTGCGACGCGCGGTCCCTTGCCAAACCTCGCCCTATGCTGGTTCTATGCCGAAACGCCTATGCGGTTCAGCGTTTCTTAACGGGAGCGCTCTACCCTGCGGCGCGCCGGCATCAAGACCGCACCGAACCGGGACCGCACCGTGCTGCCAGATCCCTACCGCCGCCTGGAGGTCCTCGTCGTGGAGGACATGGCGCCCATGCGCACGCTGCTGCGCGGGCTGCTGCGCCAGCTCGGCGTCGCCACGGTGGTGGAGGCGGCCAACGCGCGCGACGCGTTCGACGCCATCCGCACCCGCCCGCCGGACGTGGTCATCACCGACTGGCACATGCCCGGCGGCAGCGGCATCGACCTGCTGACCTGGATCCGCCACGACCCGGCCTCGCCCAACCCGGTGCTGCCGGTCATCCTGCTGACCGCGCGCGGCGACCTGCAGCACGTCGCCACCGGCCGCGACGCCGGGGCGACCGACTTCCTGGTCAAGCCGGTGTCGCTGAAGACGCTGGCGCTGCGCCTGAAGGCGGTGGTGGAGCTGCCGCGCGTCTTCGTGCTCAGCCCCGGCTTCTGCGGCCCCGACCGCCGCCGCAAGCAGGCCCCCGTGCCCGGCCGCAACGACGCGCGCGGCAGCGGGGAGGAACAGGCCATCCTGCTGCCGCCCAGCCCGCTTCTGCACGCCAAGTTGACCGGCGACGACTACACGGTGCTGCTGGAATCGCGCCGCGTGGCGGTTTCGCTGGACGAGTTCCGGCAGCGCCGGCGCGAGGCCGCCGCCCGCGACATCGACGAACTGTGCGCCGGCCTGGACGAGGCGCTGCGCGCCTACGGCGACCTGGACCAGAAGCTGCGCGCGCTCGCCGTTCCCCTGCGCCGCTGCCGCGACCGCGCGGCGCGGGAGGGGCGCGTCCTCGTGGCGCGGGTGGTGGATTCGCTGGCCGGGGTGCTGGCCGGCCCGTTCCAGGGGGCGCTCACGGCGCGGATGATCCAGCTGCACGTCGTCGCCCTGGCCGGCGTGCGCCGCGCCGAGACGGAAGCCGACGCCCGGCGCATCGCCGACCGCCTCGCCGCCGATCTGGAGGCGCTCGCCGCTCCCCCGGATTCCGCCCTGCCGGCCGCCTCATGACCACGCCGCTGTTCGACGCGGATCTTCTGGCCGAGCTGCGCGAGGGTCTCGCCCCGGAGGACTTCCGCGCCGTCTTCGCCGAACTGCCGGACGCCGTGCGCCAGCAGTGGGCCGAACTCCGCGCCGCCCTCGCCCGCGACGACCACGGCGCGGCAAGCGAGGCCGCGCACAGCCTGAAGGGCATGGCGGCCAGCGTCGGCGCCACCCGGCTGGCCGAAACCGCCTTCACCGTCGAGCACGGCGCCACGCACGGCACGGCCGTCGCGGACCTGGAAGCGGCGGTCGCGGCCACGCTTGCCGCCATGGCAACGTTCGCTCCTCCCGCATAGCGTGTGCCGGACGGTCCGCGACGCCCCGTCGCACGAGCATCCGAAATCGGCTGCTGACCTGAGGCGCGTTCCGTGCTGAACTCCCCGCCGGATCGCGATACCGGGACAGGTTCGGAGGGACATGACGACGCTGCTGCTAAGCCACCCGGACTGCCTGGAGCACGACACCGGTGAGCTGCACCCCGAATGCGCCGACCGCCTGAAGGCGATCACGCACATCCTGGAGCACGAGGATTTCTTCTACCTCGCCCGCGACGCCGCACCGGAAGCCACGCTGGAGCAGCTGCTGCGCGCCCACACCCAGGCGCACGTCGACCGCGTGCTGGGCGCCATTCCCAAGCCCGGCGACTACCACGAGTTCGACAGCGACACGGTGGCCTCCTCCGGATCCGGCAAGGCCGCGCTGCGCGCCGCCGGTGCGGTGTGCGCGGCCATCGACGACGTGATGGCGGGCGGCAGCCGCAACGCCTTCTGCGCCGTGCGCCCGCCCGGCCACCACGCCGGGCGCGACAGCGTGGAGGGGTTCTGCCTGTTCTCCAACGCCGCCGTCGGCGCGCTGCACGCGCAGGCCGCGCACGGCATCCGGCGGGTGGCCGTCGTCGACTTCGATGTGCACCACGGCAACGGCACGCAGGACGTGCTGTGGAACGTGCCCGGCACCTTCTACGCCTCGACGCACCAGCAGGACGCCTACCCCTACACCGGCGCCATGTCGGAAACGGGGCCGGAGGGCGGCTGCGTGGTGGTCAACGTGCCGCTGCCGGCGGGCAGCGGGTCGGACGACTTCCGCACCGCCTATTCGGACGTGATCCTGCCGCGCCTGCGCGACTTCGCGCCGGAGCTGCTGATCATCTCCGCCGGGTTCGACGGCCACGCCGCCGACCCGATGGCGCACCTGCGCCTGCAGGTGGCGGATTTCGACTGGGTGACGCGCCGCCTCCTGGAGATCGCGGCGGAAAGCTGCGGGCGGCGCGTGGTGTCGGTGCTGGAGGGCGGTTACGACACGCGCGCGCTGGCCGCGTGCGTGGCGTCGCACGTCCGGGTGCTGATGGATGCGTAGGGTTGTGGAGGCGCGCGCGCCGCGCGGCGCCGTCGGAGGATTGAATGCAGGCCATTGAATGGACCCAGGCCCTGTCCGTCGGATCGGACGTGCTGGACGGGCACCACAAGATGATCGTCGATTGCCTGAAGCGCCTGGGGCCGCTTCTGGGCCAGCCGGGCCGCGAGGACGAGATCCGGGCGGTGCTGGCGACGCTGGAGGACTTCGTGCTGGTCCACTTCAGCGAGGAGGAGCAGCAGATGCGCGCCGCCGGCTACCCCGACTGGCGCCGGCACAAGGAGCTGCACGACCAGATGTACGACGTGGTCTTCAAGCTGAAGTCCGACGTCGAGCACGGCCGCGTGCCGGAGGCGGCCAAGCTGCACGGCCTGATCTACGACTGGCTGATCGAGCACATCATGGGCGAGGACCGCAAGTACATGCCCTTCCTCGAAAACCCCGACCCCTCCGCCGGCCGCACCTGGCACCGCTCCAACGGCCGGCCGTATTGAGGGGATGTCGGCGTTGGGTTTGCGCCTGCGGCTCAACTCAACCTACGTGCGACGTTCCCGTAGGTTGGGTTGAGCGCCAGCGAAAACCCAACGTCAAACACCCCGCGGGACAGGATCACGCCGCCGCTTCGGCCGCCGCTTCGGCGTGTTCTTCCGGGGCCTCGAACTTGTAGCCGCGGCCGTAGACGGTCTCGATGTAGCGGGCACCGCCGGTCGCCGCGGCGATCTTCTTGCGCAGCTTGCAGATGTACACGTCGATGACCTTGTCCAGCGGGTCGGCCCCGGTCAGGCCGTAGACCTCGCCGTAGACGTGCTCCTTCGACACGACGCGGCGGTGGTTGGCGGCCAGCACCGACAGGATGGCGTGCTCGCGCTGGCTCAGGCGCAGGCGCTCGCCGTCCACCTCCGGGTCGCGGCCGTCCAGATAGACCGTCAGGCGGCCGACCCTGACCATGTTGGAGGTCAGCCCGCGCGACCGGCGCCGCGTCGCCTCGATGCGGGCGCGCACCTCGGCGCTGACCACCGGCTTCACCAGCACGTCGTCCGCCCCGGCGCGCAGGATGTCCACCGTGGTGGCCGCACAGCGCCGCTCGATCAGGCAGACCACGGCGGTCGCCACGCCGGCCGCGCGCAGCTCCGCCACGCACTCCGCCGGCTGCCCGATGCCGCCCAGCACGATGGCGTCGCAGGTCAGCGCGTCCGCCCCCTGCTCGTGCACCAGGGCCTGCAACGCCTGCCACTCCATCCGGTCGAAGGCGATCTTCCCCAGCGTCAGTTGCCGGCCGATGGCCTCGGCGATCAGGGTGTCCGGTTCGATCAGAACAGCGCGCATGGGGTTCTCCGCCAGGGCCAAGGCAGGATGCTTAACCATGGAATTTTAAGAAATTTGCCTTGGTCACAACCTTGTCACAGCAGTAAAGAACCAATGTTGCGCCGCACTGTCAATCAACAGAGTTAACACGGATGGGTTAAATCCCGATTTCCTTTAAGGGCTCTTTAAAAGGCGTTAACGCGCTTCCTTTCAAAATGCTTTGTTTCGAAATTCGAAGTATTTTGAAAACGTCGCCAATATCGGGCATTTCAAGGAAATCCCGATTACCGCCGCCCGACCGCCCTATGCCGTCCCCTATGCCGTCGTGTCGGCGCGCAGGTCTTCGTCCAGGTTCAGCCAGGCGCCGATCACCGGGCCGACGGTGAGCGTGCCGGTCAGCCCGGCATCCGCCGCCGCCGCCGCGAAGCCGGCGTGCAGCTCGGCCAGCAGCGGCGCCGGCAGCCCGTCCGCCGTTTGCAGGGTCACGTCCAGCCGCCGCCCCTCGATGGCAGCCACCAGCTGCACCGCGCCCAGCACCGGCAGGCGGATCTGCAGCGCGACGGTGCAGCCGGCCTGCATGCCGTCCCCCACCGCCACGGCGCACGACAGCCGCCGCACCTCCTCACCGGTCAGCACCGGAATGCGCAGCACGCGCCACGACCGGCCGTCGGCGGTGCGCCGCGCGCGCGGCAGCAGCGCGTCCTCCAGATCGTCCAGCAGCGCGCCACCGTCCAGCGCGTCGATGCGGCCGGCCACCTCGTCGCCCAGCCAGCCGCGCGCCCCGTCCGCCGCCGCGGCCAGGAAGAAGGCCAGCCCGACGCCGAAGGTGGAATCGCAGCGCGGCAGCCCGCCGCGCACGCGCTGCGCCGCGTCGGCGTCCAGCGCGCCCAGCACCGGCAGCAGGCGCAACACCTGCGCGTCGGCCTCCACGCCCGCCCCGCCGCCCACCGCGCAGGGCGCCGGCACCGGCGCGAAGCGGTCCGGCAGCACGGCCGGCAGCAGGATCGGGTGTTCCGGCCCGCTCATCGCCGCACCTCCCTCAATAGACGACGGCCCCTCAATAAACGACGGCGTCAGCCTCGCCCGACTGCGGGATGACGATGGAGCCGTCGTCGGACAGCGCCTTGGCGATCTGCACGATCTCCGCCTGGGCGTCGTTCACGTCGCGCATGCGCACCGGCCCCATGTTCTCGATCTCGTCCTGCAGGATCATGCGGGCGCGTTCGGACATGACGGCCAGGAAGTGGTCGCGCTGCTGCGGCTCCGCCCCCTTCAGCGCGATCGCCAGTTGCCCGGTGTCGCAGCGCCGGATCACCGCTTGCAGCGACACGCGGTCGAGCCGCAGCAGGTCCTCGAAGGTGAACATCAGCTGCTTGATGCGCAGCGTCGAGTCCGGCATCAGCGGTTCCAGTTCCGAGAAGATCTCGGTCAGCGTCTCGCGGTCGATGCGGTTGAAGATGTCGGCCATCCGCTCGTGCGTGTCGGAGCCGTGCGTGCGTGCGTAGTTCGCCATGAACTCGTTGTGCAGGATCGATTCGATGTCCAGCAGCACCTCGCGCTGCACGGACTCGATCTGGATCATGCGCTCGATCACCTCGTGGCGCAGGCCGGGCGGCAGCATGGGCAGCACCTTGGCCGCGTGGTCGGTGCGCATCTTCGACAGGATGACGGCCGCCGTCTGCGGGTATTCGCCCGCCAGATAGGTCGCCAGCACCCCCTCGTTCACGTTGGACATCTTCTCCCACATGGTGCGGCCGGCGGGGCCGCGGATCTCGCCCATGATCTCCGACACGCGGTCGCCGGGCAGGAAGCGGGACAGCATGCGCTCCGTGCTGTCGAACGACCCGACGACGGAGCCGACGTTGGCGAAGCGCTCGGTGAAGGTGCGCAGCAGCGCCTCCACCAGGTTGGAGGTGACGTTGCCGAGGCTCGCCATGGCGCGGCTGACCATGCGGATCTCGTCCTCGTCCAGCTTTTCCATGAGGCGGGAGCCGCGCTCCTCGCCCAGGGCCAGGAAGATGATGGCGGTCTTCTCGGTGCCGCTCAGGCTCTTGTAGTTGTCGCGGATCTTGACGGGCATGCCCATGCTTCACCTCACAGGGAACGGTCGGCGGACAGGCGCTCGCCGGACGGGGCCGGCGCGGCGAGGTCGCGGTCGTAACGGAAGGCCATGGCGAGCACGGCGCCGGCCACCAGCGCCAGCCGGTGCGGCACCAGCGGCGCCGGCTCGATCAGCCCCAGCAGCTCGACGATGGAGCGGTCGTCGCCGGCCGCGATGCCGCGGCGACGGGCGAAGTCGAGCAGGCTGTCGGCGACGCCGGGGGCGCCGGGGGCGGTGGTGGGCGGGACCATGGCCTCACGCCCCGCCGTAGGAACGGATCAGGCTGCCGGCGATCAGGAACCAGCCGTCGGTCAGCACGAAGAAGATGATCTTGAACGGCAGCGCGATCATGACCGGCGGCAGCATCATCATGCCCATCGCCATCAGGACCGCCGCCACCACCATGTCGATCACCAGGAACGGCAGGAAGATCAGGAAGCCGATCTCGAAGGCGCGGCGCAGCTCCGACAACAGGAAGGCCGGCACCAGCAGGCGCAGCTCCGCCGCATCCGCCGACTTCGGCCGCTCCGCCTCCGGCTTGCCGGAGAAGCCGGCGAAGGCGGACAGGTCCTTGTCGCGCACCTGCGCGGCCATGAAGCCACGGAACGGCTCCACCATGCGCTCCAGCCCCTGCTCCTGCGTCACCTGCTCGTTCAGCAGCGGGCGCAGGCCGTCCTGCCACGCGGCGTCGAACACCGGCCCCATGATGTGGAAGGTCAGGAACATGGCGAGGCTGAGCAGCACCACGTTGGGCGGCGACTGCTGCAAGCCCAGCGCCGAGCGCAGCAGCGACAGCACGACGATGATCCGCGTGAACGACGTCACCATGATCAGAAGGCCGGGCGCCACGCTCAGCACCGTCAGCAGCACGATGCCCTGGATGATGCGCCCGGACAGCGACGACCCTTCGCCCAACGCGCTCCCAAGCGCCCCCAGATCCAGGTTAAGCCCCTGCGCCGCCGCCAGGGCCGGCGCCAGCGTCAGGGGGGCGGCGGCGAGGAGTGCCGCGTATGTCCGGGAGCGGGCCATGCGGCGGCGCCTCAGTCCAGGCCCAGGTCGGTGCGCACGATCTCGGTCAGCGTCACGCCCAGGCGCTGGTCCTCGACGATCACCACCTCGCCGCGCGCGACGAGGCGGTGATTGACCAGCACCTCCACCGGCTCGTCCACCTTGCGCTCCAGCTCCACCACGGCGCCGCGGCCGAGCTTGAGGAGCTGCGCCACCAGCATGCTGGTGCGCCCCAGCACGACCTGCACGTCGACCGGCACGTTGTAGATGGCGCTCATCGGGCCGCCGGCCTCCTTCTCGGCCGGCTTGGCGTCGTCTTCCAGAACGTCGAGGTTCAGTGGGGCCATGATGCGGTCTCTTCCCTATCGGTGGTGATCAGCGTGGCGAGCGCGCGGTCGCACAGGTCGGCGACGGCGCGTTCCAGGGTGGCGGGATCGTTGCGCAAGGCGCCCGCCTCCCACGCGGCGTCCAGCGCGCCGGGCGGCATGGCGGGGTCGGTGTCGATCTCCAGGGCGCCGGCGAAGCCGTCCAGCTTGGCGCGCACCGCGTCCGCCAGATCCGGGTGGACGCGCAGGCGCAGGGCCGGCGCTTTGCCGGCGGCGCGCAGCGCCTCGACGGCGAGGCGCTCGACCTCGGCGCGGCCGGCGTGGTCGATCAGGCGCGGGGCGATGCGGCGGACCAGCGCCACCATCAGCGCCGCCCCGTGCGCCTCGACCTCGCGCAGCACGTCCGAATAGCGGTCGTCCAGCGTGCCCAGCCGTTCGTCCAGGCAACGCAGCGCGTGCGCCAGCGCCGCCTCGATCCGCTCGGCGGCTTCCGCCTCGCCGTCGCGCCGCCCGTGCTCGACGCCCTCGGCGTAGGCCCGCATCTCGGTGGTGGCCAGCGCCGCCTGAAGCGTGCGCTCGGAATGCGTCGGCAGGTCGAGCGGATCGATCTCCGGCTCAGGATTCTCGACCTTCGCGGCTTCGGCGGCGGCCTGCGCCGTGCTGTCGAACCGCAGGTCGAAGCGGTAGCGCGGATAGCCCATCAGGCCGCCTCCTCGTAGAGCCAGGAGCGCAGGATGTCGATCGCCTCATCCGGGTACTGGTCGACGATCTCGCCCAGCCGCCGGATGGAGGAGGCGCGCACGCGCCCCTCCACCGTGCGCAGCTCGATGAGCTGGTCCATGGTCTCCTCGATGCCCGGCAGCGCCGCCGGCGCCTCGCCGGCCGCCACCTGCGGCGCGTCCTCGCCGCCGGCAACCGCGGGACCGGTGAGCTGCGGCATGGCCCCCGGCGCGCCCGCCACGCCCGGCCCGGCGAGCTGCGGCACCGCCGTTTCCGCCGCCACGGGGGCGGGTTCCGGCGCCGGGAAGACGCGGCGGATCAGCGGGCGCAGGCCCAGCATGATCAGCAGGCCGGACAGCACCAGCAGGATCACCCATTGGATCAGCGTCATGACGTTGCGGGTCAGCGTCTCGGTGATCTCGTCCCACGGGTCGCGCGGCGTCACGTCCGGCGCCAGGTCGACGAACTCCAGGTTCTCCACCGTCACCCGGTCGCCGCGCCCCTGGTCGTAGCCCATGGCGGAGCGCACCAGCTCGGTCAGCCGCACCAGCTCCTCGGCCGCGCGCGGCTCGTAGACGCGCACGCCATCGGCACCGGTCTTCCAGGTGCCGTTGACCAGCACGGCGACGCTGATGCGGCGGATGTCGCCCGGCTCCACCACCGTCTCGCGCGAGACGTTGGAAATCTCGTAGTTGACCGTCTCCTCCTGCCGCTTGGTGTCGGTGGAGGAGCGGTTGTTCTGCGCCTGGGCCCGCACCTCGCGCTGCGGCAGGTTCTGCTCGGCCGTCACCGGCGGCTCGCCGCTGGTGTCCTGGCTGCGCTCCTGCTCCTGCACGGTCTGGGTGGAGCGCACGACCTGGCTGTTGGGGTCGAAGCTGTTGCTGCGCACCACCTCGCGCTTGGTCTCCACGTCGGCGGCGACCTGGACGCGGACGTTGCCGCGGCCCAGCCGCGCGCTCAGCATCTGTTCCACGGCCCGCGCGATGCGCGTCTCGTGCGCCACGCGCAGCCCGTCGGTGCGCGCCGCCGCCACGCCGTCGCCGTCGTCCTCGCTCAGCAGCAGCTCGCCCGAGCCGTCGAGCACGGTCACGGCGCTCGGCTTCAGGTTGGGCACGGCGGCGGAGATCAGGTGGCGGATGGACAGCGCCTGCCGCCGCTCCATCACCATCCGCCCGCGCATGCGCACCACCACCGACGCGGTCGGCTTCGGTGCGGCGCGCGAGAACTCCTCGCGGTCGGGCAGCACGATGTGGACGCGCGCGGCCTCCACCCCGGCCAGCGTCTCGATGGTGCGGCCCAGTTCGCCCTCCATCGCGCGCAGGCGGTTCATGCGCTGCATGAAGCTGGTGATGCCCAGCGGCTTGTCGGTGTCGAACAGCTCGTACCCCACGCCGCCGCGCGACGGCAGGCCCTTCTCGGCCAGCAGCATGCGCAGCCGCGCGGCGTCCGCCTGCGGGACCTGCACCGCCGTGCCGTCGTAGCCGGCGGCGACGGGCACGCCCATCTCCTCCACCGCCTTGACGATGCGCCCCGCCTCGGCCGGGTCCAGGCCGGTGTAGAGCGTCGTCATATGCGGGCGCGACAGCACGACCGCCATCAGCGCAACCGCCAGGACAATGCCGACGCCCGTACCCGCCAAGGCGAGCAGGCGCCCGCGCCCAAGCATTCGCAAATTGTCGATGAGTCCGCCCACGGCACCCGTACCTTTAAAGTTTCCGAAAAGCGGGGCTCTTAATCTGCACCCCGGACGCCGACACAACCTACCGGCTCAGCTTTTAAGCGGAGTAAAAAGCCTGAGCACCGGCAGAACGGATGTCCATAAAACTTGATGATTTTGGCTGTTTGCTCAAATTTTGCGGATTTTGAAGGTGCGGCTTGCGATGAATACACGGGCTGACGACGCACGGGCGGACGTCGCGGGTTTGGCGGGCAAGCGCCCCATCCTCATCGTCGTGCTGCCGCTGGCCCGGCTGGCGCTGGGCGCGGCGGCGGTCTGCGGCGTCGCCGCGGCGGGCTTCGGCGGCTACTGGCTGGCCGTCGGGTCGGCGGGCATCGAGCGCCTGTTCGCCCCCGCCCCGACCACCGACAAGGCGGCGGCGACCATCGACCTGCCGGAGCTGATCGTCAACCTGCGCGCCGACACGCCGTCGCGCTTCCTGAAGATCGCCCTCACGCTCGCCGTGGCACCCGCCGACCGGGGGAAGGTGGAGCAGGCCATGCCCTACCTGAACAACGCCCTGCAGGACTTCCTGCGCAACATCGACCAGCACGACCTGCAGGGCTCCGCCGGCCTGTTCCGGCTGCGGACCGAGCTGCGCCGCCGCTTCAACCTGATCATCGGGCAGGACGCCGTCGCCGACGTGCTGCTGCGCGGCCTGCTCACGCAGTAGGCCCGCCCCGAAAACGAGAGGCACGTATGAGCGACCCGACCGCCCCCGCAGGCGCCGACGACGGAGTGGAGGCCCTCATGACCGACACCAAGGAACTGAGCCAGGAGGAGATCGACCGCCTCCTCGACTTCGAGATGCCGCAGGCCGAGGCCGGACAGCCCGGCGCCATCGAACGGCTGGTCAGCTCGACGACGGTCAACAAGGACCGCCTGCCGATGCTGGACGTGGTCTTCGACCGCATGGTCCGGCTGCTCAACACCTCGCTGCGGCAGTTCTCGTCCACCAGCGTCGAGGCGTCGCTGCTGCGCATGGACTGGCTGCGCTACAACGAGTTCCTCGACACCATCGAGCTGCCCGCCCTGATCGGCGTGGCGCGGGCGGAGCAGTGGGACAACCAGTTGCTGGTGTCGGTCGACAGCGCGCTGATCTACTGCATGATGGACGTCCTGCTGGGCGGCCGGCGCTCGCGGCCCGGCCGCGTGGACGGGCGCGCCTACACCTCGATCGAGCGCAAGATGACCGAGCGCCTGATCAAGGTGATCCTCCAGGACCTCAGCCAGTCCTTCGACCCGCTGGCGCAGGTGGACTTCACCTTCGACCGGCTGGAGGTGAACCCGCAGTTCGCCACCATCACCCGCGCCACCAACGCCATCATCCGCGTGCGCATCGCCATCGAGGTGGAGCGCCGCGTCGGCCACGCCGAGATCGTCATCCCCTACTCCACGCTGGAGCCGGTGCGCGGCAAGTTGGTGCAGATGTTCATGGGCGAGAAGTTCGGCCACGACACGGTGTGGGAAAACCACCTGAAGACCGAGCTGATGCGCACCAAGCTGGATCTCGTGGCCGTGCTGCACGAAACGCAGGTGCCGCTGGGCGAGGTGCTGAACTGGCAGAAGGGCACGTCCCTGAAGCTGCGCGTCGATCCCGACACGCCGGTCATGCTGCTGTCCAAGACCACGCCGCTGTTCGCCGGCCACATGGGCCAGCGCAACGACGCCATCGCCGTGAAGATCGACACCGACCTCGAGACCAAGCAGGAGCTGATCGATGGTCTCCTTTCTCATTGACGCCGTGCTGGCGGTGATGCTGGTCACCGCCACCGCCTTCCTGGTGATCGTCAACAAGCGCCTGAAGGTGCTGCGCTCCGGCCAGTCGGAGATCAACACGCTGATCACCACCTTCTCGCGCACCATCGACGAGACCGACGCCTCGGTGAAGCGCCTCGTCGGCGCCGCCACGGAAATCTCGGCCAAGCTCGCCGACGAGCTGGACCGCGCAAAGGTGGTGCAGGAGGACGTGGCGCTGATCCTCGGCTCGTGCGAGCGCGCCTCCAAGCGCATCGAGGAGTCGGTGCAGCACGCCCGCGCGCTGGTCCGCCGCCTGGACGAAGGACCGGCGCGCCCCCGCCCCATGCGCCCGGAACCCATGCGCCAGGAACCCATGCGCCAGGAACCGGCATCCCCGCCGCCGGTGGTGGCGACAGCGACGGCCCCCGCCCCGGCGGTCGAGGCCGAAGCCGAAGCCGAACCGCCGGAGCCCGCTCCGGCGGCGCCGGCGATGGCCGGTGAGGACGACGGCGGATTCCGCCCGATATCGCCCGGCGCCTTCTACGCGCGTCTGCGCACCATCGGCACGGGGGGCTGAGCCATGCCGCGCATCCTGCCCATCACGCTGGTGGCCGTGCTGATGGTCCTGCCGCTGAAGCTCGGCGCGCTGCTGGAAGGCCTCCCCGTGGTGGCCCAGCAGTTCGACCGCGAGTTCGGCAAGCACGAACGCCCCTGGGCGAAGGACCTCAACGCCGAGGCCGCCGCCGAACCGCCGAAGACCTCACCCCAGCCCGTCCCCGCCGCCCCGGCCCAAGCTCCAGCCCTGGCCCCGGCCGCGCCCGAGATCGCGCTCGCCACGCCGTCCTGCACCGACCCGGCGCTGCGCGCCGCCATCGTCGAGCAGAAGGCCGACATCGCCGCCCGCCTGCGCCAGGCCGGCGACACCGAGGCGGTGCTGGCCGCCACCGAGACGCGCGTCACCGCCCAGGTGCAGCGCCTGACCGAGGTGAAGCGCGAGGTGGAATCGCTGATGAAGCAGCGCTCCACCCTCCAGCAGGAGGACATCCGCCGCATGGTGGCGATCTACGAGGCGATGAAGCCGCGCGACGCCGCGCGGATCTTCAACGACCTGGAGACGGACATCGTCATCGACGTGCTGGACCGCATGCCCGAGCGCCGCTCCGCCCCCATCATCGCCGAGCTGGAGGACGCCAAGGCGCGCGAGGTGACCCGCATCGTCCTGCAACGCCGCGCCCTGCCCGGCGACCGCGCCACCCCCGGCGCCGGCCGCCCCCCGCTGACGAACTGATCCCCCATGCCCGCCCTGCCCGACGCCTTGAGCGTCCCCGCCGCCGCCCCGCGCCCCGCCGCCCCGCCGCCCCGCGACGACAGCACCGCCGACCGCCCCTTCGCCAGCCTGCTGGACGAAGCCGCCGAGCCCGACGACGAGGCGGACGCCGAAGCCAAGCCCCGCAAGAGCGGCGCCCCGGCCACCGCCGACGCCGCGCTCGCCGCCGTCCTCCCCTGGCTCGCCGAACCGCCGCCGGCGGCGCCCGTGCCGGCAGGCGTTGCGATCGAAGCCACGCCGGCCTCGTCCAACGCCGCGCCGGTGCCCGTCCTCCCCACGCCCGCACCGCCGGACGCCGGGATCATGGCGCCACCACCCACCCAAGCCGCCACCACACCGCCGGTCGCACCGCCCGGCGCCACGCCGCCGGCCGCCGCCGAAAACCCGCCCCCGGCCGAGGCACCGCCGCCCGCCGCCGCGGCACCCTCCGTCACCCAAGCGCCGCCGACCGCGCTACCATCCGCGGCCGTCGCCGAACCGCCGCGCCCTGCGCCAGCCGGCACCGCCGATCGCAAGGCCAGCGCCGATCCCGCCGCGCCGGCTCCCCGGGACGCCGCCGCACCCGCCCAATCGCCGGCGCCGAACCCGGCCGCCATATCCGGGAACGGCGCGTCCGGGAACGGTGCGGGCGGCAACCCGTCGGGCAACGGCCAGCCCGGCGGCAACCCGCCGCCCGCTCCGGAAACGGCTTCGGCCACTCCCTCCGGCACGATCGACGCCCCGCCGCCGCTGCCGCCCGCGCAGGCCGCCTCGCACTACGCCGCCACGGTGGCCGAGCACGCCGCCGCGCGCGCCCCGGCGCCGGCCGCGCAGGTGGCCGCCCCGCTCGTCCGCGGCGGCGGCGAGTTCCAGATCGACCTGTCGCCGGCAGACCTGGGCCACGTCCGCGTCGTCGCCGAGGTGACCGACGGCCGCATCGCGCTGTCCGTCCAGGCCGAGCACGCCGACACGCTGACCCTGCTGCGCCGCGACATCCATCAGTTGGAGCGCGCCCTGGCCGGTGCCGGCTTCGAGTTGGACGGCGCCAGCCTGCAGTTCTCGCTGCGCGGCGACGAGCAGCCGCGGGGCTTCGCCGATTCCAACCCCGGCGGCGGTGGCCGTCGCACCGCCTGGTTCGAGGAACCGGCCGCCGCCACCCCGCCCGAACGCGCCGCCGTCCTGATCGACGGCATCGTCGACGTGACCGTCTAGCCTCCGGGAACCGCCCGCATGACCACCACCACCGTGACCACCACCACCGCCCCCCGTACCGAGACCGCCACCGGCGACAAGAAGGCCACCGTCGACTACGAGGCTTTCCTCAAGCTGCTGACGGCGCAGCTGCGCAACCAGGACCCGCTGTCGCCCATGGACGCCAGCCAGTTCATGGCGCAACTCGCCCAGCTCTCCACCGTCGAGCAGGGGGTGAAGACCAACGACACGCTGAAGCAGGTGCTGGAGACGCTGAAGAACAGCGGCATGCGCATGGACATGGCCTACCTCGGCCGCACGGTGGAGGCGGCGACCGACACGCTGTCGCTGTCCGGCGGCAAGGCCACCATGGCCTACGCGGTGGAGGGCAATGCGGCGTCGGTGAAGATCGACGTGCTCGATTCCGCCGGACGGACGGTCCACACCACCGCCGGCTCGCCGCAGGCCGGCCGGCAGGTCTTCACCTGGGACGGCAGGCGCAGCGACGGCACGACGGCCGCCGACGGCACCTACCATGTGCGCGTCACCGCCAAGGACAAGGCCGGTACGGCGCTGAAGGCCGCCACCGTGGTGACCGACACGGTGAAGGAGGTGCGCACCGTGGATGGTGCCACCCAATTCCTCCTCAAGGGCGGCGCCACCGTCCGCGCCGAGGACATCCTGTCGGCGTCGTAAACGGCCGTTGGAACGCCCCGACGCGTCAAGCGTGAACTCCGCCGTTGACACTCTGCGTTTCAGAGTGTAATTCACTCTGCATCACAGAGTGAACGGGCGGAACGCGCCATGTCGGACAGCCTCTCCCAGCGCCTCGACTCCATCCATTCCATGCTCTCGGCCGGGCACCGCAACCTGCGGATCGAACGGCACACGCTGTTCCTCTGGGGGCTGATGGGGGCGGCGCTGCTGCTGCTCAGCGACCGCATCCTCACCCCGGCGCAGTTCCCGGACGTGGCGCAGCAGGCGCTGGCGTGGCTGCTGCTGCTGGCCCTGTCGCTGGGCGGGGTAGCCGTGCTGGACTGGCACCTGACGCGGCGCGTCAAGCGGCACCGGGACGAGGCATGGTCCTTCATCCACCGGCAGGTGTTGAAGGTCTGGTGGCTGCTGATGGCGCTGGGCACGCTGATGACGTTCGCCACCTTCTTCTTCGGCGGCGGCTACATGGTGTGCGCGGCGTGGGTCGTCCTGATCGGCCTCGGCCTCTACGTGCACGGCCTGTTTTCCGAGGAGCTGCTGGAGTGGGTCGGCGTGCTCGCCATCCTCACCGGCATCGCCAGCCTCGTCTCCCGGCTGGATTACGGCACCATCCGGCTGATCGCGGCGTCGGTGTTCGGGCTGGGAATGCCGCTGCTGGCGCTGATGCTCGACCGCGGGCGGTCGCGGCCGTCGTGGCAGCGCTTGGCGCAGTCCTCCGCCTGGACGCTGGTGGTGCTGTCGGTGCCGCTTGGCCTTCAGCGCTACGGCGACTTCGGCGCCCCGGCCGAGGCGCCGGCCCTGACGCTCGACGGCTTCCGCAAGGGGGCCGGGGCGGAGGGCCGCCGCATCCTCACCCTGCCGGCGGGCACGCCGATTCCCGTGGAGGTCCGCTTCACCGGCAACCTCTTCCGCAACGATCCCGCCACAACTCTGCCCCTCACCCTCTCCAAGCCGGTGGAACTGGTGCTGGAGAACGGCGTGCCGACCGGCGAGGCCCGCTTCGACGGCGAGCCCTGGGCGCGCGGCACCGCCGGGCTGTGGCTCCACATCCCCAAGCTGGACGGCGCCCTCACGCCGGACCGCGGCCCGCTGGTCCGCGCCGTCGTGAACGCCAACACCGCGGCCGGCCGGCACGACTGACCCGCCGGCCTCCGTTTCCCCTTCCCTGATCCCAATCCCAATTCGATCCCAAGGAGATCACGCATGAAACCGATTCTGACCGCGGCCCTGCTGGCCGCCACGGCGACGCTCGCCGGCTGCGCGGGCCTGATGGCGCCGGGTGCCGACGAGATGGCGAAGGTTCCGGTCGTCCGCTATGGTGAGGCGGCGCCGGCCGGCGGGGAGCACGTGCTGCTCTACCCGGCCGGGGCGCCGCTGCCGGTGGTGGCGTCGGTGTCCGGCACGCTGCTGTCCAAGACGGGGGAGGCGCGGATGGAGGTCGCCACCAGCCGCGACGTCTACGTCTACAAGAACTGGCTGAGCTTCGACGGAAAGAACTGGATGTCCGGCAGCCAGGCGGTCGGCGGCGAGTTCGCCATCACGCTGCCCGGCGAGAAGGACAGCAAGGCGCCCGGCACCATGTCGGCGCGCTTCGACCTCAAACCCTGACCCTCCAACCTTCAACCTCACATCCTAAGGGACCGGCCGTGGACACGCTCGACCCTCTGCTGCATCAGCCGCTGCGCACGCAGATCGCCGCCTTCCTGGCCGGTGCCGGCGAGGCGACCTTCACCGAGCTGAAGCAGCGGCTGGAGGTGTCGGACGGCAACCTCGAATCGCACCTCAAGAAGCTGATCGCGGCGGGGTACGTGTCGGTCCGCAAGCACAGCGACGAGGGCCGGCCGCAATCCAGCTACGCCCTCACCCCCCTCGGCCGCGAGGCGCTGCAAGGCTACATCGCCGCCTTGCAGCGCCTGCTGCCGCTGGACAACGCCCCGGCCCCCACCCCGGCATCCCCGCTGCTGAGGCCGCGCACCCAGTGATGCCACCGGGCGGATATACGGAAACTCCCCCAACTCGTCATGCCCGGGCCCAGTCCCGGGCACCCACGCACCTTGGATTGGTCGGAGTGCGTGGGTGCCCGGCACAAGGCCGGGCATGACGAGTTGGGGATGTGTCCGTACCGGTATGAGGAACGGTTGTGAAACCCGCCGGGGGGCCACGACGCCCATCACCCCCGCGTGTTTTCCTGCCGCAACAGCCGGTCCAGCAGCACCGACTTCACCAGATCGCCCCCCAGCTGCTCGTTGGCGGCCTGCTTCAGCGTGCGCGCCGCCGCCGCCGGATCCACCGCCGGCCCGTCGAAGGCTCCGGCCCCCGCCAGCCCGAACAGCCCCTGAAGCAGCGCGTTGCGCGCGTGCGGCAGGCGGCGGCGGATCAGGTTGGCCTGCTCGGCGCTCGCCGCCTCCAGCGTGATCTGCGCCAGGATGAAGGCGGCGGTGCGCCCGTCCGCCAGGACCGGCACCATCAGCTGCCCGATCTCCACGTAGAACGGCCCCGCCGCCTCGCCGCTCGCCGCCGCCCCTGGCGCGCCGGCCGGCGGCGGAGCCGCCGCCGCGGCCTCGCTGTACAGCTGGAACCGGCCCAGGCCGTAGCCGGCCCCCGCCGCCAGCGCGGCGCAGACGGCGACCACGCCCGCCTTCCTCACGACCGGGGTCGCCATATCCGCCTCCTCAAGGACGCCGCCTCAGAACGGCAGGATGACGTCCAGCACCTGCTGGCCGTAGCGCGGCTGCTGCACGTCGGTGATCTGGCCGCGCCCGCCGTAGGTGATGCGCGCCTCGGCGATCTTGTCGTAATCGATGGTGTTCACGTTGGTGACGTCCTCCGGCCGGATGACGCCGGCGATGCGCATCTCGCGCAGCTCGTAGTTCACCCGCACCTCCTGGCGCCCGGCGATGACGAAGTTGCCGTTGGGCAGCACCTCGGTCACCACGGCGGCGACGCGCATGGCGATGCGCTCGTTGCGCTGGATGGTGCCGTTGCCGGCGGACGAGCTGGCGCTGTCCAGGTCCACGAGGCTCGATGGGTTCACCGCGTCGGGCAGCACCGCCGGCAGCCGGCTTTCCAGCCCGAAGAAGCTGGGCAGGCCGGCCGACTCGGAATTGGATCGCTGGCGCTGCGTCTGGTTCTGCATCTGCGCCTGGTCGGCGATGTTGATGATCACCGTCAGCAGGTCGCCCACCTGCTTGGCGCGCGGGTCGCGGAAGAAGTTGCGCGATCCCGTGCGCCACAGCGAACTGGGCACCTGGTCGGCCGGCAGCGCCTGCGGCATGGGCATGGAGATCACGCGCGCCTCCGGCGCCAGCGCCGGGTTGGAGATCTCCGACAAAGCCGGCGCGCTGCCGATGTTGGACAGCCGGCCGCAGCCGGCCACCGCCAGCGACGCCGCGATCACCGCAACCAGGGGCTTGCGCATCATGGGTTCCTCGAAGAATCAGGGTTTGGCCGAAACGGCCTGCGGCCCGGCGACGGTGACCGTCTGCGGCCCGGTGATGGTGCCGGTGACGACGATGCTGCTGGCGACGTTCATCACCCGCACCGTGTCGCCCACCCCGCCGTCCTGCAGCGCCCGCCCGCGCGCCGCCAGCAAGAGCGGCCCGTCCTCGTAGACGAGGCTGACCGGCTTGTTGCGCTGGACCACCACCGGGGCGCCCACCGACGCCGTCTGGATCAGCCGCCCCGGCGGCAGTGCGCGCCGGCTGGCCAGCCCGATCAACGCGTCGCGCGAGGTGGCGACGGTGTCGTTCAGCCGCTCCATAGGCATCGGCAGGGTGGTCAGGTCGCCCTCGCCGATCACCTCGCCGGGCAGTATGCGGCGCGTCGGCACCGGGACCTCCACGGTGATGTCCGCCTTACCCTTCAGCTCGACGATGCGGCCCCCGCTGCTGACCAGTGCCCGCACCTGCCCGCCGCGCGGGTCGTAGGCGATGTCGCGCACCGCCTCGACCTCGCCGCTGAACGGCGCGGTCAGCGTCAGCGCCACGTGCGCGCCGGCCGGCACGGCACCGCCCAGCGTGGCCGCCAGCTCGCGCGCCAGCAGCGCCTCGACAGTGCTGTCAGCCAGCGCCGGCCCGGCCGTCAGCAGCGCCAGCACCGCGCCCGCCACCCACCTGCGGCATGCCATGGCGATCACCGCATGTTGGAGAGGGTGGAGGCCATCTGGTCGCCCGCCTCCACCGCCTTGGCGTTCATCTCGTACGCGCGCTGGGCGGAGATCAGCTCGGTGATCTCCTGCACCACGTTGACGTTGGAGGATTCCAGGTACTTCTGCCGGATGGTGCCGAACCCCGCCTGCCCGGCCGCCCCGTCCTGCGGCTCGCCCGATGCCGGGGTGGCGCGGTACAAATTGTCGCCCAGCGCCTCCAGGCCGGAGTCATTCACGAACACCGTCATCACCAGCTGGCCCAGCGTGCGCGGCTTGGCCTGCCCGTCCACGTACGCCTGCACCTCGCCGGACTTGCTGATAGCGATCTCGCGGGTACCCTGCGGCACCGTCACCTCCGGCATGATGGGGTAGCCGTCGGCGTTCACGATGGTGCCCTCGGGCGACAGCTTGAAGCTGCCGGCACGGGTATAGGCGGTGTCGCCGCCCGGCAGGCGGACGTTGAAATAGCCGCGCCCCTCGATCGCCACGTCCAGTTCGTTGCCGGTGGAGGTGAGGTTGCCGTTGGTGTTGATGCGGTTCACCGCCGCCGCGCGCACGCCCAGGCCCACCTCGATGCCGGTCGGCACGATGGTGCCGGCGTCGGTGGACTGGCTGCCCTGGCGCCGTTCGGACTGGTACATCAGGTCCTGGAACTCGGCCCGGCCGCGCTTATACGACGTCGTATTGATGTTGGCGATGTTGTTGGAGATGACCTCGACGTTCAGCTGCTGGGCCATCATGCCGGTGGAGGCGATGCTGAGCACGCGCATGGGCGGGAACTCCTGGATTTATGCGGATTTGCCGAGGCGGTTGATGGCGGCGCGCAGCAGGTCCTGCCCGTCCTCCACCATGCGCGTCACGGCCTGGTAGTCGCGCGACAGGTCCATCATCCGCGTCACCTCGGCGATGCCCTGGACGTTGGACTGTTCGATCTTGCCCTGCACGGTGCGGGTGTCGGGCGCCGGCAGCGGGTCGACGCCCGGATCGGCGGCGAACAGCACGTCGCCGGTCTGGCGCAGCGCCTGCGGGTCGTCGAAGCGCACCACACGCAGCCGCGCCACCATCTGGTCGTCGGCCGACACCAGCCCGTCGGTGCCGATGGTCAGCACGCTGCTGTCCGACGCGATCATGATCGGCTGCCGGTTGTCGTCCAGCACCGGGAAGCCGCCGGCCGTCACCAGCTGCCCGTCGGCGTCGCGGCGCATCCGGCCGTCGCGGGTGAAGCGGTCGCCGTCCGGCGTGCGCACCTGGAACCAGCCGTCGCCGTCCAGCGCCACGTCGAACGGGTTGCCGGTGGCCGTGAAGCCGCCGGGGCGCAGGTCGGTGTAGGTGGCGCGGTCGATGGTGAAGGCGATCTGGTCGTTGGGCCGCTTGCCGCCCGGCTGCATCGCGGCTTCGAACAGCGTGCGCTCGGCCCGAAAGCCGGCAGTGTTCATGTTGGCGACGTTGTTGGCGACCACCTCCAGCTGCCGCCTCAGCGCCACCTGCCGCGACAGCCCGATGTAAAGGGGACTCTCCATCGCCGACCACCTCAAGTTTGAACCCGGCCTTAACCTAGAGGCGGCAGTTTAAAGCCAGGTTTCAACCTGACAGGCCGCCGCGAATGCCTGCGGGCATTCGAAACGTTTTTTCCATCCATTTGGATAAAATTCGGGGTATTTGCCATGGACCGCCGCACGCTGGCCCTGCTGCTGATGACCACCGCCCTTGGCACCGCCTGTCCCGCGCACGCCCAGCAGCCGGTGCGCGTGCAGGTCGGCGACCATGCGGAGCACACCCGCCTCGTGCTCGTCACCCCGGAGGCCAAGCCCGTGGTCGACGCCGGCACCTGCGGCGGCCGTTTCACCCTGCCCGGCGCCGTGCCGTGGCCCGTCGACCAGCTGAACGCCACCTACACCCGGCGCCTGTCCGGCTACGCCACCGCCGACGGCGGGCGCAGCCTGACGGTGCAGTGGCCCTGTGGCGCCCGCATCGCCACCCGGCGCGAGCGCGCCCTGACCATCGTCGACGTCGCCCCGCCCCCCGTCCCCGCCCGCAAGCCCGGCACCCCGCCCGCCCCCGCCGCCGAACTGGTCGCCGAAGCGCCCCCGCCGCCGCCCGCGCCGGGCGGCTTGGCCGCCGCACTGAACCCCATCTCCACCGCGCAGGCACAGCCCCTCCCCGTCCCCACGCCCGTCTCCATCAAGCCGCCCGCCGACGCCCTGGAACGCGCCGTCCGCGACAGCGTGGAGCAGACCGTCCGCCGCCTGGATCCGCCCCCCGCCCCACCGCCGCCCCCCGCTCCCGCCC
>Ga0196970_1000789_pt1 | contig 30004 bp, 22 predicted proteins | sample S1v_513CmetaG_FD_148672 | JGI IMG/M metagenome (GOLD analysis project Ga0196970, IMG submission 148672) | Soil microbial communities from Anza Borrego desert, Southern California, United States - S1+v_5-13C | ecosystem: Environmental > Terrestrial > Soil > Desert | place: USA: California... | reverse complement strand
CAGCACAAAGAAGATCGACAGTCTGAGAAGCAAAGCGAAAAATGTAGTACCCAAAGCTGCACCACTGGACACAGTGTCCTCAGATTCTACCCGCCCCAGGTATTTCATAGGCTATCACCACGTACTCGTTTACTCCGACTCGTTACAGGCACGCTGCGACAGTATCAGCTACTCACAGGCTGATTCTGTTATGAGACTGATGTACGACCCGGTTGCCTGGTCCAGAAATAGCCAGATAACCGGCGACACCATACTATTGTACATGGATAGTAGCAAGCTGGAGAAACTATACGTGCCGAATAATGCATTCATGGTGAGTCAGTCGGGCCCGCCGAAAGCGCAGCTCTTCGACCAGACACAGGGCAAGACCCTCACAGGTTATTTTGAAAACAACACTATTACCGAAATGGTGGTAGAACCGGCTGCGGAGGCGATATATTACAGTACGGACGAGTCAGGTGCTTACCTGGGAGCCAACCAGGCGCAAAGCGAAAGAATGAAAGTGTATTTTAAGAACGAGCAGGTGAACAAGATAGTACTGGAGCAGGAGGTGAAACAAACTATGACACCTATGCAACAAGTGAACATTCCGACGATGAGATTAAGCCGGTTTCAATGGCTGGCTGAGAAGCGACCCCAAAGTGTACAAGAGCTTTTTCTCTATGATCCTTACGCCGATCAAAGGAAAGAGCTGGCAGCCGATGAAGAAAGGAAAGGTGAAACAGAAGAAGGAAAAACCCCACCTGACGATAAAAAAAGGAACAAGAGATAATAGCTTTGCGGATTATTCTGAATCTAGATATCATTCATACACAACTAAGATGCAGGTTTACAAATTTGGTGGAGCGTCGATAGCAACGCCTGAAAGAATGAAGGCACTACTTCCGATAATTGCAGAACCGGGTGTTCCCATCATTATGGTCGTATCTGCCCTTGGCAAAGTTACCAATGCCCTGGAGCGTGTAGTAGACGCTGCCTGCAAAGCAAAGAAAGAAGAGGCTTTGCAACTAGCAAAACAGATAGAGCAGGAACACCTCGAGTACGCCAGGGCGCTCCTCAACGACAAAACCTATGCAGAAGCGGCGATCAGCCTGAATGTATTCTTTACCGAGTTGCAATGGGCGATAGATGACGCAGACGCTGGCAAGTATGACTATTCTTACGACCAGATAGTTTGTATGGGTGAACTGATGTCTACAAAGATCTTCAGTTATCTGCTGCAGGAGAAAGAAATGAACTTCGAATGGGTAGACGTGAGGGATGTAATAAGAACCGACGATACCTACAGGGATGCCCGCGTTGACTGGCTTTATTCGAATACTCAGGCTCAGCAGGTACTAGCGCCGCTGCTCGAGGCACGTAAGAGTATCCTCACACAGGGCTTTATAGGTGCTACTGCGGACAATGCCTCAACCACCCTGGGGAGAGAGGGAAGTGACTATACCGCGGCAATGCTGGCAGCAATGCTGCGTGCAGAATGCCTAACCATCTGGAAGGATGTGGAAGGCCTGCAGAACGCTGACCCGAAAGAATTCAACAACACAGTAAGTATTGAGGCTATTACCTACCATGAGGTAATAGAAATGGCTTACTATGGAGCACAGGTAATACATCCCAAAACCATTAAACCACTTCAGAACAACAATATACCACTACGCGTAAAGTCATTTCTGAACAGGGAGGCAAAAGGTACAGTAATAGAGACTGAAGTGAACAGCATCTTTTACCCGCCACTGATAGTGCTGAAGAAAAACCAGATACTCCTGCAAGTAACTACAAAAGACTTCTCCTTTATTACGGAAGAAAACCTGCGGAGGCTATATGGCATCTTTCATGATCTGAAGGTGAAAGTGAACCTGATTCAGAACGCCGCCATATCATTCGTAGCCTGTATAGACCATAGGGAGGGGAAGGTAAAGGAATTGATAGCTGAGCTGGAGAAGGACTACAAGGTACTGGTAAATGGTGGCGTTAGCCTGCTTACGGTTCGCCACTATACGCCTGAGATTCTTTTCGACCTTACCAAAAGCCGCTACATACTCCTGGAGCAGAAGACCATTCATACGGTGCAGGTAGTATTGAAATAGTGTCTTGCCGGCTGATCGTCAAAAAACCTTAATGGCGAACAAATGAGTTAAAGACCCGGTTGCCGTAGCTGAACTACGGCAATTGCGGACGCCTTTGTTCTAGTTTTTCTTTCTTCTTACGGAAAGCTGTTATGGACTGATTCCTACTATATCCCTTGTCCACTTTTGATTTGACCGTCCTGATAAAACAAAAAAACAGAAGCAACGAGTAACAACAAAGGCCTGAGGTGAACTTTATAAACAAACAGAGATATTATACCTATCAGGGAAATGTCGTCCCGATACTATATAATCTTTTTGCCTTTCATAGCCTCCTTTAGGGCGCTATCCATTACGCGCTCGGCATATGGCCTGGAAACCTCATTCAGCTCCTCCATTTCCTTTTGTATCCTATCCTTATCGCCAGCCTCAATTGCCTCCCGGACATCCTTCATCTTGCCAAGGGTTATTTTTATCTCCTCTTCTGTCAGAAGTGCGTTGTGTTTTTCGAGGAACTTCTCTGTAGTATCAAGCACTTGCTGTGCCTCTGTAGCGGCTTCAACAAGTGCACGCACCTGAATATCTGCCTTGGCATGCGTTAGTGAATCCATCAACATCTGCTCCACTTGTTCGTCGGTCAGTCCATACTGAGGCTTGACATCGATGCTTTGCGCTACACCGCTTCGCAGTTCAGCAGCGCTCACCTTCAAAATTCCGTCAGCATCTATAAGAAAGGTCACTTCTACCTTTGGGAGCCCTGCAGGCATACCAGGAATTCCGGTAAGATTGAACTCTGCAAGCTTCCGGTTGTCCTGAACCAGATCACGTTCTCCCTGGAATACCGATATCCGCATGCTGCCCTGTCCGTCCTTGTGCGTTGTATATTGTCGACCAGCCTTAGTGGGAATCTTCGAGTTTCGCGGTATCAGCACATCCATCAGGCCACCCATTGTTTCTATTCCCAATGAAAGGGGAGTAACATCAAGCAGAAGCATGTCCGTATTATTCCCGGCCAGAATATCCGCCTGAACTGCCGCGCCCAATGCCACAACTTCGTCGGGATTTAGCTGATCGTGCACCTCCTGACCAAAGAAATTCTTCACACTCTCTTTAACGAAAGGTACGCGGGTGGAGCCACCCACAAGAACGACAGCATCAATATCGCTTGCCTGAAGTGCGGCGTCAGACAAAGCGTTTTTACAACTATTAATCGTACGGTCTACCAAAGGTTTAATAAGGCTATTGAGTTCGCCCCTGCTTAAAGACACTTGTTTGCCTGCCACAATACTCTCATAAGAACTCGCAGAAGAAAGTATTCTTTTTGCCTCTTCTGCGGCCAGTCTAAGGGTTTGAGAAAGAGCCTTGTCATTGTTTACCTCCTGTTCAAGCAGACCTATCTGGCCCTGCCAGTGCTGAACAATAGCGCGATCCATATCATCACCACCCAGATATGTATCGCCATGGGTGGAAAGGACCTCGAAAATGCCATTTGTAATCCGTAGAATAGATACATCGAACGTACCGCCGCCAAGATCATACACAGCTATGACCTTCTCCTCATCGGGGTTGACACCAAGGCCATAAGCGAGGCTGGCTGCAGTCGGTTCATTTATAATGCGCAGGACATCAAGACCAGCAAGTCTTCCAGCATCCCTTGTGGCTTGCCTCTGCGCATCATTGAAATAGGCCGGTACGGTTATGACCGCTTTAGTAACCGGAGTTTTAAGAATATGTTCGGCCCTATGCTTAAGCTCCCGTAGAATATCTGCAGAAAGCTCGATGGGAGAATAAAACTTGTCGTTCACCTGGATCTTGACCAGGCTATCCGTGTCATCATCTATAACTTTGTATGAGAAGAAGCCTGCGTGGTCGCTTACATCCTTGTAGGACTTTCCCATCAGTCGCTTAACGGAGTATATAGTTCGCTCAGGGGCAGAAACCAGGTGCTCCTTAGCAAGAGACCCTACTATGGGATTGCCAAACTCATCGAAGTGGACTATGGAAGGCACCAGGGTCAGACCATCAATTTCACGAAGAGCTATTGGCTGCTGCGTATCTGGTCGTACGATGGCGATCAAACTGTTGGTGGTACCAAGATCTATTCCCACAATAGTATCCTTTTGCTGTATACTTCCCGTCACGAGGTTAATAGCTACTTTGCCCATAAGAGATAATTATGGCGCAAAAGTACCACCTACTGAGCAGCAGCGGATATATTTTCATTATCAAGGTATCTACGAAGCATTGCTGCCTGCTAAAACAGGACAAAACCTGAGCTTTTCATATATTTGTTCGTATACAACAATCCCCCTGGTTTATGGTCCGTGCTGCATTATGCCTCCTTTTCATGCTTAGTCTAACTTTTGTCGCTGCCCAGGCTCAGGACTATTCCAGCAAAGGACTAATGGAAATAAAAGAGGAAACAGAGGAAAGGAGGATGGAGTGGAACAAAACATTTGATGAAGCACTGTTGTCGAAGAACTTTGGTAAACTGCCAATGGTAAGGCAATCAGCCGAAGCATACCTCGACAGACAGATTCTCGCCTTGAGGAAACTATACGCCCAGGGAGACGGCAGACGGCTGCTGACAGCAGTTAACAATTACCTCCAGATCCAGAAGCAGTTTGTAAAAGATGTAATGGTACCGGCAGAGAGCCTTGTGCCGCTGGACGAGGAAGGCATCGAAAGGACAAATAAAAAAATAGCAGAATTTGCGCAGAAAGAGAAGGTATTCCTCATAGATATCAATAATGCCATGGCCACCGAACGCGATACCTATGCCCCTCCGGAATCCGACGAAGGCGATGAAGAAGAGGATGAGCTGGCCAATCAGGGTGAAATGCGCGGAAGTGTGGTGGAAGAGCGGCCGAACGCGCGGAAAGGCAAACTACCACATGAGAAAGCCGGAAGAAAGAAAAGAAAGCAACGAAACAGGGATCAGGTAGAAGAATAACACCAGGGACTATGTACCAGTCCCAATATATAAGCACAGTTTGCTGAAACAGTTTGTCATTACCCCCGCCAATTCCTGAAAGGCTGGAATAGGCGGGGGTATCTTTGTGTGATCGAACATCTGGTAAACTGCTGCCTGGAGCTGCACGCCTATGGGGTAGGTTGCGTCTGGCATAAGATTGACTGTCAGCATGGTTTCCCCGTAAATGTTTTTGTTTCATGAAAAAATATTTTATTGGTTTTGATTACCTTTCTATGTCTATTTCTATAATTAAATACAGGGCACATGCAGCACCAATTAACTGAAGAAAACCTGGTAAATGGCATAAAAGTTCATGATAATAAGACGCTGGAGTGGCTTTATAAACAATACTATCCAACTGTGAGAAACTATGTAATTCAGAATAGCGGAGATGCAGATGATGCGAAAGACATATTTCAGGATGGGATAATAGCCCTTTGGGATAACATTCAAAATAAAAAATACGAAAGCAGATCAGATAAAGGAATAGGGGCTTACCTCATCCAGATATGCAAATTCCGGTGGCTAGAAAGAACCAAAAGTGCAAGATTCAGGAAAACTAAAGAATGGAATGACAACTACGACCAACCGGTGGATGACAGTAGAATAGCAGGACTAATGAATACAGAAGTGGTGAACTACGCAACTGGACTGATGAATAAACTAGGAGAAAAGTGCCAGGAGATATTGACCCTCTTCTACTACGAGAAAAAGAGCATGCAGGAAATTGGGTCGGCTTTGGTCATGCAACCTGACTCCGTAAAAAATGAAAAGTATCGCTGTATGCAGCGATTAAAAAAACTACACTTAGAGATACAAAATAGCAACTAATGGAAAACGAAGCACTATATGACGACTACCTGAGTGGCAACCTGACGGGGTCAGCACTAGCTGACTTCGAACAAAGACTGGAATCAGACACTGAATTCAGGCAATCATTTGAACTGCATAAAGAAACAGTGCGCCTGATAGAAATAGCGGCTTTAAGAAACCAGCTAAACAGAATAGCTGACAACACCAGCAATAATTCTGTAAATGTGCAGAAAAAGACAAGAACCATACAAATATCCAGAACTTGGTTTGCTGCTGCCGCAGCCATGATCGGTGTGGTGATCATCTTTGCCTATCAATACGTGAACAAGTCCGCCGGAACAGACGCACTTTATGCAAAGTACTACTTGCCTGATGCCGGACTACCGAGCATGATGGGATCTTGCAGCAACTATACACTGGACGATGCAATGGTAGATTATAAGTCTGAGGAGTTTGATAAAGCTATTAACAAGTTTAAAGCCCTCCATAAGGGAGCTCCGTCGAATGACACTGTAACCTACTATCTTGGAATGGCGTATATGGGGAAAGAAGATTATGACGCCGCCCTGCCGCTGATCGAGGTGCTAAGCGCTAGAGAGAACCAATTCCAGATGAAAGCACAATGGTACCGCAGTCTGATACTACTGCGCCAGGAAAAATATAATGAGGCAAAAAAGGCATTAACCCTCATAGTAAAGGATTCAAAAAACCCCTTTAATGAGGAAGCCGCGGATTTACTGGCTGAATGGCGAAAGAGTTCGACGTTTCCGTAGGTAATAAATGCCCAGGATCAATCCAACCACAGTAAGGGTAATGGAAACGATTTCTTTTGACGCATCCCTCGGCGGCATTGAAGGTATAAAATCATCTGATCCAATGCTGACCAGGCCACTCCAGTACAGGGGGCTATAAAGCTCATCTGGATGGCTCTCCTGAAGGTATTTCTGCTTGGCTCTGCTTAACGCATCACTAACCCTGTGCTCCTTTGTAAAATTAAAAAAAGATTTAAGCAGTCCCGCAGATTGCTTATCATCAATCTGCCATAGAGTCATAACCATTGATGGACATCCCGCATAGGCAAAACCGGTGGCAAGGGAAATAATACCTTCTCCACTTCTCATTTGCCCATGGCCGGTTTCACACCCTCCCAGGACAACCAGATTTGCGGTCAAAGGAGTTCGGTATATCTCATAAGCATGAAGATAACCATCATTCTCGGGCTTGAGTTTCGTACCTCTGGTAAATACCAGCTGCGATTGCATCGGATCAGCATCATCCGGAAAAGCATGTGTGCCAATATATACCACCGAAGCTGACTTTGCTTCCTGGTTGTATCTGTATTCAGTAGCTTTTCTACCTGTAAAGGAGACCGCATAGACCATCTTTTTCAGCTCAGTAGCAAGCTGCATTGCCCATGGTTGCCTCAAAAGGCTTTGGTACATGCTGTCTTTGAACGTTCCGTCAGGCATACCACTTGTTACTTCCCGATCAAATCCGGGTGCCATTGCCAGCCATGGATGAGACTTGTCAGTACGCCTATCAACTGTATACTGCTGCAGCATTACTGTGACACTATGTGCGTACCGAAACTTGTGGTGATAAACAGCATAGGGTAATTCCTTCCATCGCGGATTGGTAATCGGCGAGGGTTTCTGCAGCAAAGACTCAAAGCTTATGTAATGAAGCGCCTCATCTGCAACCACGCATATCTTCTCAGGATTAAGGCGTTCAACAATGGGCCGCAACAATACCTGGAACAATTCGTACGCTACAACACTATAAGCCGACGGATCGCCTTCTTCCAAGGCTTGCCGATACCGCCTAACACTCGTCCAGATGGAATCTTTTGAGCTCCCCAGCTCGTTAAGCAACACCTCCGATCCATCGAAAGCAAAAGCAAAAACACGATCGCTGGTAAACACGTACTCTATAATAGTACTATTAGTTGCCGAAGCAATGCTCTGTACCTCTGCTACCGTAGCCGTCCGTCTGCTGAGCTTTAGTTGATAATACTTCGGATACACTAGTGAAATATGATCGAGAAGTTTACTAAAGCTTCTCCTCTTGTTCATAAGTGAGTCGGACCACCTATCGATCTCAGATGCAGGAATACCCCTTGATGCTGCGCCCATAAGCAACTTCTCGTACTGGGCGCAATCAATTCGGAGCTGCTCCTCTGCGGAAATGACGCTATCAGGAACATTGGCAAATCTGGAGGCTTGATAGTTCTGCAATGCCAGTCTGATGCTACCGGTGCGGCTCTGTTCAGAAAAATCGAGCGCTTGCTGAAGATAGTTTCGATCGCCTGTCAGCATATACATTCGGGCAGCAGGCATAAAGCCATCCTTTATCGTCTTAACGTAGGACGTACCCGTTAAAAAGTTACTTCCCTGGTACAAGGTGTGGTTCAGGAAAATCTGATATGCATCGGAGAGCTGCTGATAAGCTGCCAATGACGCGAGCAAAGCACTGGTATCCCTCGAACCCGCAGGCACCCTCAGTATTTCAGCCTTTAACCCGATGAGATTCAGACTGCTTTTGTTTATTGAAAATAGGAAATCATGCTTCTCTATTTCCCCATTTAGCAATGTATCAATGATTCTGACGGCCTCAGGACGCTTTCCTAGACCTTCAAATGTGGCCTTTACAAGTATATAGTAACATTCTTTCACCAGCGGATGCAGCGGACTTCTGGATTTCTGCAGGATGGATATCGCTTCGCGCCCGTGAGCTATGGCAGCATGGTAATCGGTCATATCACTTTCCAATCGGGCTCTCTCCATTATCACTAGTCCGACAAGGTCATTTTCCTGTCCGAGGAGCTGCTTCCTTTTCTCTTCGACAAAATCGAAAATATACATTGCGCTATCATAGTAACGTAGACTTTGAAACAATTTCCCCTTCCTGAACAATACATCCAGATAGGTCAGCGATACACTATCCGGGTTGTAGGGCACAATACTGAGTGCTTTGGAAATATAAGTCGACGCCTTCTCTGGTTGTTCCGCGGCCATCAGACACTCGGCTACTGTAATACAAGCATTCATCTGTTCTATATGTCCCCTGTCGCCGTGGATTTCCTCGTACAGCTTGTAGTGCTTTGTAGCAAAGGACATCATCTCTTCATTCAACCCAATCTCCTTATAGCACAATGCCAGCCGCCCATAGCTTTCCGCCAGATAGCTGCGATTATCAGTGTTCCTGAACGTGTCAACGCATTCCTGGTATATTGCAATCGCCTTACGGTAATCTCCCTTCCGCTGATAGCTTCCTCCTAATAGCATTTTATAGTACATCCATGAATCAACAGGGTTGCCGGGCCTCTTCAAACTGTCGTAGGCCTCCTGAAGGAAGCCAATTGCCTTGTCGTAGTCACCAAGCTGATTGTAGGTTTCTCCTGTGTTGCCAATAACCCAGGGGAGATTACTTGATTCCCTTACATAGCCAATATTGATGCAATCTTTAAACGCCTTAATCCCTCGTTCACCGTATTTTGCTGACTCCCAAAATGAACCTCTGCTTCCGGTAGTGATCTGAAGGTAATCGTAAGCGTCAGCTATCAGGGGGTGTGGGTATTTCAGATGGCGTTGCCGAAGCGCCAGTACTGCCTCTAACGTGTCAACAGCTTCCGTAAGCTTTGCGTCAGCATATAACATTTCACTACGCCTCACCCACACCTTCGTCAGCTCAATTGAATCAACCGGATGCTCACTAACAACGTGATGCTGTAGTTTGTCGAGGAATCGATTTGCTTCCTCTATTCTGAAGATCCTGCTATGTGAGATAATATACTTTTCTGCGCAATCATAAATGCTATCCCATTGATTCTTCGCCTCGTAAACCTCAAACAGCCTATTCCAGAAGAAGAGCGAGCTATCATAGGAGCCGCTTCTATAATGCATCAATGCCAGTCTCTTTAGTTCTGTTTCTGGAGTCTTCGTACTATGTTTTCCGGGATCATCACAACTCAGGAAGAGAACTGTGCATTCCAGCAGTAGAAACAGAATGGTCCTAACAAGTGATTTCAAGGTCAATGGTGATAGTTTTAAATTACAGAACCTCCCGGAACAATCCGGGAGGTCTGTAATGCATTTAGCTATTAGTTGACAGATGCACCAGTATAGAAGCGGGCATTGTCGGTATTCACCTGAGCTTTAACAGCAGAAAAGTCCGGCTTGTCCATAAAGAACACGCTGCCCGCCATATGTAAACCCTCTTGAGCAGACATGTCATTAAACTTAAGCTGGCCATAAAACTTGCATTCCTTCATTTGTAAATCATGCTTAAACTCAGTTTTCAGGAATTCTGCTCTTTCGCGGAAGGTAGAGTTGTTAAACAAGGCTCTCTTATGAAAGGTAGCATAGTTGTAAAATACTCCCTGGTTGAAATGACAGAGAGAGAAGTCGGCATACTGCCAATACTTAGTTACACTAAACTGTGCTTCCTGGTTAAAAAAGGAGCTTTGGAAACTAACAGTGCTGTCGAAAGTGACGTCCATGAAGTTTACCCGCCGATTGAAATACGAATTCTGAAACCGTACCTCTCCATCGAAATGAGACTTTGCAAACCACGCGCCTGACATACATTGGATCTCCTCAAAGTTAGCTTCAGCAAGAAAAACGCAGTTCTTAAAATTGACCAGTCCATTGATCGTGCTACCCCGGAAGTTAACCTTGCCATAAAAGACGCAACTGTCGAAGTTTACCTGCCTGGCAAAGCTGGAAAGGTAAGTCTTGCCGCCTTCGTTGACATAGGCAATTACATCATCTTTAAAGATGCATTTCCGAAAGCTAACAGCACCAGCGATGTTCTGCCTGTAGATACCGGCAGCTTCCGGCACAGAACCGGTTAAACTTACAAACCTCACCACGCTATCGAAGCTCTCCCCCTCAAATACAACATCCCTTTTCTCACTTATCATAGTTCCCACCTGTTCTGCATTTCCTGCCTTTTTTGAAAAACAAGAAGTGAGAAGAAGGGCTGCGGTACAAAAAATCAGGACTATCCTGGGTCTGTTCATAGTTATCGTTTATCGGGTGGGGTTAAGCTTAAATCCTCCATTCTCCATCTTCTTAGCGCGGTGCGCACGAACTTTAGCGTCAAAGTCACCTGTTTTCTTCTTCGCCTTCAGCAAGTTCACAATTTCATCTGGTCTGTAGGCATTGGGGTTCTTTGCATTCACAGCAGTCTGGAATGGATGCTTCTTCAAAATCTCCTTTGTGAAGGCAACAGTATTCTTGAATGTCAGATTATTATCCGAAGCGCCCGCCAAAGATTTTGAAGAGACTCCGCCTTGAAAATACTTGGGATTCTCAGTGGTATAAAAAAGGTTGTTCATTTCGTTTCCTTCAGAAAAGGCATTGCCGCCATCGGCTATCATAACCAAATAGTAATACCCTGAAATATTCGGCATATAGTACACCCTGTCTATAGAATTCGTCCCCCACACAACGTTTGTTAGACTGTTATTCGCAGGAATGCTGAAGTTAAAGGTTGCTTCGTTTGCATTGTGTTGTACCAGTGTGTTTGCCGCCACACTTGTATTAAACTCGTCGTAAGTAATCAAGCCATAGTCTTCAGCATCATAGGCGTTATAGTAAATATAGTAGAGGTTCCAGTCGGACGAGGGCAAGGCGGTTGTATTACCAATATTGTAAACATTGAAGTACATCCCTCTCTGTCCTCCGCCAAGGTCTTGATCTTCAAATATCCAGGGGGCTAAATCCACACCTGTAGATGTTGGACTTGGACCTGGAGGATCTGTGCTTTCGCCGTTATCCGCTACAAACAGTGGCTTCTCTCCGGAACCGTCAGTACAGAATTGACTTATGAAGAAATTATAATCTATCCAGATGTATCCAGCGCTGCCCCAATTACTACCCCAAGAGTTGATTACTTTGAAAGCTCCACCAGGGCCTTTACTATTGTCATATCCGGCAACGATCAAGGCATGGTAAGCATGGATTCCCGTCTGGTCATATGTTGTATTCGAGGATAGCACATTATCAGAGTTCCACGTCATAAAGTTATCGGCTAGCTTAGCGCCAAACACAACAGGGATGTTCTTAGACAAGTATTCTTTAATCAAGTCCACCTTTGCCTCAATCTTCCGGTAAGACTTGATCTTATGTCCAGCGGCACTTGAGTTCCAGCTCGCTTGCACACTGGAAGCATTGCAATTACCAAGGTTGGTGTAGGGAACGGCCTGCATTGTTGCAACACCCCTTTGTTGAACTACGTCAAAGGCATAGGCAAAGTTGGTTCCATTGCAATCCTGTCCTTTTTTATCATCTGGTATTGCTGTAAACAGATCCTTTGGGCTCAACTGAATAGACGGATCAGACAGCTGTGAACTGCTGTAGCCTTTTTCAATACCTTCAATAGCTGTTTTCATGTTATAGCCTACAGCCCAGGATACGCAGGTTCCATACTGTCCCTGGTCACCTATCGGCGGGAACTTAGGCACCAGGTCAACACTTGCAGGCAGATTACCACTTCCTGTACCAAAACTGATATTCGTAGAAGTGGGTATGGTCGACAGGTTGTCGTCTCCCGTATAACCAAACTTGCTGGAGCTTGTTGTTGGTGTAGGCTGCTTCTCTTCAGGCGTACATCCGCTTGCGACAATGGCAAGTAAAAGAGCAAATGAAACGGTTCTTTTCATGATTTGATTTTTTAAAAGTGTGGTGTTGGTTTATTGTGTTTTGTTGAATTTTAGTTTATTCGCCCCCTTCCTAGCTTTACTGTAAAAGATTGACCCTTTCGAAATACTGCTGGTGATCCGGGTGCATCGGAAAAAAGTCGGAACCTATCTGAATGTAGCCGCACCAGGCTGCCATCGGCAGCTTGAACTTTCTGAATTACAAACCCTATCAATGCCTTCTTTCTTTCAATTGTTGATGGGATAACATCGACTACTTTCGCCGTCACCACCGCTCCTCTTTTTATTACCGTCCGCCCCCTCACCACTACGTCTTCATCACAATGCATCCTGATAATTGTCCCGTCCATATCTACATTCTCGGAAGTCAAATTCTCATCCAGAATCACTCTTATAGCCCTACCGGCAGGTATGTCCACCGGACCGGCATAGGTATCCGCTGCTCTGCGGCCCGCAACAGGCGGTTCTTCCACTACGTCCTCGTCTGTGGATTCGCTGACCTTTGTTGTACCTTTCTTACTTTCTTTGCTTTTCCGTGGCTGCTCTACTGTCGTAGCTTCCCTGCTTCCCGGTTCACTCTTATCGCCATAGGCATTGTTCGCAACTGGCAAGCTGGTCGATAGCTGGCTTTCAATTGTGGCCGCGCTACTAGCCGCGTCTTCATCTTCTGCTTCTGTAGCTACGACTTCATTCTTCTTAATGCTGTTTTGTGCAGGCTCGCCTAGCGAGCTGCCCCATACGATCATGGCCACGCACAACACAACAGCACCTGCAAGTATCCAGATAGCACTACCAGCCTGCTTCCATTCGATAACCGGCAAAGACCTCGAGATCTTCTTTACGGTGTCAAATACCAGAAATGGTTTAAACGACCGTGTCCCAGGTACAAGCTGATCATCTACAACTTCCCTGGTACTTAGTGCGTTAGTCAACGCCTCGTGTTTCAGAAGCATTCCAGGCATTATGCCGGAAAGTGCCTGCTGAAGTGCCGACGCTGAGCCATGCCTCCGTGAAGCATTTCTGGATAGTGCCTGAAGAATCACGCGCTGCAAGACCGCAGATACTCCAACCGGAAAGTCAGTTGCCGGCTTTTCCTCCAGCTTCGCTTTCATTACTTCATAGTCGGTATCTCCTGTAAATGGCGTATGCCCACACAACATTTCATACAGGATATTCCCTACAGCATAGATGTCCGTCCTCTCGTCACCTTCCTGGCCTTGTACCTGCTCTGGCGCCATATACTCAAGGGTTCCTACTGATTTGCCATGACGGGTAATCCTGCGGGAATCTCGTATTCTGGCTATGCCGAAGTCCATGATCTTTACCTCTCCATCCTCTGATATCATCACATTCGATGGCTTCAGATCGCGATGTATTATCCCTTTTCGATGAGCATGTTGCAACCCCTCCAGAATCTGTATTGTTATACTTACTGCAACCAACGGTGAGAGTCTGCCGTGGATCTTCATCCACTCGTCAAGCGTTTTGCCCTCAACGTACTCCATCACCATCCAAAAGGTGTCTCCCTTCGGCAGGAAGCTATATAGATGTGTGATGTTAGGGTGATTGAGCCTTGCGAGGGCCAGCGCTTCCTGTTGAAAACGGCTCTCCATCTGCTCTTCTGCCACCAATGGGCGGTTCAGCTCCTTTATTGCCACTCTTCGCTCAAGTGTAGTATCTTCTGCCAGGTATACGGTACCCATACCACCTTCCCCTATCTTGCCTATTATTCGATACTGATCATCTGTTAAGTAGCTCATAACAACACGTTTTGCTCCTTAGTAATAGAAGAATCAGGTGAAAAGTCATCATGTAGAATGTCAACTATTATTGCAGAGTAGTTGTCGGTGGCTCCACGAATGGTGCAAAGTCCCTTAAAACAGCTTATTACCAGGTCAGTATCCTGAAGTTCCATCAGGTGTTGAATCTCCTCATTGGTCAGTACTTCATACAATCCATCCGAGCAAAGAAGAAATCTGTCACCCGAAAGCACCTGCATACCCGCCATTGCAACCTCTGGCTCCACATCCTCCGTAGTCCCGAGCGCACGCGTGATAACATTCTTCATACTATGGCTGCCTGCCTCTTTGGCGGATATTTCTCCATTCTCTATCATCTGATTGACCAGGGTGTGATCCTTCGTCAGTTGGGTAAGCTTTCTTTGCCTCAGCCGGTACAATCTGCTGTCTCCAACATGAGCATGAAACATAATCCCTTGATCTATCAACAGCATCACAGCAGTAGTCCCCATCCCTTCATATTCCGGGTGTGTTCTGGAAGTGCTATATATTTCTTCATTGGCCGCTTTGGCTAGCTTTTTCAGTAGCGCACCTGATAAATCTGCTTCATTGGCTCTCACAATGTTCTTCGCCACATGGCATGCCAGTTGACTCGCTACTTCACCTGCATTATGTCCACCCATTCCATCGGCAACCATCGCAAATACAGTTCGGTAGTTGTCGTTCGGGTAAATGGTTATCACAGCATCCTCATTTGAGTCCCTGGTGGGCCCTGTTTCAGAGATCATTGATACTTTACAGCTAATGAATGACCCGTTCTCGGATACTTCTTCTGCTACTTCTACAGATAGTCCATTTCTTTTACTCCAGGGAAATTTCATGGTATTTGTTTGTTGATAGTTATTCTTCGTATTTACTGCCGAGCCACCGTTCCTGACATAGGAACGGTGGCTTTATGGCAGACCCGTCAAAACAAAAGAGCTACTTTACCGGGCTTTTGTATTCTTAGTTATTAGTCAGTACTTCCTGGCGACCCATCAACTCTATTGCGTACTTAATTGGAATGGCAAATGATAATGTAGAGTTGCCTGCAGAGTAGATCCCTATCACGCGTCCCTGGTCGTCAAACATCGGACCTCCACTGTTACCCGCTCCTGTAGAGTTGATCGTTAGCTGGTAATAGTCTCCCATCGTATTCAGGTACTCATCAACCTTCTTCCCTGACTCCCTACCTCTAACCAGCCTTCCTATGTTTCCTGTGCTAATAGTTGGCACGGGCACTTTTACTATGTTCGGATTCCTGTTGAAGTAGTCTTGCGAGCGATTAGCTATGTACTGGTCAGGTGATAGGGCTGGGTAACCCATTACTACTGCACTGTTCCCGGGAGCTATTTCTTTGTAGTTGTCAAACATGGTTACTTTAGCCAAAGCTTCAGGAAGATCAATCTTCACCATAGCCACGTCGTGAGAGTTAGATATTCTGACAATCTTTGCAGGTGTACGGAGCGAGTTGTTAGCAAAAGTTACATCCATGTAAGCGCTTGCACCATCTATCATCTTTATACCTGATTGAAATAACTGTCTGTTATAGTTCATTGCTTCAGCAGGCACCCAGTTCTTCATCTCCGCCTCAGTTACATATGCCCGCAGGTTGTCGTGTAATACTCCGTTAGCATCAGGTTCCATCAATATACCAGGGAAGGCGGTCGCGGGGAATTGGTAGGCCGTTAGCCAAGGGGCTGCAACATGGCGGTTGGTAATAATGAAGCCTTGCTCAGATACTACGAATCCGCTTCCGGTTCCAAATCCTCCAATTGGCTCCAACCGCGATCCTATAGGTGCAGCACTCTTTGTTGACAAATATGGCTCAGTAATTCCCTGGTTATTGCGGATGTATGCTGCCTTATAATCTACGATCTTCTTCCCCACATATACCGGGGCGTACACATGATATAGCTCCTCCCCGGTCTGGGTTATGGTAAGTTTCCAACCCATCTCTATAAATACCACCTTGTCTTCGTTAGCCTTGGCTATCTGCGCAGGTGTCACACCCATATCTTTTGGTGCGGGTGTCACTGGTGCTGAGCTTAGTTTGGATTGGTTCTTGTACAGTACCCATCCACCGGTTCCCACCACCAGCAGTATGGCTATTATGGTTATCGCCAGTCCCACTTTGTTCTTCTTCTCAGTCTGCTGTATCATGTGCTGCATAGTTGCCTTGCCTATCGCTTCTTTCTGCGGCACCTTCATTTCTGCTGTCTTCGATGCTTCGTGTGTCTTGGTCGGGTTGGCCACTGGTGTTTCCATTACCCTCGTTTTCTTCACGTGCGATGCGGGGCGAGGGTCCAGATCAAATTCCATTGATGGCCCTTCTTTACCCAGCCTCACTATATCTCCCGCCATTATCTGGGTCTTCTCAGTTATCAGGCGGTCGTTCACGTAGGTTCCGTTCTTGCTCTGACAGTCTATAACTGTGTATTGGTCCTTATGCACTTCATCCTGAACGATGCGGCAATGCTCACGGCTAATAGCGTCCTCCTTCACAGGGTCAAATGTTACATCATTTGCAGGGCCGCGTCCTATACGGATCTCAAATCGATCTCTGACGGGAAACCGCTCTGTCTGACCTTTTTTGCTTCCGCTCATATGGCGGATGATCATGGTGGTAATGTTTGGATTGCTCATTGTATTATGTTTTTGACGGTGATTAATTGGTTGTGTATTTCTCCTACAATGACAAATAGGACATAAGGCGTTAAGGTCATCATCACATGGAAAGTTTTTTTTGTCATTTTCCCGTGCCTGAGTATCACCTTACCTCCCTATTTATACTCCTCCCTATGCTGTATCTCCTATACCTCGTATCTTTCCGCCTTTCAACATTAGTTCCATGTCAGATGAAGAGATAGCATACCTGGAAATTGGCAACGGCATCCCGGGCGCACAACAAAGCCAGATGTTCGGCAAGCCTTGCTTCAAGATCAACGGGAAGGCCTTTATTGCTTTTTTTCAGAATTGTATGGTATTCAAGCTCTCAGGAGAATCCCATGCGGAGGCGCTGAATCTTCAGGGGGCACAGTTGTTCGATCCTTCAGGCAAGAAAAGGCCGATGAAAGAATGGGTTCAGGTGCCTTACGCTCATAAGGGCAAATGGACTTCCTTTGCCAAGGCAGCTTACGAATACGTAAAGGGCAGCTAATTATGGTTCGGCTGGTATTGCTCATCATTGTCTTCCTGCTTTCCCTGCTGTGCATCTTTCCCGCACCTACTTTCCACCTCTGGATGGTATCCATCCTGTCCACTGAGTTCTGCTGGCTTTTCCTGGTCCTGACGGTCATCTTGTTATTCGTCAGGGTAGACGCTCGCATGAAAAGACGTATAGGTACCCTACTGGGGCTTGCAGCATTCGCGTTCTTCTCCTATCCTCTGTTTAGTGCCTATAAAGTCTCTATGACGCTCGACAAAGACTTCGAATGCTCCTTCCCCACAGTCCCCTCCGCCACCTCAGGCGGTCCCGCACAGTCTCCATTGAGTTTTTCCCGGCTATTCTCCGCCCTCTGGCAGGAATCAGTTCCATTCAAGACCTTCACCTTCGACTCTTCCTCAACGTCATCCCTCCGTCTCGACTTCTATCGTTCCGCCCAGTCCGGCCCTCGACCCTGCGTTGTCGTCATCCACGGGGGCAGTTGGAGCGGTGGTGATAGAAGGCAGCTCCCGGAGCTAAACAGCTATCTGGCGCAAAATGGCTACAACGTTGCCGCTATTAGTTACCGCCTTGCCCCTCACTTTCAAAATCCTGCTCCGGTTGAGGATGTTCAAAAGGCACTACGCTTCCTTATTTCAAATTCCACAAGCCTGGGCATAGATACCACCCGTTTCGCCTTGCTAGGCAGGTCAGCAGGCGCTCAGGTAGCTTTGCTCGCTGCTTACACCTTACGTCATCCTTCCATTAAGGGTGTCATCTCCTTCTATGGTCCTGCCGATATGGTCTGGGGCTATTCTCTTCCGGCTAATCCGCTCGTCATGGATAGTCGTAAGGTTATGAGCGACTACCTTGGCGGTAGCTTCGAGGAGGTCCCACGCAATTACTACAACAGCTCACCGGCAGAATTCGTTACTTCCTCATCTCCTCCCACGCTCATGATCCACGGCAAGAACGATCCCCTGGTAGCGTATGAGCACAACATCAGGCTCATCGAAAAGCTAAAAGCAGCAGGTGTTCCTCATTTCCTCCTCACGCTCCCATGGGCTACTCATGGTTTCGATTATACACTTCACGGGTCTGGCGGTCAGCTTTCCACCTATACCGTCCACCGTTTCCTCTCTTCTGTTCTTAAGTAGTTTACCACTTTAACATTTCTTTTCAAAACCCGGTAGGGTTCTTGGAACAGGTGGGGTAAAGAAATTCAACTCAGATGAAATTAAAGATCAAGATTATGGCCATGCTGATTGCTCTGTTCAGCATCACTGCTATCAGCAACGAGGCCTCCGCTCAAAGGGTTAGGGGTAATGTGTCAGTCTCCAGTGGCGGCCAGGGCTACGATCGTTATGATGATGGTCCGCGTGTACGCAGGGGCCACGCACCCAGGTGGCATCGCAGGCACCACATGCATCGCCAACCGGCGCACCGTAATTACAGGCACCGGGGACATAACAACCATCGTTACGAACGTCGTTACGACCGTAGAGATGACCACCGCAGATATGATCATGATCGCCGCGATCATCGCGGATCAGATCGCAGGTATCACAGCGGAAGGTAATCTTTCGTAAAAAACATAGCAGGCCACCGCACACGTCGTCACGTGTACGGTGGCCTTTCTGTTGTGCCAGGCTTCGTATTTCCTTAGTTCTATCATGTACCTTTGCGGCCATATCAATCCGCAACTTTTTCATGACAGATGATAATAGCCTCGGTTTAGATTCAGTCTGTGTCCACGGTGGGCATATCGGTGAAAGCAACAGGTCGCACCTTACACCTATTTACGCCTCCAGTACTTACACCTTCGATTCTGCCGAGCAGGCAGCAGCCATATTCAAAGGAGATGAGCAAGGATACGTATATGGCCGCTTTGGCAATCCTACCATCAACGAAGCCGAGCGCAAAATAGCGCTTCTTGAAGCCTACGGCCTTAAAGATGATCAGGACAAGCCTCTCGCGTTAAAGGCTATTCTTCACGCTAGTGGTATGGCTGCCATCACCACCATGCTTCTGGCAAATGTGAAGTCAGGAGAAAAGATCATCACGCATCGCTCACTCTACGGCGGTTCTCAGGAGTTAATAGACAAGGTGCTTCCATCACTCGGCATCGACACCATAGTCATCGATTTCCAGGACCTTGAAACAGTCGCAAAAGCCATTCAGGCTGATAGCAAAGTTAGGCTGATGTACATCGAAACACCGGCCAACCCTACTCTTCAGTGCGTTGATCTTGCCAGTCTCTCCGCACTCGCAAAGCAGCACAATCTCATAGTGTGTGTAGACAACACCTTCGCCACTCCTTACCTGCAGCAGCCTTTCCGCTATCAGGTAGATTATGTCATGCACTCCACCACCAAGTACCTCAATGGTCACGGCACTGCCGTCGGGGGTGTGCTCGTAGGCAGAGATCTGGATAAGATGAACACCACTGTAACCAAGACCCACCGTCTCCTGGGCGGCAATAGCAATGCCTTTGAGGCGTTTCTGCTCACCAACGGTCTCCGCACCTTCTCGCTCCGCATGGAGCGGCACTGTTCTAATGCCGCTCGGGTTGCAGAGTACTTGCAAAACCATGCTGCTGTGTCTGTTGTCAATTACCTCGGGTTGAAGTCGCACCCGCACCACGACATAGCCATGAAGCAAATGAAGCACGCCGGTGCCATGCTTAGCTTCCAATTGAAAGACGGTTACGATGCAGGCGTAGCTTTTATGAATAAGCTTCAGCTCTGCACCAGCGCAGTTTCTCTCGGCACTTGCGATACGCTCATCTCGCACCCTGCCTCCACCACGCACGTAGGCGTCCCTCGCGATAAACGCCTGGAGTTCGGCATCACCGACGGACTTATCCGCATGAGTGTAGGTATCGAAACAGTGGAAGATATTATTAACGACCTCGATCAGGCTTTATCTTAATTCTTAGAAATCATACTATACAGATGAATACGGTTTATGTTATAGATGCAATCCGCACTCCCGTAGGCAAGCACGGTGGTAGCCTCGCCACAGTTCGCCCCGACGATCTTCTGGCGCACGTCCTCAGGGTGCTTATCGAGAGAAACCCTAAGGTAGATGTCAATGCTATCGAAGATGTTATCGCCGGTGCTGCCAACCAGGCTGGAGAAGACAATCGCAACGTTGCTCGCATGGCAGCGCTCATGGCTGGTCTCCCCGTCAGCGTAGGGGGCAATACAGTCAATCGCCTATGTGCCTCCGGTCTGCAGGCGGTTATGGATGCTTCACGCGCCATTATGTGTGGCGATGGTGAGGTCTTCATCGCTTGCGGCGTCGAGTCTATGACTCGTGCTCCCTTTGTCATGGCAAAGGCGGAGTCTCCTTACCAGCGTAAGGTCGAGATCTTCGATACCAGCATCGGCTGGCGCTTCGTCAACAGTAAGCTTAGCAGCCTCCACTACCCTTACGTCATGGGCGAGACTGCCGAAAACGTAGCTGAACGTTGGAATGTCACCCGTGAGGAGCAGGACAAGTTCGCACTCCAAAGCCAGGAAAGGTACTTCGCAGCAAAGGCTTCAGGAAAGTTCACAGAGGAGATTACACCTGTCACAGTCGATTTGGGCAAGGGTAAAACGATGGTCTTCGATACCGACGAGCACCCACGTGAGACGTCGCTCGAGAAGTTGGCTGCCTTAAAGCCCGCTTTCAAAAAAGATGGCACCGTCACCGCAGGCAATTCCAGTGGTGTCAACGATGGCGCAGGTGCTATCCTGCTGGCTTCGGAAGATGCAGTTAAGAAGTATGGCCTCACACCCATGGCTAAGATCACCTCCATGGCAGTTGCCGGTGTCGATCCCGCTGTTATGGGTGTCGGCCCCGTCCCCGCTACCTTAAAGGCGCTTAAGCGTGCAGGTCTCACCGTTAGCGATCTGGATCTTGTAGAGCTCAACGAAGCTTTCGCATCACAGGGTATCGCCTGCATGAGAGACCTAAGTCTTGAAGGTGCTAAGGTCAATGTAAACGGTGGCTCCATAGCCATAGGACACCCTCTTGGCTGTAGCGGCGTCCGTATATCCACCACGCTTTTATATGAACTGCGTCGTCGCAATGCCAGATATGGTTTAGCCACCATGTGTATCGGTGTTGGCCAAGGAGCAGCAGTTATATATGAAAATTTGCAGACTCAATAGCCCATGAATAGCTCGCCTCACTGGCCGCCATGTCATATTACAGAAAACATAAAGGCACCTGGGATATCTATGGGATTACACTGGATCTACACTGGAGTTACACTGAAGTCACACCGGCATAGCACCCTGTGTTGAAGCCATACCGAAGCAACTTCATATCAGGCGAAACTAATTATTCACCCTGCCTCCGCAGGCACAACTATAGCAATCATGAGAAAGATCGATATCCATACCCACATCATGCCGGAGCATATCCCGAACTACTTCGAGAAGTTTGGCTACGGCGAGTTTATCCATCTACAGCATCACTGCCCCGGTTGCGCCCGCATGATCAAGGGTGACAAAGTCTTCCGTGAGGTAGAACAAAACTGCTGGGACCCCTCCACCCGAATGAAAGAGATGGACCTCACCGAGGTCGGGGTGCAGGTACTATCCACCATCCCCGTACTGTTCAACTACTGGGCTCAGCCCCACCACGGCCTCGAAACCGCCCGCTTCTTCAACGATCATATAGCTCAGTGTGTAGAGCAGCACCCCGATCGCTTCATCGGCATCGGCACAGTTCCCTTGCAGGATATCGATTTGTCTATAAAAGAAATGGAGCGCTGCATCCGTGAGCTCCATATGCCCGGCCTTGAAATAGGCTCCAACATCAACGGTAAAAACCTCAGCGACCCCTACTTCGATCCGTTCTGGAAGGCCGCCGAGGAGCTCGGCTGCGCCCTCTTCATCCATCCATGGGAGATGATGGGTCAGGCTGATATGCAGAAGTACTGGCTCCCCTGGTTGGTAGGCATGCCGGCTGAAACTGCAAGGGCTATCAGTTCCATGATCTTCGGTGGTGTCTTCCGCCGCTTCCCCAACCTTCGTGTAGCCTTCGCTCACGGCGGTGGCAGCTTTCCTTTCACCATCGGCCGCATAGAGCATGGCTTCCTCGTCCGCCCCGATCTATGCGCCATCGACAATGACGTCAATCCCCGCCATTACCTCGGCAAGTTCTGGATAGATGCGCTGGTCCATGATCCAAAAGCCCTCGAGTATGTTGTTGATGTAATTGGTGGGGACAAAGTCTGCATGGGCAGCGATTATCCCTTCCCTCTTGGGGAGCATCACCCCGGCAAGCTCATAGAGGGCATGTCTTTCTCGCAGAGTCAAAAAGAGCAGTTGCTTTATACCAACGCACTTTCCTGGCTAAATTTAGACGCTTCCTCGTTCTCTTCATAAAGCAGGTACCCTCCTAAAAAAATTAATCCCTCCGGTCATTCTTAGCAGGATATGACACCGGAGGGATCTTTTCATTGGTCTTGTCACTACATATATAGAAGCATTGGTTCCTTTGTTTATGCACCACCAGTGCCCGCTCTTCTCTTCTCCTCTTCAGCACCCCCACTCCTTCTCCTCGTAGGTGCCACAGTCTTCTTACCAAATCTGTAAGTAAATGCAACGGTTACCTGTCTCGTTTCCCGCTCAGCGGTGAACGATTCTTTATAGCCTGTAAATACCGAGGTGGCACTAGGATAGCCCGTCCAAAACAGGTCCTGCACATTCAGCCGCAGCGTCGCTCTCTTATCCAGGAAGTTTTTCTGCACCCCCATATTCAGCATCCACACCGGCTGTACATCCATGTATCCATATATTTGTCTTGCCTGGTAAAAGCCTCCGAGCTCCGCCGAGAAGTTCCTTGGCAGTATAAAAGTGTTGGTGGTATTAAAGTCAAATGTCGGCCTGCCATTATTTAGTGGTGTGTTAGCTATGTTGCCTTCATACCTCGCATAGTAGATGTTATAGTTCGTCACATTGTTCCACCACTTCGTCACCTGGAAAGGGTACGCGCCACTCAGCCCTACAAACAGCATCCTGTCCAGGTTTTTATTGGTCTGTACCGTCACATTTTTCTCATTGTCGCTCGGCTGTATCACTTCGGTTATTATGCCTTTATTTATTCCATAAGTTATTGTAGTCAGAAATCTCTGCTTATAAGTATGGGATAGCTCCACCGAGTAAAACGACGCGGGGTTCAGATAGGGATATCCTTCGCGGTAGGTCGTAGCGTCAATGTAGTGCCTGAATGGGTTTAGCTGCTGATAGTTTGGCCGCTCTATCCTTCTGCTCAGCGTTACTCCAATATCATGTATCGGCGTCATGTGATATTGCACCGCAAAGCTTGGGAATAGTTGTGTGTACGAGTAGGTGTTAGTTGAAGGTTGGTTTATTGCTCTTTGCTCCAGCTTAATATTCGTGTTCTCCAGCCTTAGCCCCACCTGCACACCAAATTGTTCCCACTCCTTATTCGTATTCAGGTAGGCGGCATTGATGTTTTCGTTGTAAATGAAATGGTTTGTCCTCAATGGATCGGGTGTAGTACTATTGTTCACGTAAAATATGGGCTCATTGTCTGCTGTTACATAGCTGGATTTGACCCCAGTTTCCACTCTCAGTTTTTTCTCCAGTGGCAGGGTGAGGTCTGCCTTCACGCTCCTTATCTGTGTCAGCCCGGTCAGGTCACTGCTCAGAGCCTCATCCGGTCTGTTCTCCGTCCCATTGGGGTTTCTATATATTGTTGTAAAGTTCTGGTTGCTCTGGTTCCCAAATGCGGCATAGTCCAGGTCAATAGCCAACTCCTTTCCTGTGGTGTCAAATACATGTCTCATATATCCATTCCCAGCATAGTTGTAGTAGGCGTTCTCGTGTCTGCCGGTTGTGAAGAACCAATATTCTATCTCATCGTTGGCAAAGCGCCTATTCGATTTGTTATCCGCTTTCGGACTAAAGCTATTTGTAATCCCACTTACCGATATACCTATCGTTGTCTTTGACGATAATGTGTAGTCTAGCCCAGCGTTCGCCATATGGTTTTTGAAGTCAAATACGGCATTGTTATCCTGATCCAGTCTGGATGTTTGTTGATCATTCGTGTCCAGAAATTGCCTGTTCAACATCAGGTGGTTAAACCATATGCGCTTGGCATAGTTATAGCTAACGAAGGCGGTAAGCTTTTTATTGCGATAATTCAGGCTTGCCCCACCTGAATACTTAGGGTACACCCCCTGTCCATAAGATAGGTTCACACTCCCATTCACCCCCAGCCGCTGGTCTTTCTTGGTTATGATGTTTATTATACCCGCACTCCCGGCAGCATCATATCTCGCACCAGGGTTAGATATGATCTCTATCCGGTCTATAGAGTTAGCGGGCATACTCTTCAGCACATTCGCAAGATCTTGCCCGCTCATGGGCGTCTGCTTCCCATTCATCCATATCATTACGCCTTGTTTCCCCTTCAGTGATATGTTGTCATTATTATCCACCATCACTCCCGGCGACCTTTGCAGCACTTCCATAGCAGAGGAGCCTGCGCTGATGATACTGTTCTCTACATTCACGATGATCTTATCCGCCTTCACTTCTATAAATGGTTTCTGTGCCCGCACTGCCACTTCGTTCAGGGTAGTACTCTTTGCTGTTACGGTAATGTCGGGAACAACAGTATTACCTGCCACTGCTATCTTCCCGGACGAATAGGTCTCATACCCAAGCATCGTTACCTTCAGTACATACTCGCCAGCTGGTATATTCTCCAGTACAAATACGCCCTGCTCATCTGTCAGTGCAGCTTTCACCAGCTTATCCTGTCCTTCCACCAATACCACGTTGGCAGAAGCTACTGCCCTTTGCTCATTGTCTGTCACTTTACCGGTAACCGTGTTGCCTTCTTTCCGGGCATATATCATCGTTGGTATTATCATCAGTATCAGCAGTATCGATAGTCTGTTCATGTCCTCGTTCTTTGATGCCATAAATGTATCCGAGGTTACATCGTTTCCTTTCACCCGCGAAGGGTGAAATGCGCTTGGAGGGCATCACTCATTAGGGGTGATTTCTTCTGCCATATTCAATAAATAAGCACTTTGACACACTCTCCCTACCTGCCTTCAGCTTAAAGATTTAACTTCACTTCACCTATGTTCAAAGGCAGACATTTCAGACTGTTTCTAGTAGTTCAACTCTTTCTATTGCTCGGTATCAAAGAACCTCTGCTGGCGCAGAGATATCCTTTCTATAATCTTAATGTTGAGTATGGTCTTATCCAGTCCCAGGCTCGCGACATGGCACAGGATAAGCTCGGCCACTTGTGGATCGGTACCCTCGGTGGTCTCAGCAGGTTCGATGGCCAGAGCTTCACAAATTACTCAGTGCGTGATGGCATGCCGGACAATACGGTCAACTCGGTTGCAACAGATCGGCAAGGAAATATCTGGACCGGCAGCCCGGATGGTCTTGCCCGTTTCAATGGCAAGTCCTTTAAACATTTCAGCTTCAGAACTAATGATGGAGAAGCAGCCAACAATGTTCACCAGGTGCAGGTTCATCCAAACGGATCCGTTTGGTGTCTCGCTTCCAACAAGCTGTTCAGCGTCATCGGCAACAAGCCAAAACATGTCGCTACTCCAGACTCAGTGGGACTTCTCACTGCTTTACTCGTTGAGAAGTCTGCTATCTGGACGACAGCCGTCGGCGGTATGTTGTACAGACACGCTGCCGGCCGTTGGGATAGCCTGATGATACCTGCTACAAACCTCACGTACAACACAGTTGTTTACCAGATCTTTCGCGACAGTCGCCAGCAATTGTGGCTCACCACTAACAAAGGCCTTTATACACTCGACAGCGGCCGTATAGTTATTGCCAGAGCACGGTCTGGCAAGCTCGACAACCTGCCGACCCTTCTTTCAATAACTGAAGACCGGACAGGGGCACTCTGGATGGGAACCAACAGCGGCGTCATCAGGCTTGCTGACTCCACCCTTACTTACTTCAACAAGCGCAGCGGCCTTAGTGATAACTCCTTTCCGTCCATGTTCACAGATGCTGAGGGAAACGTATGGATGGCTTCTGATGGGCAGGGGGTTTTTAGATACTCAGGTACGCAGTTTACAGTGGTAGATGAAACCACAGGCCTCCCCAGTGGTCAGATAATGAGCATCGAGCGAGACAGGGGCGACCGGATCTTTATGGGCACTTACGATGCGGGGCTGTACGCTTACGAAAATGGCGTGGTCAATAGTCTAGGATTTCCTTTACAATCTACAGCCATCACCGCCCTAAAGAACAGGAATGGTACTTTATGGATAGGTACGCGCGGTGCAGGGCTTTGGAAATACAATGGCACTTACTATTATTCCTATTCAGCCCAGTCAGGCAAGGTCATTTCTAATTCGATCGCCAGTATGTACACTGACGATCTTAACCGGTTGTGGATCGGCTTCTCCAACGGGGCTATGATGTACGATGGCGACAGTCTGAAAGACATCGTCACCGGTCAATATGTAGTACAGGACTTCATTCAACTCCAGGCCGACAGCATACTCATGGCAACCTCTGCTGGCCTTCGTGTGTATGCTAACGGCACGGTATATCCTTACACTACTGGTACCATTCTGGACACTGCAGTTCCCCAATGCTTCACCAAGCGAGGTAGCGACTTATGGGTAGGCACCAGCGATAATGGCGTGGTATATTACAATCTTGACAGCAGGCGCACCTTTACTATCGACAAGAAGAACGGCCTGCAGTCTGATTTCATCTACAACATTATTATTGATGATAACGGCAACATCTGGGCAGGTACTGGTTATGGCATTCACCGGATTTCAATAAATGCGCAAGGCCACCCTTCCGTATATTTCTACGGTAAGGGTCATGGCATGCGCGGCATGGAAAGCAACCACAAGGCTGTGCTGAAGATGCCTGATGGAAGCATGTGGTTCGGCACCACTAACGGTGCGCTGCATTACAAACCCAATTCACAGCTCATCGTGCCTCAGCCCACCAGTGTGGTCATGCAGTCCATAAAGCTGTTCGGAGAAACAGTCATTGACAGTAACTACTATGATAGTACTGACGTGTGGTACCATGTTCCTTACGGCCTCAGGCTGCCTTACAAGAAGAATAATATAGCTTTCACCTTCCATGCTATTTCCCTTGGAAGCAGCGAACAGATAAAATATAGGTACCGCATTGAGGGATTAGATGCCCCGTGGTCAGACTGGTCTGCCACAAATACTGTTACGTATTCTGCCTTGCCGCCCGGCCAGTACACCTTCATCGTTCAGTGCATGGCCTGGGGTGCTGATCAGCAACCGACTGAGCTTGCCTATCCCTTCGAAATCATTACTCCTTTCCATAAGACCAACTGGTTCCGCCTGATTGTTCTGGTAGGCTGTATTCTGCTGGGTATTACCATTCAATACATTGTCAATCACAGAAAGCAGAACAGGCTAAAGCTCATGGAGCAGCTACGGCGGGAAGAACAGAATAAGGTAAGACAGCGGACTGCAGAAGACTTTCATGATGAAGTAGGAAACAAGCTTACCCGCATCAATGTACTTACCAATGTGCTGAAGAAGAAGATCGTGCTGACACCAGATGCAGATAGGATAATTCACCAGATACAGGACAATACAGCGCAGCTATACAGCGGCACTCGTGATATTCTGTGGTCGCTGAAGCCGTCTAATGACAGCCTGTATGAGATCCTGCACAGAATACGTGACTTCGGCGGTGAGTTATTTCAGGACACCGAGATAAACTTCACCTTCATTGGCTCTGATGAACGGTGGAGAGACTACCGCCTACCCCTGGACGTGAGTAGAAATCTCATCATGATATTCAAAGAAGCATTAAACAACTGCCTCAAATACTCTAAGGCAACAGAGGTCCAGCTTGAGGCCTACCTCCGGGATGATCAGGCTGTTCAGTTGATCCTTACTGACAACGGCGAGGGATTTGATATCCATTACGTGAAGAAGGGGCATGGCATTGATAATATGAACGTCCGCGCAAGCAGGATAAATGGCAGGTTGTATATAGATTCGCATAAAGGAAAGGGTACAATCATCAATCTTACATTCAGGCTACCAAAGGATATACCCTTAATAAGGGGATACCAGAGTGAGTAAAGAGTAGGAACTTTAAACCCATAAACCTCAGATTATGAGCAGGGATCTTGATATAAGAGTAAGTATCATAGAAGATGATGAAACAATAAGAGAAGGGTATGCTTACCTGATAGGCAACACTCCCGGATATAAGGTCATAAGCAGCTATCCTTCATTTGAGGATGCTGCTAAGAAGATACACCATGATGATCCGGACGTACTGCTGCTGGACGTGGAGCTGCCTGGTATATCAGGAATAGATGCATTGCCTAAGCTGAAGAAGCTGATACCTGAAACTTACATTCTGATACTTACTGTCTATGAACAGGACATGCTCATCTTTCGTGCATTGGGCAACGGAGCATCCGGGTACCTCACTAAGAATACACCACCTGAAAAGATAATCAGCTCTATACACGAGGTAATGGAGGGCGGCGGTCCAATGAGTGCTCATATAGCTCGCATGGTCATTCAGTCTTTCCAGAGAAATGAGTCTTCTCCGCTCACAAGGAGGGAGACAGAGATACTGGAACAGATAGCCACCGGGAAGAGCCGTAAGCGGATAGCCGACGAGCTCTTTATAGACCTTGAGACCGTCAAGAGCCACATCAAGAACATCTACCACAAGCTCAATGTTCATTCGAAAGCGGATGCTATAAAGACCGCTAAGGATAACAAGTTTATCTAGGACGTATCAGGGTGTCCTCCTTCTGTCTTACTGGTTAGGTACTGGTTAGGTAAGGGTTTGGAAAGAGCTGAGTACGGGCCGACACTAGGCAGACGGGACACAACATCCGGTAGAGCAAGCAGAAGGGAAAATTAACGCATTTGCCGGCAGCCTTTCAATAAAAATTCCAGATCATGAATTAGACTGGGGTAATCGTTTTAATGAAAAGGGTTATCTATTTTGTCTTGCGAAAAGAAAACCCTTGAGCGCATCTACCACCGAGTCGAAACTGGAGCGGGGCCTTTCGCTGACGCAGGCAACGGCTGTGAACATGATAGATATGGTGGGTATTGGCCCATTCATAACGCTGTCGTTGATAGTGGGGATGATGCAGGGACCGCTAAGTATACTGGCATGGCTGTTGGGAGCACTGCTGGCTTATATGGATGGCTTTGTGTGGGCGGAACTTGGAGCGAAATATCCTGAAGCGGGCGGAAGCTATGTATTTCTTCAGAAACTGTTTGGCAAGGCGGGAAAGCTGATGGCATTTCTGTTCATCTGGCAGACGACCATACAGGCGCCATTAGTTATTGCCAGTGGCAGCATTGGCTTCAGCCAGTATCTTTCCTTTCTCCTGCCCCTTACAGACATAGAAAAGAAAATGGTGAGCGGGCTGCTTGTTATCCTGCTGGTGGTCTTGCTGTACCGCGGCATCAGGAGCATAGGAAAGATATCTGTGCTGCTGTGGTTTATTACCGGCGGAACCATTATCTGGCTCATCATTTCAGGTATTCCCTCAGCT
>Ga0196970_1000788_pt1 | contig 30021 bp, 28 predicted proteins | sample S1v_513CmetaG_FD_148672 | JGI IMG/M metagenome (GOLD analysis project Ga0196970, IMG submission 148672) | Soil microbial communities from Anza Borrego desert, Southern California, United States - S1+v_5-13C | ecosystem: Environmental > Terrestrial > Soil > Desert | place: USA: California... | reverse complement strand
GCCATTGGTGGCTTGAAAGCAACGTTTGTCACCCTCTCCCCAACCCCTCTCCCGTCCAGGGAGAGGGGCTTTTCTCTTTCCGCGCAGCGACTTACCGCAATCGCGAGATGTGTGCATACCGTAGCGCTTTCGCGGGAATGACGATTTTGGAAAGGTGCCGGACAGTGCGACGCGCGCTCCGCGCAAGTCGATTGTGAGTAAGTGCAAGGCTTGCGCGTGGCTGACGGGATTCGTGAACAGGAAAAATTGTCTCTGTTGGCGATTACCCTACCCCCGCGAGCGCCTACAGGCTCTCCGCGCCGAGGTAGGATTCGATCACCCGCGGGTCGGCGGCGATGGCGGCCGGAGTGCCCTCGGCGATCTTCTCGCCGTGATCGAGGACGACGACGTGGTCGGACAGGGCCATCACCGCCCGCATGACGTGCTCGATCATCAGAATGGTCAGGCCCTCCGCACGGTTCAGGCCGCGCAGCACCTCGACCATGCGGTCCACCTCGGTGGGGCGCAGGCCGGCCAGCACTTCGTCGAGCAGCAGCAGGGTCGGCCGCGTTGCCAGCGCGCGGGCCACCTCCAGCCGCTTGCGGTCTGGCAGCGTCAGGCTGCGCGCCGGGCGGTAGGCCTGATCGGCAAGGCCCAGGCGTTCCAGCACCTCGCGGGCGATGCGCCGCGCCGCCTCCACCGCGCGCTCGCGGGCCAGCGCGCCGATTATCACGTTCTCCTCGACCGTCAGCTCGCCGAAGGGCTTGACGATCTGAAAGGTGCGCCCGATGCCGGCGGCGCAGACCTGGTGCGGCTTCATGCCGGTGATCGGCTTGCCGTCCAGGTGCACCCGCCCGCCGTCGGGCGGAAAGACGCCGGCGATCAGGTTGAAGGTGGTCGTCTTGCCGGCCCCGTTCGGACCGATCAGCGCGACGATAGAGCCCTGCGGCACTGCGAAGCTGACGTCCGACACGGCGCGCAGGCCGCGGAAGCGCTTCGACAGGCCCTCGACGTCCAAGAGAGCGCTCATCGTCCGCCCTCCCCCGGTGCGCGCACCAGCCTCAGCCGGCGCGCCAGCCACGGCCAGACGCCGTCGGGCCGGAAAACGATGATCAGCACCAGGGCCGCGCCGTAGAACAGCTGCTTCATGCCCGGCATGTCGACGCCCAGCGCGCCGACGGCCGAGGTCAGCGCCTCGCCCAGCGGTGTCAGGATGAAGGCACCGAGGATCGGCCCGAACAGCGTGCCGACCCCGCCGACGATGGCCGGCAGGATGATCTCGATGGAGCGGCCCATGGAGAACACCTGCTCCGGGAACAGGTTGTTGAAGTAGAAGGCCTGGAACACCCCGCCCAGTGCCGTCAGCGCTGCCGACACCACCACCGCCTTGATGCGCGCCCGGAACAGGTCGATGCCGACGGCCTCGGCCGCCTCGGCGTCCTCGCGGATCGCCAGCCACTGGTAGCCCAGGCGCGAGTGCAGCAGCCGCTTCGCCAGCACAAGCGCCAGCAGCACAAGCGCCAGGATGACGTAGTAGAACAGCGTCGGCGAGCCACGCAGATTCAGCGGATTGCTGCCGCCCACCGGCAGGAACAACCCGCCCGAGCCGCCCACCCAGCCGATGTGGTCGAAGCCGATGCGCGCCACCTCGGCGAACGCGATGGTCAGCAGCGCGAAATGCACGCCGCGCACGCCGAAGCGGAACCCCAGGAAGCCGATGAAGGCGCCCGCCGCCACCGCCAGCGCGATACCGGCGAACAGGCCGACCAACGGTCCGATTCCGAAATGCACGAACAGCGCCGCGCTGGCGTATGCCCCAAGGCCCACGTACAGCGCGTGGCCGAGCGACAACAGGCCCGAAAAGCCCATCATCACGTTCCACGCCTGCCCGACATAGGCGAACCACAGCACCGTGGTCAGCACCGACAGCACGTAGCCGTCGGCGAACAGCGGCACCACCAGCAGAACGGCCAGCAGCAGGCCACCCAGCACCAACGCCCGGGGCGTCATCACGAGCGCCTCCCCAACAGGCCCTGCGGCCGCAGCAGCAGCACGACGATCAGCACCAGATAGCTGAACAGCGCCTTCAGCGACGGCATCAGCAGGAAGCCGGCCAGCGCCTCCGACACGCCGATCAGCACGCCGCCCAGCAAGGCGCCGGGCAGGCTCCCCAGCCCGCCGACGATGACGATGATGAAGGACAGGAGCGTGTACTCCGGCGCCAGCTGCGGCCGCGTCTCGACCACCAGCACCATGAGCGCCCCGGCGATGCCGACTACCGCGGCGCCGATGCCGAAGGTGAAGGCGTACAGCCCGTCCAGGTTCAGCCCCACCACGCGGGCACCCAGCGGGTTGTCGGCGCAGGCGCGGATCGCCTTGCCGGTGCGACTGAAGCGGAAGAAGGCGAACAGCGCCGCCGCCACCGCCACCGCCCCCACCCCAGCGCGGACGCGCACGGCGTCCAGCAGCAGCGGCCCGATCTCCATCGTGTCGAACACGTAGTCCACCTGCACGCCGCGCGAATCCGGCCCGAAGATCATCAGCAGCAGGTTCAGCACGATCGTCGCGATGCCCAACAGCAGGATGAACTGCATGTGCTCCGGCCGCTCGACGAAGCGGTTGACTAGGCCGCGCTGCAAGACCCAGCCGAAAGCGAACAGCACCGCCGCCACCAGTGGGGCGGACAGCACCGGGTCAAGGCCGAGGAAGCCGAACAGCAGCACCGCGCCGTACATGCCGGCGACCATCATCTCGCCGTGCGCGAAATTGACGACGCGCACGACGCCGAAGATGACCGACAGCCCGAGCGCGGCCAGTCCGTACACGAGGCCGGTCAGCAGCCCCGAAGCGACGATGTTGAGATAGAAATCGAGGGGCATGGGCGCCGGACCGTGGGATCTGGTAGCGGGTTACCAGCCCTTCGAAGTCCAGGCAAGAGGAGTTATGGACCGGCGAGCGTGCGCTCCATCCGCACCACCGTCTCGGCCCCGCGGGTCAGGGTGATGGTTCCCCGGTACGGCCCTTTGGGCCAGCCGGCGGCCGGGCGCTTGAGGCCCTGATAGGAGAACCACGCCACCTTGTCGGCCGGCAGGTCCGATGTGTGGTCGAACAGTGTCCGGCCATCCGCCGACTCGATGCGCACACGCTGCTTGTCGCCGGCCTTCACTCCCATAATGTCGGTCCACAGCACCAGGAGCGGGGCGTCCGGCGACAGGGCCTCCACGGTGTGTTCGCCGCGGCGCGCCGCCTCCGCCTCCGGGGTGGTGACGGCGAAGCCGGCGCCCAGCCCGGCGGTCCGCCTGTAGGCGAGCGCCTTGGCCGCCGCTTCGCTCCACAGGGGCGCGTGGGGTTGGCCGCAGGCGGTGAACGGGACTTCGCCGACGAAGGGATCTACCGGCTTGCCGTTGTGCTTGACGCCGAAGTGGACGTGCGGGAACTCGGTCGCTCCCGACAGCCCGACCTTGCCCAGCACCTGTCCGGCCTCGACGCGCTGGCCGGGCCGGACGGCGACGCTGCCGCGCTTCAGGTGGACGTACCACGTCTCCCAGCCATCGCCGTGGTCGACGACGACGGCGTTGCCGGCATCGCGCCCCTTCAGCGCGTCACGGCCGATCACCCGCATGCTGACGTCTTCCATGCCGTCGCGCACGCGCAGCACGGTTCCGGGCGCGGCGGCCAGCACCGTCACCCCCTTCTCCATCATCACGTAGTCGGGCAGCCGGATGTCGGTGCCGTCGTGGCCGTTGTAGGTGAGCGGGCCGCAGGCATGATCCTGGCGCCCCGGTCCGGGGTCCTGGTCCACGTAGTTCTGCACGAAGCAGACCTCGCCCACCCTGCAGTCGATCGGCAGATCAAAGCGCGGCGCCTCGGCGGCGGCCGTTCGGGCGAGGAGGAGGAGGGTGAAGGCGGAGAGAAGGGTGCGGATCACGCGGGCTTCCTGGTCGGACGTGGCGACGTCCGACCATATAAGGCGGCCTTCTCCGGATCGGAACCCTTGCGTCCGCCCTGCGGGTCGAGGCCCGCATATTCGAACCAGGAATACCTGGGCCTCAGCGCAGGCGCGTCGTCTTCCGCCTCGACGCCCGCGTCGAGCCAGGGATCGTCCTCGATCATGATGGGGGTTCGTTCGTGGTTAGCGACATGCATCCACCAACGAACACGGGACCGTGCGGCTTATTCCCAAGCCTCCGCTGCCCGCCCATCCCGGCGGTAAGGAATTTGCCACGGAGACACAGAGACGCAGAGGGGTTCAATCTCCGTGTCTCTGTGCCTCCGTGTTTCAAATCTCCCCTGAGGAAAGCAATCAGGCCCGTTTCTGCCAGCCCGGCATCGGGAAGACCGGGTCGGCCTCGGCCGCCGCCTTGGGCAGGACGACGGTCGGGCGCTGGTTGCGGTTCTGCACGCAGGCGGATGCCAAGTTCACGTTCTGGCCCTTCTCGTCGAAGGTGATGGCGGGGCCCACCATCATCTTGTTCTTGAGGTTGGTGGCGCGCAGCGCCTTCAGCATGTCCTCGGACGCGGCCGTCCCGGCGCGCTTGAAGGCGTCGGCGGCAACCAGGATCGCTTCCAGCGTGAAGGCCACGTTGAACGCGTAGCCCTCGAAGCGGTCGTTCGGGAACTGCTTCTTGAAGGCCGCCGCGACGCGCTGGGTCAGCTCCGCCTTCGGGTCGTACCAGGGCAGGTTGGTGATGGCGTAGTCCACATACTTGCCCAGCGCCTTGTAGGTCTGCTCGTCGTACAGGCCGGGCGAGCCGGGAGAGATGATGCCCATCGGCTCCCAACGCTGCTTGACCATCTCCTTCACCATCATGATGGCGTCGGCGGCGCGGGTGGTGACGATGGCGAGCTCCGCACCCGTCGCCTTGGCCTTGGCAACCTCGATGGACAGGTCCTGCGCCTTCGGGTCGTAGGAGATCGAGTCCACGATGGTGAAGGGCATGTCGAGCTTCGGGAACAGAGTGTCCAGCGCCTTCTTGTTCGCCATGCCGAAGGTGTCGTTGGCGTGCAGGAAAACGGCCGACTTGGGCGTCGCGCCCGTCGCCTTGAACAGGTCCTTCATCAGCGACAGCCCGTTCGACACCAGCATGGTCGAGGTCGGGAAGTTGCGGAACACCGTCTTGTAGCCCTGCTCGGTCAGGCCGTCGGCGGCGGCGATGTTCATCACCAGCGGAACGCCGCGCTGCTCGCAGACCTGCGCGGCGGCGGCGGTCTGGCCGCTGTCGAAGGCGCCGACGATGACGTTGGCACCGTCGTTGATCAGCTTCTCGGTGCGCGAGCGGGCGACGTCCGGGCTCGATTCGGTGTCGGCCGACAGGATCTCCAGCTTGTAGCCGAGGTCGCCCAGCACCGCCGGCGCGATGTCGGCGCCGCGCTGGCAGGCCTGACCGGCCTGTGCCAGATGGCCGGAACGCGGCAGCAGAACGCCGACCTTCAGCGTGGACGCTTGCGCAAAGGCCGGTGCCTTGCCGAACGCGGTCAGCGCACCAGCGGCGACGGCGGCTTGGCCGAACTGTCGGCGGGTCAGGCCGAAGCGGGTGGATCGGGTGGTCATGGGGCGTCTCCCTGCGGGCTTTTCTAGGAGGCCAAAGAATTTCCCGAACCGGGCGGCGTGTCAAAGCGGAATCCTGTATCCCGCTGCAGTGGACGCTGTTTCCGATTCTGTCGTTCCACACTGCGGCAAAATTCATCGGCTCTTCCGCAGACGACATCGTGATGGGCTCCGACTCGGCGGACATCGTCACCGGAAGGAACTGGTTGCTGCCGACTGGTTCGTCTTCGTCTGATCCGAAATCCAGGGGAAGAATTCCGGTCACCTTGCGGTCAGCGGCCAGAACAGCGCGATGGCCGCGGTGCCGAGCAGCACGATGAGGATCGACAGTGGCGCGCCTAGGCGCGAGTAGTCGCTGAACCGGTAGCCGCCGGGGCCCATCACCAGCGTGTTGCACTGGTGCCCGATGGGGGTGAGGAAGTCGCAGCCCGCCCCCACCGCGACCGCCATCAGGAACGGGTCCGGGCGCAGGCCGAGGTGCCCGGCCAAGCTGGCGGCGATGGGCGCCATCACCAGCACGGTGGCGGCGTTGTTGAGAAACGGTGTGATCGCCATGGCCGCCACCAGCATCATGCCGAGCGCCCCCACCGGCGGCAGGCTCTGCGCCGCGTACGACAGCCAGCCGGCGATGAGGTCGGTACCGCCGGTGGTCCGCAGCGCCTCGCTGACCGGGATCAGCGAACCCAGCAGCACCAGGATCGGCCACTCGATGGCCTCGTAGGCCTCCTTCAGCGTCAGCACGCGGAACAGCGCCATGGCGACCGCCGCACCGAAGAACGCCGGTGCCACCGGCGCCGCACCGGTCGCCACCAGCCCCACCACCACCACGAGGATCAGGATGGCCAACCGCTGCTTCTGCGACCGTCCCAGCGCCAGGTCGCGCTCGGCCAGCGGCAGACAGCCCAGCGTGCCGAGCGTTTCCGGCACGGTGGCGGCGGGCATCTGCAAGACGACGAGATCGCCGAGCTGGAAGCGGATGCGGCGCAGACGCTGGCGAATCGGCCGACCGCGCCGGCTCAGCGCCAACAGGTTGACCCCATAGCGCTCGCGCAGGCGGACGTCCTCGACGGTGTGGCCGATGAGCAGGGAGCGTTGTGCCACGACGGCCTCGACGATGCGCAGCTCGTCGGCGCTGGTCACCCCTTCCAGTTCCTTTTCGGCGACCAGCTCCAGCCCGGCGGCCTTGACGATGCGGGCGAGCGCCTGGGTGTCGCACTCCAGCACCAGGATGTCGCCCTCGAACAGCACCCAGTCGCCGGAGGGAATGTAGCGCCGGTGCCGCTCGCGGATGATGGCGGCCACCGTGACGTCGCCCCGCCCCGCCTCCTCCAGCTCGGCGACGGTGCGGCCGATAAAGGGAGAGGGCCGGGACAGGCGTGCCTCGGCGGTGAAGTCGTCGATGGAGAAGGCGTCCTGTGTCGACGCTCCCCCCTTGTGCCTCGGCAGCAAGCGCCAGCCGAACGCCAGGAACGCCAAGCCGGCAATGGATATAGTCAGGCCGACCGGTGTGAAGTCGAACATGCCGAAGGGCTCGCCCAAGAGCTCCGAGCGCACGCGCGAAACGATGACATTGGGCGAGGTACCGACCAACGTCATCAGCCCGCCGAGCAGCGAGCCGAAGGCCATGGGCATCAGCAGATAGGAGAGCGGCGTGCCGGTGCGCCGAGCCATCTGCACGGCGATGGGCAGGAAGATGGCGAGTGCCCCGATGTTCTTGACGATCGCCGACAGGAACGTCACCGCCCCGGCGAGGATCGCCACCTGGAAGACCGTGGTTCGCATGTAGGGCGCGAGCGGCCGCATCGCCGCCTCCACCACGCCCGAGCGGCTGATGCCGGCGCTGACCACCAGGGCGGAGCCGACGATAATGACGATGTCGTCGGAGAAGCCGACGAACGCCTCCTTGGCGGGCACGATGCCGGCGATCAGCGCTGTCAGCAGCGCCAGCAGCCCAACGAGGTCGTAGCGCACACGGTCCCAGATCAGCAGTGCGATGACCGCGCCGATGATCGTGAAGGCGAGGATCTGCTCGGTGGTCATGCGGCGGAGCTCATGGGTATCCGCTCTGCCCAATCCCTCCCCCGCGGGGGAAGAGGGGCTTGCCGCGGCTCTTCACCATCACCTTACCGTTCGCTGCCCGACGGCGACGCCTTGCCAGAGCTGCCGGAGCCCACGCCGGACTTGCCCGACGGCGTCTTGGCATCCTGCACGAGTTGCTGGCAGTGCGGCTGCTCGTCGGTGCCGGTGTCCGTCAGCGCCAGGACGCTCGCCAGCGGCGTCAGCAGCACGCCCAGCGCCACCGCCGCCGCACCGCGCGCTGCGCTCTCGGAAGCGTCGACGCCGATGTCCGGATCACCGAAAGTGCCGCGCACGTTCACCGGCACGTGGGTGGCGAAGACCTGCGGCTGCTTGGAGCGGCCCTCGATGCGCAGGTCGAGGCGCTCGTCCTTGAGATTGATGCTGCCGCTGCCGACTATCAGCGTCTCCGGCGTGTCGAGCACCAGGGCGTTGGTCGTCACGATGCCCTTCTCGGCCACCATATCGGTAACGAAGCAGTTGAACGGCAGCGGTTGGCTGCCCGACAGCACCACGCCCAGCGTCTCCAGGATGTTGGTCTTGAGACCCTTGACGGCGAGGCTGCTGATCCGTCCGCCGTTCACCACCAGCCCGAGCTTGCCATCGGCCACCGCCAGGATGTCGGCCACCGTCGGCCCCCTGCCGGCCAGCTCGATGCGGCCGGTGACCGTGCCGCCCATGTCCTTGGCGAACTGCGTCTCGCGGAAGAGCCCAGCCAGCTTGACGCTGCGGACCTCCAGGTTGGTCCTGAGCGCCGGCGTCTTGCGCTCGCGGCTGTCCAGCATAACGGTGCCGGCGATCCGGCCGCCACCGATGCCGAGCTTCAGCGGCTCCATGGTGAGGCGCCCGTTGTCGAGCTTGATCTGGGCGTCCAGGTCGTCCAGCGGCGCGAATGGCGCCTCCACCCGCTGGCCGCGGAAATGCACGTCCATGTCGGCCGAGCGCAGCATCTCCAGATTGATCTCCCTGGCCGGCAGGATGCGGTCCGGTCCCTTGGTGGGATAGTCCTCCTTCCCCCTGGGGGAGGCGCCGACGAAGCCCGCCAGGTCCACCGCCGCCAGCCGTTTCGACGTCAGGTCGCCCTTGATCCGCGGCCGTTCGCTGCCGAGGTCGAGGGCGACGGAGCCGGACAGGTCGCTCTCCCCCACCTTCCCGTGCATGCCTTCGAAGCTCCACACATCACCGTTGCGGCCGAGGTGGCCGGACAGGCTGTAGGGCCGCGTCTTCGGCGCGGGAACCCCGAAGATCGGGAAGATTTCGGCCAGATCGTCGCCGCGCAGGTCGATGGACAAGTCGGCCCCGTCCATGGTGACCGGATCCTTGACCGAGCCCTCGACCTTGCCCTTGGTCTTGCCCACCGCCGCATCGATGAGGATCGGGTAGGGTCTGGTGCTGTCGCGCAGGAACTTCAGCCCGCCGCCCTTCACCAGCATGGTGAAGTCCTTGCCGGCGAAGCTGCCGTGGCCGTCCAGGTTCACCTGGTCCTCCTCGTTCTCGCCGGTGGCGGTGGAGATCTTGGTGTTGACGTCGATCTCGCTGCCCGGGTCGCGGTAGCGCACGCGCCCCTCGTCGATGACCAGCCGCTCGATGATCGGAACTTCCTGCCGGGTATCGGGCTTCGCCGCCTCCTTGGCGGCCTCCTTGCGCTCGTCGGCGCGGAAGGTCCAGTTGTTCTCGCCCTGCTCGTTCTTCTCCATGTCCAGCTTGGGCTGGGTCAGCAGCAGCTTGGGCATCTCGATGTCGCCGCGCAGCAGCGGCCACAGGCGCAGATCGGCGTCCAGCGCCTTCAGCTCGGCAAAGGTTTTCTCCGCCGCCCATTCGGTGTTGGCGACGCGCAGCCCCTCGATGTGGATATGGACGGGATCGCCGAGCTTCACGTCGAGGACGCCGTCGATGGCGACCTCCCGCCCCAGCGCCTTGGTCGCCTGCTGGGCGACGAAGCCACGTGCGTCGTTCCAGTCGAACACGGCCAGCCCGATTCCGACGGCCGCAACCACCAGGACCACCAGCCCGAGCAGGCCGAGGCCGATCCACTTCAACACGGCCATTGCCGCACCCTTCCCATCGTCTCCATCGGTTATTTAACGGGAAAGCGGCGCGGGTGTAACAGGTTACCCCTAAAGGGTAGAATCGCTGTGTTGAGCCCCGTGTGGGCGAAGCCTAACGTCGGAACTCTTCAACCGGGTCCGACAAGGGAGATGTCATGCCCAAGGGCTACACCGGCTGGAAGCTGCCCGAGCCCGAGCGCGCCCGGCTGCTGGCCCGCTTTTCGCCGGCCTATGCGACCCTGAAGGCCGAGCATGTGACGCACAGCTTCAGTGTCAGCGCGGATCACCCGCGGCCGAACGAGACACAGGGCCGCGTCGTTGGCATCGCCGATGATGGACAGGGCGTGCAGGCGCTGGTGGTTGAGATCGGCGGCACCACCGACCGCCCGGACGGCTCCACCTTCCACATCACTTGGTCGCTCGGCCCCGGCCGCACGGCCAAGGAGTCCAACGACGTGATCGCCCGGCATGGATGGACGCCGGTGGAACCGGTGCCTGTTGTGCTGGAGCCGCGGTTCTTCCGGCTTTGAGACCCGGTAAGGGCTATCCGGCGGGGCCGAGGCCCGGCCCGGCTTCGGCCGCAGCACCGCGCTTGAGCGTCTGCTCGCGGTGGAAGACGAACAGCCCACTGGCGATGATCAGCGTGGCGCCGAGTGCCACGCGCAAGGACGGCGCCGTGCTCCAGACGACGAAATCCAGCACCACCGCCCAGACGATGGATACGTACTGGAACGGCACCACCACGACGGCTACACGAAGGCGGCCACCTCGTCCGTCAGCACCTATGTCAACTGCACGACCACCCTCACGTCTTTCAACTCGATCACGCACGACTACACGATCACCTTCACCTTGAATTGAAAAAACGAAACGGCGGATGCGTGGTCAGCGCATCCGCCGTTTCGTGGCCATCCAGCCGTCAGAGCATGATATCGATCCGGGCTGTGGCATTTCCCATGGCGGTGTCGGCGGTGTCGCGTGCCTTCTGCTCCCCGCGCGCCGTCTGCAACCCCACGTCGTAGGACCCGTCCTTGAAGAGGGTGATCTGGCTGAGGTCGTAGACGTAGGATCCGTCGTGCACCGACGTCCAGGTCCCCTCCTTGCTGTGGATAGCCCGCACCAGGAAATTGACGACGGGGTCGCCGCTATCGACGTTCTCCGCTTTTTCCCCGCTATGATCGCGCGCCATCAACGACTCATAGCCGTACTGCACGGCAGCCCGGTTGAGACGCCAGTTGTCCGATGATTTCTCCTCGGGACTTACCGAATCGAGGAAGCGGACGCCAGCCAGAAAAACTGAGGCGTCAGGCAGGACCCCCTCTTTCAATCCCATCGCTGCAACCTGCTGCTGCCCCATGACCGTTTGAGCGTAGCTCTGTTCATCCTTCGAGAACAGCCCCCCGCTGTTGCTGGCGATGGCGTACAGGGAGCGGCGGTCGAGTCCCTGGAACGCGGCATCAATGGCGGCCTGCGACCCCTCGTTTCTCCCCATGCCCAGCTTGAGCCCGGTCCCCTTCATTTTGGCCAGATTGGCGTCGAGCACCGCACGCGCGTCGGTCGTGACCTCGGTGAAGCTCTTCGCCGTGGAAGCGCTCGCGGATGTCGGCGCGGCCGGGGCCGAGCCGGAAAGCGTCGCGACGACCGATGGTTTGGTATCCGCCGCCGCGCTCCCTGCGCTGGTTTCCTTGGAGCCAAGCTCCCCGGCGGCGCCGGCCTTCATGCTCGCCGCCGGCTTGCTGGACGCGAATATCCTGGTTACATAAGAGCTCGCATCGTGTGTTATAGAACCGATGATGCTCATTGTTTCCTCCATGCCAGGAGAATTTCTCGAAAAAGGTGTATCACCCTACGGGCCGCAGGGCAAGGAGGTGGGCGACGTGGAGAACGTGCTGGTCCGCCCGGACGGCGCGGTCGCCGGACTGGTGGTCGAATGGGGTGGGCTGGCCGGCCTCGGCGCCAACCAGCGGGCGGTGCCCTGGAAGGACGTGCAGCTCTCACCCAACGGCAATCGGGTGACCATCAACGCCACCCGCGAGCAGCTGGAAAAGCAGCCGAAATACGACCCCGACGCCCCGGCCAACGCGGCGTGGATCCGGACATCAAGCCGTTACGGCGGTAAGGGCTATCCGGCGGGGCCGAGGCTCCGCCCGGCTTCGGCCGCAGCACCGCGCTTGAGCGTCTGCTCGCGGTGGAAGACGAACAGGCCGCTGGCGATGATCAGCGTGGCGCCGAGTGCCACGCGCAAGGACGGCGCCGTGCTCCAGACGACGAAATCCAGCACCACCGCCCAGACGATGGATACGTACTGGAACGGCACCACCACCGCGGCCGGGCTGATCTGCAGCGAGCGGTTCATCGCCGCGTGACCGCCCAGCGCCACCACGCCCAGGGCGCCCAGCAGCAGGAAGTCCATCAGGCTCGGCGGCGTCCACACGACCGGCAGCGTGGCCGCCCCAAGGATGCCGGTGCCGAAGGTCTGGAAACTGACCAGCGTCAGGTTGCCGTCGGCGCGCAGCAGGCGCGTGGTGATCATCCCCAGCGAGAAGATCGTCGCTCCCGCCAGTGCCGCCAGGGAGGGCACGGGGTCGAACGAGCCGGTGGGGTTCAGCACCAGCACCACGCCGGCGAAGCCCACCAGCACCGCCGCCCAGCGCCGCCAGCCGACCTTCTCGCCCAGCAGCGGCACCGACAGCGCGGTGACAATCAGCGGCGCCGACATGTAGATGGTCATGACGTCGGCCAGCGGCAGCGAGCGCACCAACCAGTAGAACAGCGCCACCTCGCCTGTCACGCATCCCACCCGCACGAGGTGGAGCGGCAGGCGCTTCACCGCGAAGACCGAACGCAGCCCCGCCTTGGCGATCAACGGCGCCAGCAGAATGGCGCCGGACAGGCTGCGGATCGCCAGCAGCATGCCCACCGCATAGTCCGTCACCAGCCACTTGCCGAGCGCGTCGTTGAAGGTGAACAGCGACATGCCCAGCAGCATCATCACGATGCCGGAACGGGTGTCGGTGGTGGTGGAAGCGGACGTGGAGGGGGTGGCGGTCATTCGTAAGGGAATAGCTGCTGGAACACTTGCCCCCACCCTCCCCATGCTGTGCATGGGTCCCCTCCCTCCCCCGCTTCGCAGGGGAGGGACAAAAAGCTCCCTCCCCTGCGAAGCGGGGGAGGGTCGGGGTGGGGGCACGTATAAGAACCTCTGCGTGCGGCTAAATCACGCCCTTATCCCGCAACGCTTGGATGTCCGCCGTGCATAGGCCGAGTTGTCCACCCAGCACCTCGTCGGTGTCGGCGCCCAGCGTCGGCGGGGCGCGGTCGTGGACCACGGGGGTGGCGGAGTAGCGGATCGGACTCGCCACCGTGGGCACGCTGCCGGCCGTGGGGTGGGGCAGGTCCTGGCGGATGCCGCGGGCCTGCACCTGCGGGTCGTCGAAGACCGCCGCCAGGTCGTTGATCGGCCCGCAGGGCACGCCCAACGGCTCCAGGGCGGAGAGCCAGTCGCGGGTGTCGCGGGTGCGGATCGTCTCTTCCAGGATCGCCACCAGTTCCTTGCGGTGCGCGACGCGCGCCGGGTTGGTGGCGAAGCGCGGGTCCTGCGCCAGTGCCGGCAGGCCGGCGGCAGCACAGAACTTGGCGAACTGGCCGTCGTTGCCGACCGCCAGGATCATGTGGCCGTCCCGGGTGGGGAAGGCTTGGTACGGCACGATGTTGGGGTGCGCGTTGCCGAGCCGCTGCGGCGGCTTGCCGGAGACGAGGTAGTTCATGGCCTGGTTCGCCAGCACTGCCACCTGCACGTCCAGGAGCGCCATGTCCACCTGCTGCCCCTCGCCCGTGCGGTCGCGGTGCGCCAGCGCGCCGAGGATGCCGATGGTGGCGTAGAGGCCGGTGAAGATGTCGGTCACCGCCACGCCGACCTTGACCGGGCCGCCGCCCGGCTCGCCGTCGGGCTGGCCGGTGATGCTCATCAGGCCGCCGAGGCCCTGGATCATGAAGTCGTAGCCCGCGCGCTGCGCGTACGGCCCGTTCTGTCCGAACCCGGTGATCGAGCAGTAGACGAGGCGCGGATTGACCGCCTTCAGCGCCTCGTAGTCCAGGCCGTACTTCTTCAGCCCGCCGACCTTGAAGTTCTCGATCACCACGTCGGCCTGGGAGGCCAGCCGGCGCACCAGTTCCTGCCCTTCCGGCCGCTCGAAGTCGATGGTGATCGACCGCTTGCCGCGGTTGGTGGACAGGAAGTAGGCGGCCTGCCGGTCCTCACCCTCCCCTACCCAGGGCGGTCCCCAGGTGCGGGTGTCGTCGCCGGCGCCGGGCCGCTCCACCTTGACCACGTCGGCGCCCAGGTCGGCCAGCGTCTGCGCCGCCCAGGGGCCGGCCAGCACGCGGGAGAGTTCGAGCACGCGGACGTGCGACAAAGGTCCAGATCGAGCGGGCCCGGCCATCGCGATCAACCCGAGAACGCCTGGATGCCGGTGATCGCCCGGCCGAGGATCAGCGCGTGCACGTCGTGCGTACCCTCGTAGGTGTTCACCGCCTCCAGATTCATGGCGTGGCGGATGACGTGGAACTCGTCGGCAATGCCGTTGCCGCCGTGCATGTCGCGGGCGGTGCGGGCGATGTCCAGGGCCTTGCCGCAGTTGTTGCGCTTGATCAGCGAGATCATTTCCGGCGCCGCCTTGCCCTCGTCCATCAGCCGGCCGACGCGCAGCGCGGCCTGCAGGCCCAGCGCGATCTCCGTCTCCATGTTGGCGAGCTTGAGCTGCGGGATCTGGTTGGCGGCCAGCGGCCGGCCGAACTGCTTGCGGTCGAGCTGGTACTGGCGCGCCGCCTGGAAGCAGAACTCGGCCGCACCCATGGCGCCCCAGGCAATGCCGTAGCGCGCCCGGTTCAGGCAGCCGAACGGACCGCTGAGGCCCTTGGCGTTGGGCAGCAGGGCGTCCTCGGGCACGTGCACCTCGTCCATGACGATCTCGCCGGTGATCGAAGCGCGCAAGCTGAACTTGCCCTCGATCTTCGGGGCGGAGAGGCCCTTCATGCCCTTTTCCAGTACGAAGCCGCGGATGTCGCCGGCGTCGTCCTTCGCCCAGACGACGAACACGTCGGCGATGGGCGAGTTGGTGATCCACATCTTGGAGCCGTTCAGCACGTAGCCGTCCGACACCTTGCGGGCGCGCGTCTTCATGGAGGCGGGGTCGGAGCCGGCGTCCGGCTCGGTCAGGCCGAAGCAGCCGATCCACTCGCCGCGCGCCAGCTTTGGCAAGTACTTGCGGCGCTGCTCCTCGCTGCCGTAGGCGTGGATGGGGTGCATGACCAGCGAGGACTGCACGCTCATCATCGAGCGGTAGCCGCTGTCAACGCGCTCCACCTCGCGGGCGATCAGGCCGTAGCAGACGTAGTTGACGTTCGAGCAGCCGTAGGTCTCCGGCAGCGTGGCGCCGAGGAAGCCCAGCTCGCCCATCTCGGTGAAGATCGCCGGGTCGGTCTTCTCGTGCCGGTTGGCCTCCAGCACACGGCTCATCAGCTTGTCCTGGCAATAGGCGCGGGCGCTGTCGCGCACCATGCGCTCGTCCTCGGTCAACTGCTCGTCCAGCAGGAACGGGTCTTCCCAGTTGAACACCGGACGCGTCTCAGCCGTCTTCGCCACCGTTTCCTCCATCGTCATACCGTCAGGGCTTTGAGCGCCAATGTGCTGTGGCGCTTGTCATAGGTCCAATACATTTCTTTGACGGTTTTTATATGCTAAAAATATAAGTCCCCTCCCCCGGCTCCGCCTCTCGCGCTGGCTTCGCCAGCGCTGGCGGCAGGCGGGTCCGCAGGACCCGCTGAGAGCCGGGGGAGGGTTAGGGTGGGGGCAAGGTCTCCGGGGCCGGCGAATGGAACACTATGAAACACTATGCAACACTGTGCAGGGGGTGTTCAGTTCACGCGGTCCCCTGCGGGCGCACGGCGGGCATGTTAGGACCATGATCCTAGAGAAAAATGCCGGCAAAGGCAAGCTGTTTTCGATTCTCGGGATGACCTTGCCCCCACCCTCCCGCTACGCGGGTCCCCACGGTTGCCCGCAAGTCGGGCGACCGCGCTCCGCCTACGATCGCCTTCGGCGCTCGTTGCCTGCGGCATCGGCTCCACGCCACCAGCAGGGCTGGGGGAGGGCTTGAAAGGGCTTCCCTTGGACCTCCGCCATCTCCGCCACTTCGTCGCCGTCGCCGAAGAGCTGCACTTCAGCCGGGCGGCCGCACGGCTGGGCATCGGGCAGCCGCCGCTCAGCCAGTCGATCCAGGCACTGGAGGCGGAGCTGGGCACCAAGCTGTTCGAGCGCACCAAACGGCACGTCGAGCTGACCGAGCCGGGGCAGTTGCTGCTGGCGGAGGCGCGCGACATCCTGGCCCGCACCGAGCGCGCGGTTGTGCTCACCCGCCGCGCCGCCCGCGGCGAAGTGGGGGAGCTGAAGGTGGGGTTCACCGCCGCCTCGCCGTTCCTGCCGGTAGTGCCGCGCATCATCGACGCCTATCGCCGCGCCAGCCCGAACGTGCATCTGACGCTGACCGAACTCCCGTCGCTGCGCCAGCTCGCGGCGCTGGCCGATGGGCGCATCGACGTGGGCTTCGTGCGCGAGCCGCGCTCGCCGACCGGCGACGCCTTCACCTTCCACACCGTGCTGCGCGAGCCGCTGATCGCCGTGCTGCGCGCCGACCACCGGCTGGCCGGGCTGGACCCGGTGCCGCTGGCCGAGCTGACGAACGAGCCGTTCGTTTTCTACCCCGCCGACTACGGCACCAGCACGTTGGAACAGGTGATGGCGCTGTGTGCGGCGGCCGGCTTCCGGCCCAACGTGGCGCAGGAAGCGCGCGAGGCCTTCACCATCATTGGCCTGATCGCCGCCGGGCTGGGGGTGTCGATCCTGCCCGCGCAGCTCCGGCAGGTGGCGGTGGAGGGCGTGGTCTACCGCAGCCTCGACACCGAGGCCTACACCACGCTGCTGCTGGCGCACCGCCGCGGTGAACGCTCGCCGCTGGTGCGGGCGTTCACCGACTTGGTGCAGCGGTTCGTGTGAAAGCGGAACGCTGGGCCGCCCTCAGGCGGCGACCAGCTCTTCCAAAGCGCTCTCGATGATGTCCAGCCCCTCGTCCACCAGCGCGTCCGATGCGGTGAGCGGGACCAGGATGCGGATGACGTTGCCGTAGGTGCCGCAGGACAGCAGCACCAGCCCCTTCTCCGCCGCCTTGTTCACCAGGGCCTTGGTCAGCTCCGGCGCCGGCTCCTTGGTGGTGCGGTCCTTGACCAGCTCGAACGCCACCATTGCGCCCAGGCCGCGCACGTCGCCGATGACGTTGAAGGTGTTGCGCTTCGCCATCGCCTTGAAGCGGTCGGTGATGCGGTTGCCGAGCGTCGCGGCGCGCTCCACCAATCCCTCCTCCTCGATGACGTCGAGGACGGCCAGCGCCGCGGTGGTCGCCAACGGATTGCCGGCGTAGGTGCCGCCCAGGCCGCCGACCACCGGCGCGTCCATCATCTCGGCGCGGCCGGTCAGTGCCGACAGCGGGAAGCCGCCGGCCAGGCTCTTGGCCATGGTCATCAGGTCGGGGACGACGCCCGAGTGCTCGATAGCGAACATCTTGCCGGTGCGAGCGAAGCCGGTCTGGATCTCGTCCACCACCATCAGGATGCCGTGCTGGTCGCAAATCCGGCGGATCTCCGCCAGCAGTTCCGGCGGCGCCACGTTGAAGCCGCCCTCGCCCTGCACGGGCTCGATGAAGATGGCGGCTACACGGCCCGGCTCGACGTCCGTCTTGAACAGGGAGTCGAGTGCCTCGAGGCTGTCGGCCACCGAGATGCCGCGGTACGCGTTGGGGAACGGCACGTGGTAGACGTCGCTGGGGAACGGCCCGAAGCCGGTCTTGTATGGCGCCACCTTGCCGGTCAGGGCCATGGCCATGAGCGTGCGGCCATGAAAGCCGCCGGCGAACGCGATCACCGCCGGGCGCCCGGTGTAGGCGCGCGCCACCTTCACGGCGTTCTCGATGGCCTCGGCGCCGGTGGTGAAGAAGGCGGTCTTCTTGGCGTGGCCGCCCGGCGTCGCCTTGTTCAGCCGTTCGGCGAGATCCACGAAGGACTCGTACGGCGTGACCATGGCGCAGGTGTGCGTGAAGGCGTCGAGCTGCTTCTTCACCGCCTCGACCACCTTCGGGTGGCGGTGGCCGGTGTTCAGCACGGCGATGCCGCCGGCGAAGTCGATGAAGCGGCGCCCCTCGACGTCCCACATCTCGGCGTTCTCGGCGCGCTCGACATAGACCGGCAGCATCGCCGAGATGCCGCGCGGAACGGCTGCATCGCGGCGGGCGTGAAGCGACTGGTTCGACATGACCCTGACCCTCCAGGTTTCTCGATATTCTCGGACGTGCGGGCGCTGGGCCCCCTCCCAACCCTCCCCCATCTGGCGACGGGGGAGGGCTCAATCCCCTCCCCCGCGAAGTGGGGGAGGGTTAGGGAGGGGGCCCGATGGCCGGCGCCTCACAGCCCCATGCACAGGTACTTGATCTCGAGGAAGTCCTCGATGCCGTACTTGGAGCCTTCGCGGCCGATGCCGCTCTCCTTGACGCCGCCGAACGGAGCGACCTCGTTGGAGATGATGCCCTCGTTGATGCCGACGATGCCGTACTCCAGCCCCTCGGCGACACGCCAGACGCGGCCCACGTCGCGGCTGTAGAAGTAGGCGGCGAGGCCGAACTCGGTGTCGTTCGCCATGCGGATGGCTTCCTCCTCCGTCTCGAAACGGAAGAGCGGTGCTACGGGTCCGAAGATCTCCTCGCGGGCGACGCGCATGTCCGTGGTGATGCCGGTCAGCACGGTCGGCTCGAAGAACAGCTCGCCCGCGGCATGGCGCTTGCCGCCGGTGACGACCTTGGCGCCCTTGGCCAGCGCATCGCCCAGCAGTTCCTCCACCTTAGTCACGGCGGCGGCGTTGATCATCGGGCCCTGGTTGATGCCGGCCTCCAGGCCGTTGCCCACCTTGATGCTCTGCGCCGCCTTGGCGAGCTTCTCGGCGAAGGCGTCGTAGACGCCGGCCTGCACCAGGATGCGGTTGGCGCACACGCAGGTCTGGCCGGAGTTGCGGTACTTCGACGCCATGGCGCCAACCACCGCCGCGTCCAGGTCGGCGTCGTCGAAGACGATGAACGGCGCGTTGCCGCCCAGCTCCAGCGACACCTTCTTCACGGTGTCGGCCGACTGCCGCATGAGGATCTTGCCGACCTCGGTCGAGCCGGTGAACGACAGCTTGCGCACCAGGCGCGAGCCGGTCAGCTCGCCGCCGATGGCGACCGGGTCGGAGCCGGTGACGATGTTGAAGACGCCGGCCGGCAGTCCGGCGCGCTCGGCCAGCACGGCCAGCGCCAGGGCTGACAGTGGCGTGTCCTCGGCCGGCTTGATCACCACCGGGCAGCCGGCGGCCAGCGCCGGCGCCACCTTGCGGGTGATCATGGCCGAGGGGAAGTTCCACGGCGTGATGGCCGCCACCACGCCAATCGGCTCCTTCAGCACGACGAGGCGGGTACCGGGCTTGTGCGTCGGGATGACGTCGCCGTAGACGCGCTTGCCCTCCTCGGCGAACCACTCGATGAAGGAGGCGCCATAGGCCACCTCCCCGCGCGATTCGGTCAGCGGCTTGCCCTGCTCGGCGGTCATCAGGACAGCCAAGTCTTCCTGGTTCGCCATGATCAGCTCGTACCAGCGGCGCAGGATGGCCGCGCGCTCCTTGGCCGTCTTGGCGCGCCAGGCCGGCCACGCGTCGGCGGCCGCGTTGATGGCCTGCCGGGTCTCCTCCGCCCCCAGATCGGCCACCTGCGCCAGCTCGGCACCGGTCGCCGGGTTGGTGACGGGAAAAGTCTTCCGCGCAAAACCGTCGGTCCAGGCGCCGTTGATGTAGGCCTGGGTGCGCAGCAGGGAAGCGTCTTTCAGGGCGAGCATGGCGGACCGTGTCGATGGGTTTCGGATACGGCGATGAAGGTACCTGTGTTTAAGAAGTTAAACAACCCCAGACGCCGTGTCGAGATTCTCGTGACGCGCCCCGCCGATTCCGGTATGCCTTTTCATGAAGCGTCGTGAGGATGAATCGTGATGGATGCGGGAGCCGGCCCAATGGATTTCGACGTCGGCACGCGCCTGCGGCAGGTGCGCGAACTGCATGGCCTGTCTCAGCGTCAGTTGGCCCAGCGGGCCGGGGTGACCAACGGGACCATCTCGCTCATCGAGCAGAATCGGTGCAGCCCGTCCATTTCCTCGCTGCGCAAGGTGTTGCAGGGCATACCGATGACGCTGGCGGAGTTCTTCTCCACCGACCTGCCGCCGCGCGAGCAGATCTTCTTCAAGAAGGACGACCTGATCGAGCTCAGCAGCATGCTGGTGAAGGGCAAGATCGGGCAGGTGTCGTTCCGACAGGTCGGCGACCTGCGCGGCCGCAACCTGCAGGTCCTGCATGAGCGCTATGCGCCCGGCGCCGACACAGGGCGCAGCATGCTGCAGCACGAGTCTGAGGAAGGCGGCATCGTGCTGCGCGGTCAGATCGAGCTGACCGTTGGAGATCGCAAGGAAATCCTCGGTCCCGGCGACGCCTACCTGTTCGACAGCCGGATCCCGCACCGATTCCGGAACCTCGGCGACGAGGAGTGCGAGATCGTCAGCGCCTGTACTCCGCCCTATCTATGAATGTTCGCACACCAAACGGTTAACAAGTTGTTAGTGTAAGGAGCGCAGGGTCCGGCGCATTGCAACAACCGCATGCGCAAGGCGCCGAAATGGCCAACGTCACCGTTCTGTTGTCGGACAAGGGCTCGTACCGTGAGGTCGAGGTGGACACGTTGCCGCGCAATGTGCGCGCGGCGATCGCGGACCTGACCACGAAGACGCCGCAGACCAGCGTCACCGTCGATCAGCTGGGTGCGCTCTACCGCATCCGCCTGTCCGAGCCGGCGAACGTTTGTGTTGACGTGCTCGCCGTTGCCTGACGCGACGCTGGCACGACACGCATCGGGCCACGCCGCAGGGCGTGGCCTTTTTGCTGCCTATCCGGGCAGCGCCCGCCCGATGTCGGTGCGGGAGAAGTCGTCGCCGACATACAGGAGCAGGCTGTTCCGTTCTTAGCCGAGGTCGGTCAAAACCGGCTCAGTCTTGGCGACCAGATCATAGGGGCCGAGTGGGTTGCCGTAGGGCATCAAGCTGTAGCCAACGGCAAAGTTGATCCACTCCTGCACTTCGGCGGGTGTGGCTGCCACGGGCAACTCGATGTCGAAGGTCACCCGCACATGCCGGCCGGCGGGTAATTGTGTACTCATGTCGGGCAACATCCTTCCTGTCGCGCCTTTGATGGGCGCACCCTAGCGTACAAGCTCCCAAGTCAGATCATTGTCCGGTAACACTTGGCAGGCTACATGCTCACCTAACCGCTTTCGTGGCTGCCCTCTGCCGTCTTCGAAGTTAAAGGTTGCTTCTATTACGAACGACTTACAGAAACGTCCGCTTTCCGTGAATATACCCGTCGGATAGACGACGCCTGCCGCCGTTTCGTCTTGGAGACCCCAAGACCACTTATTCTGCGCTGGCAAGGTCAGTGACCGATGCACGGCACGCGCGACAGAGCCAAGCTGCTCTCTTGGTATCTGCTGGCCGATGGGGAAGCTGCCAATGGTGCGTTCGAATTCGGCAACCATAATCCTGGCGGCGACACCGGCTAATTTTTCGGCTGTGTCAGCACGCTCTTTGTCATCAATCGCCACGCTGAAACGGCCCGGCTTGGGCTCGGCAACATCACCAGGGGCGATGCTCGAAGGCCAAGCCGTGGAGGCGTAGCGCGATGCCCACGCGCCGCACGAAAGGGGAATCGTATTGGCCGATCAGGATCACCGCCGCCTCCCTCAGGGCACATTCGCCTTCAGCCGCTCGCCACGCCGGCGCAGCGCTTCCAGGCAGGCCAGCAGCGCCACCGAGAAGACGGTGAGGATCACCGCCGCGGCGGTGATGGTGGGGGAGATGTTCTCGCGGATGCCGGCGAACATCTCGCATGGCAGGGTGCGCTGCTCCGGCCCGGCGAATGTCTGCCTCAACGTGCTCGCCGTCGCCTGACGCGACGCCGCCACAGCAAGCATCGGGCCACGCCTTGCGGCGCGGCCTTTTTGCTGCGTGGGTGATCGTCGACTACGACGACCGTTGAGCAGAGGCTATGGGAGCCTGTAGCGGCGTGTTCAGGGCAGCGAGACCCGAGACCACCGCATCACCGGCTTCACATTTGGGTGTTGACAGCAAAGCTTCAGCTTGATATAGGATCTTTGTCCTAGGCGAATTGCGTCTAGAGAGAACCCTGCTTAGAGTAATCTAAGTGGGGTTCTTCGTTTTCGGCCTCCTCCACCGGCTTGAACCCGGCGGAGATGCCAACGCAAGCCTTGCTTGCAACCGCCCACCGGCCGCCCTCGGGCGGCCTTGTTGGCGGCCTCGCCGATGTTGCAAGGCGCCGCCAATAGGCATTCGGAAAAACAGGCGCAGAAGAAGAACGGCTTCGCAGTGGTCAAGCTGCGGGGTCTTTCCGCCTGCCAAACCGACAACTCAGTTCATCAGGAGACCGAGTTCATGAGCATTGCATGGTATCGCACCGGCAAGGCGACCGCGATACGGAACTCAACGGCCGTCCACGGCCTCCAAACGGAATGGGCCTCGCACGTCCAGCCGGGCGACATGTTCACCTTTGACGGTGACCACTTTTACGAAGTGGCCGAGGTCATCCACGACACCGAGCTGACGCTGCGCACCGATTACCTCGAAGCCACCATCGCGGCGGGCGCCTACGCGATCATCCCCAGCTCCGCCTCCAGCGCCGACTTGGCCGCCCTGGTGGCGCAGGCCGCCAACAGTGCCACCGCGGCCGCGGCTAGCACGTCTGTGGCCCAGCAGGCTCAGGAGATGACGGAGGCGGCACAGGCCGCCGCCGAGACCGCCGAGGCGGGGGCGAAGGCCTCAATGAACGCGGCCGTGGCCGCGACCACCACGGCGGCGGAGAGCGCGGCCGCCGCCGCGGCGTCCGCCTCGATCGCCACCACCAGCGCCACGGCGGCCGACGCGGCGAGAGTGGCCACTGAGGCGTCTCGGGCGATGGCGGCCTCGTCCGCCTCGGCGGCCTCCAGTTCGGCCGGCACAGCTTCGCAGAAGGCTGCCGAGGCTATCTCCTCCGCGCTCACTGCGGCAACCAGTGCATCGCTGGCCCAGCAGGCCGAGGCGGCCGCCATGGCGGCCCAGGACGCGGCGGTGGCGGCCCGGATGGCAGCGGAAACCGCCCAAACCGCCGCGGAGACCGCCAAGACGGGGGCGGACACGGCGAAGGCGGAGGCGGAGGCCGCGATGAATGCCGCCGCCGCCTCGGCCAGCAATGCCGCCACTTCTGAGAGCAACGCCCAGAAATGGGCAGAGAACCCGGTGGATGTGGCCATCACTCCGGACCACTACAGCGCCCTCCATTACGCCACCAAGGCCGCCGACGCCAAGACCGCGGCGGAAGCCGCTGCCGCCAAGATGCCGAGCCTCACGGGGAACGGCGGGAAGTTTCCGAGAGCCGCCGCCGACGGTAGTGCATGGACGTATCGCACACCCGCGGAAGTCCTGGCCGACATCGGCGCGGCCCTGGTGTCCCACACCCACCCGGCGGCCACCACCGAAGCCATGGGGCTTGTCGAACTGGCCACCAACGTCGAGGTTCAGGCCGGCACGGATACGACCCGCGCAGTCACGCCGGCGGGGTTGATGAGCGCCTTCGGCTCATACCTCGCGAGCAACGGCTATCAGAAACTTCCGAGTGGGCTGATTCTTCAGTGGGGAGGGGCCTTCTCTTCCGGCGCAGCGGCGGATAACGGGGTCATCACTTTCCCAATCGCCTTTCCAACCGCGTGTCTGGCTGCGGTCGCAACGATTACAGGCCACTTAACAGGCTCATGGACGATTCAGCGCGGTAACGTCTGGACTACTGGCTGTGCTTTTACGACCTCTTTGAACGGTTCGTACTCATCAGGTAGTGGGTTCAACTACATTGCGTTTGGATATTGAGCGGAGGGGGTAAGGATGACTGTCTATTTCTCTGCCGCCACGAACGGTTTCTACGACTCCTCCATCCACCTCGGGGCCATCCCGGCCGACGCTGTGGAGATCACCGACGCCGAGCACAAAGCCCTGCTGGCCGGGCAGGCGACGGGCAAGCGGATTGTTGCCGACGCCGAGGGCTGCCCCATCCTGGTCGAGCCAGTGGTGTCGCCCGGCCAGGAGGACGCCCGGCGCCGCGCCGAAATCCTGGCCGAATTGACCGCTCTGGACGCCGCCAGCACCCGGCCCCTGCGCGCCATCGCCGTCGGCACTGCCAGCGCGGCCGACCAAGCCCGTCTGGTCGAACTGGATGCGCAGGCCGCCACGCTGCGCCGGGAACTGGCGGCACTCGGCTGATCGGCCGCCAGAAACCGGCTAACGCGGAGCGCAGTTGACCAAAATAGTCGATCTCTGCGTGAACCGGCTCGTTCAATCAAAAGATCGGTGAAACTGGCCGCCCGCGATCCGCTCTAAACGAAAATTTCGGGATGGGCGTTGAGCGGGAACGGCACAGTTCCTGCTGAAGGCGTTCGATGGCTTCCATCGAACGCCTTCGGTATCACATCGTCGCCTTCAGCCGCTCGCCACGCCGGCGCAATGCTTCCAGGCAGGCCAGCAGCGCCACCGAGAAGATGGTGAGGATCACCGCCGCGGCGGTGATGGTGGGGGAGATGTTCTCGCGGATGCCGGCGAACATCTCGCGCGGCAGGGTGCGCTGCTCCGGCCCGGCGAGGAACAGCACCATCACCACCTCGTCGAAGGAGGTGGCGAAGGCGAACAGGGCACCCGACGCCACGCCGGGCAGGATCAGCGGCAGCACCACCTTGCGGAACGCCAGCAGCGGCGGCGCTCCCAGCGACGCCGCGGCGCGAGACAGGTTAGTGTCGAAGCCCTGCAACGTGGCGCTGACCGTGATCACCACAAACGGCGTGGCGAGCGCGGTGTGCGCCAGGATCAGGCCGGCGTAGTTGCCGGTCAGGCCCAGGGGGGCGAAGAAGAAGTACACGCCCACCGCCGTGATGACGACCGGCACCACCATGGGCGACAGCACCACCGCCATCACCAGCGGCTTCAGCCGGCTCTTCCACTGCGCAAGCCCCAACGCCGCCAGGGTGCCGAACACCATCGACAGCACCGTCGACGCGATGCCGATAATGAAGCTGTTCTTCACCGACAGCATCCACTTGTCCGAGGTGAACAGGTCCTCGTACCAGCGCATGGACACGCCCGGCAGCGGATAGGTCAGGTAGGTGGAGGAACTGAAGGACAGCGGCACGATCGCCAGGATCGGCGCCATCAGGAACACGAAGACCAGCGTCGCCGCAACGACGGTGCCGGTCCAGCCCAAGCGCTGGCTCAGCGTGCGGGTGGCGTTGTGGTCGCTCAATTCTTGATCCCTCCCGTCGTCGCGGTGCCGTGCACCAGCTTGCCGTACACGACGGCCAGCACCAGCGTGGCGGCCAGCAGCACCGCGCCGAGCGCCGACGCCAAGCCCCAGTTGACCGTGTCGGTGGTGTAGAAGGCGATGAAGTAGCTGATCATCTGGTCGCCGGCGCCGCCGACCAGAGCCGGCGTGATGTAGTAGCCGATGGCGAGGATGAAGACCAACAGGCTGCCCGCGCCGATGCCCGGCAGCGTCTGCGGCAGATAGATGCGCACGAATGCCGTCGCCGGCGGCGCGCCGAGCGAGGCTGCCGCGCGCATATAGGCCGGCGAGATCGCCTTCATGACGCTGTACAGCGGCAGGATCATGAAGGGCAACAGCACGTGCGTCATGGCGACGAACACGCCGAACCGGTTGTAGATCAGCCGCAGCGGCGTATCGGTCACGCCGGTCCAGCGCAGCGCGTCGTTGATCAGACCCTGGTCCTGCAGCAACACGATCCAGGCGCAGGTGCGCACCAGCAGCGACGTCCAGAACGGCAGCAGCACGAAGATCATCAGCAGGTTCGACTGCTTCGGCGGCAGCGTCGCCAGCAGGTAGGCCACCGGGAAGCCCAGAATCAGGCAGGCCAGCGTGACGCCCAGCCCGATGCCGAAGGTGCGCATGAAGACGCCGCGGTATATGGCCTGATCGGCCGGCGCCTCGACGATGGCGCCGTCGACGTTGCGCTGGAGGTCCAGGGCTGCCAGCAGGTAATGATCGGTGACCGGCCCGCGGGCGCTCTTGATCGCCGCCCAGGTGCTGCGCTCGCCCCAGGCCGGGTCGATGCCCACCAGCGTCGCCTTCGCTTGCCCGGCCTCCGGCTGCGCCTTCAGTGCACGTCCGGTCTTGGTCAGAAGCGTGCGAAAGCCGTTCACCACGTAGTTCAACCGCTTGGCCGCGATCGCAAGCGTACGGTCAGCGTACGCCTGACGTACATCCGCTGCGAGAGCGGCGTACGCCGGCTCGCCCGGCAGGTCCTTTCCATCCCAGGTCGCCAGTGCCGAGGCGGTCTGCGGCAGGACCTCGCGCACCTCCCAGTCATCGACGCTGCGCCACAGCATGCCGCCGATGGGCACCAGGAACGTGAACAGCAGGAACGCCAGCAGCGGCAACACCAGCGCCAGCGCCTTGAACTGCCGCGCCCGCTCCGCCTGGCGGAGCCGGCGCTTCAAGGGGATTTCGGCCCCGGCAACGAATGCGGCCATGGTCGTTTGTCCTTTGGAAAACCTTGCCCCCACCCTCCCACGGCACGGCCGCGGGTCCCTCCCTCCCCCTGCGGAACAGGGGGAGGGTCCGGGTCTCAGCTTACTTCGCCGCCCAATTGTTGAAGCGTTCGGTCAGGCGGTCGATGTTCTCCAGCCAGAAGGCGGTGTTGATCTCGATCGCATTGGCCATGTTCTGCGGCGAGGTCGGCAGGTTCTCCAGGAACCCCTTGTCGATCTTCGCCGTGGCGTTCTTGTTGGTCACGCCGTAGGCGATGTGTTCCGGCAGCTTGGCCTGGTTCTCCGCCTGCCCGACGTAGTTCAGGAACTTGTACGCCGCGTCGGTGTTCGGGCTGCCCTTCAGGATCACCCAGCTGTCGATGGTGAACAGGGCACCATTCCACACCATGCCGAAGTTCTTCTTTTCGTTTCGGTTGGCGGCGTCGATGCGGCCGTTGTAGACCGACGTCATCGCCACTTCGCCCGAGGCGAGGAGCTGCGGCGGCTGGGCGCCGGCCTTCCACCAGACGATGTTGTTCTTGATGGCGTCGAGCTTCTTGAAGGCACGCTCGACGCCTTCATCGGTGCCGAGCACCTTATAGACGTCCTTCGGCGCCACCCCGTCGGCCATCAGCGCAATCTCGAGCGTGGTCTTCGGGCCCTGGCGCAGCCCGCGCTTGCCGGGGTACTTCGTGGTGTCGAAGAAGTCGGCCCAGCCCTTCGGCGCCTCCTTCAGCTTGTCCTTGTCGTACCCGAGCACGAAGTCGTACACGATGGCGCCGACGCCGCAGGGGTTGACCGCCTCGGGCAGGTACTGCCCCTCACCGCCGATCTTCGAATAGTTGAGCTGCTGGAACAGGCCTTCCTCGCAGCCCAGCGCCAGTTCCTCGCTCTCCACCTGCACCACGTCCCAGGTCGAGCTGCCGCCCTGCACCTTGGCGCGCAGCACGCCGATGCCGCCGTCCCAGGACTCGTCGTTCATCGGTGTACCGGTCTTCTTGAACGGCTCGAAGTAGACCTTCTTCTGGGCTTCCTGGTAGGCGCCGCCCCAGGACACCACCGTCAGATCGCGGGCACTCGCCGCCGAGGCCAGCGCAATGCCGGCGGTGAGCGTCGCCACGAACCCGAAGGACTTCCACATGCTGTGCATCTTCCCTGTTCCTCTTCTGCGTTTGGTTGCGAGACGGGTGTGAGCGCCACCGCCTGGACCGGCCTGATCACACTGGATCGAGGGCACGGCAGTCTTCGGGGCGGAACGCGATGGTCACCGGCAGGCCGGATGTGAGCCCGGCATGGCTGCCGCCGCTGAGCTTCACCATGAACTCCCGGTTGTCGGCGACGGTCAGCACGGTCAGTGCGTGGTCGCCGAGATAGATCGTATTCTGCACGGTGGCCGGCAGGTGGTTGGGCAGGCCGGCCCCCTCGCTGCCCTTGAGGATACGCACACGCTCCGGCCGCACCGAAACCGAGGTCGGCACGCCGGCGCGGTCTATGCCGACCGGGGTCGCCACCAATTGCTCGCCGCCGGCGAGCCGCACGCTGCACAGCCCCTGTTCAAGATTCTCGACAGTGCCGTGCAGCATGTTGTTCTCGCCGATGAAGTTGGCGACGAAGCTGTTCACCGGGCGCTCGTACAGCGCGTCGGGCTTGTCGATCTGCTGGATGACGCCGTCGTTGAACACGGCGATGCGGTCCGACATGGTCAGCGCCTCGCCCTGGTCGTGCGTGACGTAGACCACCGTGATCCCCGTGGTCTGGTGGATCTGCTTGATCTCCAGCTGCATGTGCTCGCGCAGGCGCTTGTCCAGCGCCCCCAGCGGCTCGTCCATCAGCACCAGCTTCGGGTTGAACACCAGGGCGCGCCCCAGCGCCACGCGCTGCTGCTGGCCGCCCGAAAGCTGACCGGGGCGGCGCTGCGCCAGGTTTTCCAGCTTGATCATGGCCAACGCCCTGGCCACGCGCTCCTTGATCTCGCCCTTGGGCATCTTGCGCACCGACAGCGGGAAGGCGAGGTTCTCCTCCACCGTCATATGCGGGAACAACGCATAGTTCTGGAACACCATGCCGATGTCGCGCTTGTGCGGCGGCATGTTCTTGATGGGCTTATCGGCCAGGTAGATCTCGCCCTGGGTGGGCACCTCGAAGCCGGCGAGCATCATCAGCGTCGTCGTCTTGCCCGAGCCGGAAGGGCCCAGCAGCGTCACGAACTCGCCCCGTCTGATGTCGAGGTTGAGGTTCTTCACCACGAGGTGTTCGCCATCGTAGGTCTTCTGAACGCCTGTAAAGCGAACCAGCGTGTCTGTCATCGCCGTGACCATGCCGCCGTCCATCGGTCTTGTCCTCCCCGTCGGCCCACTTGCGCTTTTCGCGCCTTGGGCTCTCGATCCCGGGCCGGACCGTACCACGCGTTTAAGAAATTAGACAAGCTGTTGCGTAAACCACCCGTATTTTGAACGGATTGCTGCGTGCGTGTGCAAAAAATCCGGTCATGACCGGTTCGTGGGCACCCGATTGCCCATTCGACGATCCGTCCGCAAGGCCGACGATAGGCGCTGCCATTCTCCTGCCTGACCCAATCCTACTCCGATTCGGCCTTTCCAGCCGTTGCATGGCGCAGCCGCGTGACAGAGGAAACCGTTGGAAGCTCGGGAGTGCCGGAGGCGGAGTGCTCGCCGCCACACGGTGGCCGGCACGGGCCATTGGCAGGAAGCGGCCCCTCTTCATCGTCTTCCCTCCCGCGAACGCATGTTTTGGTTCATTAAGCGACCGCCTTGCGCGGGCGCGCAAGCCAAATCTCGGCCGCACCGGCCCGCTTTATGCGACGTCGCATGGACGCCCAGCGGGCCTCGCCGCTACAGTAGCGGCCATAAATAACCAACCTTGGAAACGCATTATGGATGCCGAAACCCTGCGCACCCTGCAAGCACCGCTCAAGGATGCGTACAAGCAAGACCCGAATGCCGCCGTCATCACGCTGAAAGCCCGGGGCGAGTTGGACAGCACCGCCATCGCTTGCAAGGTGGACACCGGCCGCGCGCTGGTCGAGGCCGGCCTGCACCCGGCGACCGGCGGCACCGGCACCCAGGCGTGCTCCGGCGACATGCTGTTGGAGGCGCTGGTGGCCTGCGCCGGCGTGACGCTGAAGGCGGTCGCGACCGCGCTCGCCTTCGACCTGCGCGGCGGCACCGTGTCGGCCGAGGGTGATCTGGACTTCCGCGGGACGCTCGGGGTGGCGAAGGACGCGCCGGTGGGCTTCCGCGCCATCCGGCTGCGCTTCGACCTCGACACCGACGAACCGCAGGAGCGCATCGACACGCTGACCAAGCTGACCGAGCGCTACTGCGTCGTCTACCAGACCCTGGCCAACCCGCCGCCGCTGGCGCTCGAGATCACGACCGGGAGGTAGGCGGCAGCGGGATGCGTAGGTCGGGCCCACCGCAGGGCGGCCCGACATGGTTGCCGTGGCGACGTGTGCTGAGCCACGCTGGCGCTTGGTCCAATCTACGCATCCTTCGCCGGCACGAAGTAATACCGCCGGCGCCTGAAGGGTTCCATTGAGTAGGTTTCATGCGAATTGTGGCCACCAGTGGAACCACGTGACGGCCTTGAGGCGCTCGGGGTCATTGG